>CESW01265394.1_pt1 | contig 18884 bp, 16 predicted proteins | sample 531171 | NCBI WGS metagenome assembly CESW01 (sample SAMEA2621859, study PRJEB7988) | marine metagenome | biome: marine biome (ENVO:00000447); feature: surface water layer (ENVO:00002042); material: "saline water (ENVO:00002010), including plankton (ENVO:xxxxxxxx)" | depth 5 m
GTCCATGTCTGGTATTTTAATGGTGCTATCATTCACATCACTATAAGGAAAACGCAGATATTCTAATTCTGCAAAAGTATTACGCCACACAAATTCTCGTTCTATCTCGGTTTGAGTAACCTGTAGACCAGAAGTAATGTAATTACTTAGCTTTTCTTGACGCCTTTTTTGTCGCAGCTGCAATTCAATAGCAATTGCTTCTTGAGAATATTGTTCATCCGATAATACATTTTGAATCATAAAGGGATCGATGGTTCCATCTTCCCGTTGAAAATACTGACGTATTAAAGGATCAGGATTTTCTCCATATACCATATCTAACAATTCATCATCGGTAACCGTTATTCCAAGCTCGTCCATTTTTTGATCGAGCAGCTTAGCACTAACTATTTCTTCCCAAACTTGCGACTCATATGCCGCCCTTAATTCAGAATTCATACTTTGGCCTGTTTGCTGACTATATGCATTTGAATAGTATTGAACTCGACCATTATACTCCTCATAACTTATGGGCTCACCATTAACCGAACCAAGGGAGCTAGGCCCCTTCATTAAGGCATTTGGATCAAATACGTCCATAACTACCCATAAAAGTCCAAAAGATCCTATTAGAATCCACAAAATAATACCGGTGTTATCTCTAAATTTAGTCATTACACCCATGGCATGTATCCTCTTTGTTGAACGATTAAATTGATGTTTATATCAACCGAAGTTTAATTGTAAAGCTATGTACCAGAAAAATACAATAACAAGACTAAAAATATACGCCAATACCACGGTAATTAAAAGTTAATCCAAACATATCCATCTAAGATTAAACTTAAAACACCTCGATGAATCGCAAGTGTTTTAGATATCGTTCAGGATTCTCATCAATTGCCTTAATTAACTTGTTCAAACTGTAGGAAAGCGAATCCACATTTTTATAAAATGACCGGTCATTTAAAAATAAACCCAGACTACCCTCACCCTGATCGATTTTTTTTAATACCGAATTCAGCGTGACAGATATTGTCGATAACTCTGTTGTTAAACGACTCATTTCTACACTTAAAACTTCTAAGTTTTTAATACTTTGCTCAATAGAGGTCCTAGAATTATCACTCAAATCCTCAATGGTTTCCAAACTTCGTTTAGCCGAACCAATCATATCATTTAAATCATCGCTATTGGATTTAACAGCATCGAGCAGATAATCACTTGTTTGTTTCACATTAGATACTGCAATACCTACATCTGAAGATGACTGTTTATTTAAAAAATCAAGTGCTCGTAATTTTTCATTAAGCAAGGTAATAGTTACTGCGACCGAGTCACTAATTGCCGTGCCTCGATTAGTGAATGTATTTAAAAGACCCTCTTTTTGAATACCTTTCAAAAAAGAACCCCATTTTAGAAACTCTGAGGAATTTGATCTAATTATCCGAATAGTTGAGGAACCTAAAAAATCCGGTGATGCTAACTGTGCCATAGACCCTATAGGTAACTGGATATCTTCAGTAATATTCAAAGTGATTAAGGCACTGTCTTCTTGAACTAAATATTGCATTTCCCGAACCGTTCCAATCTTAAACCCGTTTAAATAAACATTACTCCCTCTTATCAATCCCTCAACGCTATCAAATTTTGTATACAAGACCTTCACTTGAGAAAAAATGGGCTCATCTTTCATAATCCTAAAACCCATATACCCGACGATTAGGGCTAGTAGTACCACTAATCCAATTTTTAATTCATTACTAACTTTTCCCACAATAATAATGCATTTTTTTGAAATCGTTATCTTTAACAATCATTATGTAAAAGATACAAGTAAAAATATACCATCAAAGAAATAGCTTACATTAAACAAAGAATTTTAAACTGTAAACATAGAAAACTTGGTACATCGTTCAATGCTTATTCGACAAATTAAAACAACTAGATCTGATATTCACTTGCCTTAATAAAATCCAATAACGATTCATCCGTACTGCTTTTCATTTCCTCTATAGTCCCATGCCAACTTAATTTTTTCTGATCCAAAAACATGACTTTTTCTGCAATCTGTAAAACGCTATGCATATCATGAGTGATTACAATAGATGTTATCTCCAATTGTTCAGACATGTAGATAATTAGATCGTTGATCTCCTCGGAGGTTTGAGGATCTAAGCCAGATGTAGGCTCATCATACAGTACATACTCCGGCTCTAAAATAATCGCGCGCGCAAGACCAACTCTTTTTCGCATTCCACCAGATAACGCAGATGTTGGTTTATCCCCAGATCCAATTAAATTTACCATCTCCAGTGCTTTTTCGACTTTTTTTCGAATTTCCAGTTCACCTAAATTGGTAAAATAACGAAGCGGAAAGGCCACATTTTCAAAGGTATTAATTGAGTCAAAAAGGGCTCCACCTTGAAACAAAATGCCGAACTTCTGACGGATTTTTCGTAGCTCGGCGTAACTCAATTCAAATAGCTTGTAGCCGTCTATTACAACTTCTCCTTTATCAGGATACAATAGGGCATTTAAATGTTTCAATAGCACTGATTTCCCACAGCCAGATTTTCCTATAATAGCTAAGGTCTCTCCATCTGAGATGTCAAATTTTATGTTTTCCCAAACAAGATTTTCCCCAAAAGATTTTGATAAATTTTTTATTTCAATCATCTATATTTACTTATCCATTTAGTGATTCTCTATCGCAAGCGTCTATTCAATTGATATTAATATTTAAAGTAATAAAGCTGCTAACACAAAATCGGATAGCAACACATAGATACAACTTAGTACGGTAGCCTGAGTTGTAGCATTACCCACCCCTTCTGCACCCCCGCTGGCATAATATCCCTTAAAGGAGGATATAGAGGTAATTACAAAGCCAAAAACGAAGGACTTAACCACGCCAAAAACTACATCTTCAGGAAAAAAAAACTCTCTGGCTCCCTGCATAAATTCTGCTGCGGGCAAAATTCCGTCCAAAGAGCCTGCCAATAAACCACCTAAAATCCCTGTCACTGCCGCTATTACATAAAGTACTGGGAACATAAATATGCCCGACAAGACTCTAGGTATAACTAAAAAAGTAACCGAATTAAACCCCATAGACTCGAGAGCATCTATTTGTTCACTCACTCGCATAGTCCCTATTTCTGTAGAAATTCTAGCACCAACTTTACCCGCCAATACTAGGGCTCCAATTACCGCTGCTAGTTCAATGATAATCGATTGACCTACTATGGATCCAACTATTGAAGCTGGATAAAAATCAGTATCTAACTGGTAGGCAGTTTGCAAGGTCAGTACTGCTCCAGTAAATACTCCGGTTAACATAATAATGGGTATGGATTCATACCCAATTTTCACAAATTCTTGAAATAAATTCTTCCGATAGATACTAAATTCCAAAATGGATCGAAGGGCATGATATAGTAAAGTGGCATATTGCCCAAGTTGACGTATTGCTTCCATAATTCGGTTCTACGGTTAACCATTCAAATAGTTATATTACAAAAGATTTTTGCAAATTGTCATGTTCATCACCATGCTTTTGACCTTTATCAGTCGCCGATTATTATCCGTTATACTGCTTTTTTCTTTAGGATGGGCAGTACCAAATTATATTCATGCGCAAGTACTTTCAAGTGAAATTTTTCGGTTTTTACGAATTTCAACCTCTGCTCAGATGGCCGGCATGGGGGGAAATCATGTGGGGCTATGGAATGCAGACGGTTCAGCATTTTTTGCCAATCCAGCCTACTTATCGCCCAGCGATCATGGATCAGCATCCTTAAGTTTTGTGAATTATTTTGCAGATGCGCGCTACAGCAACCTGCATTATGCATATGATCTGGAGGAATTAGGTACTATAGCAGCAGGGGTACAATATGCTAGCTATGGAGATATGAGGCGATTCGATGAATTCGGAGTGGATCTTGGCAGCTTTAATGCTGGTGACTATGTGACACAAATTAGCCTAAGCAGGAGACTTTATCCAACGGTTCATAGTGGCTTTAGTATTCAATGGCTACACTCCTCCTTAGATCATTTCAACGCTTCTGCTTTTGCATTCTCAGGCGGGCTCATCTATACTCACCCCAAAAGGATATTAGCTGCAGGAATCACTTTTCAACATTTAGGTTGGGTATATAATAATTACCTGAATTCTGAAGAAAAACTACCCATAAATATTGGTTTAGGCATTTCATTTAAGCCTGAATATTTCCCCTTTCTGTTGGCTCTTACCTTTAACGATTTACACCGCTGGGAATTACCCGTTTTGGGAGACGAAAATCCTCGAGCAATCAATCATCTCTTTCGTCACCTGCAGCTAGGAGGGGAGGCTACTATTGGAAAACATACATATTTACGTTGGGGTTATAGTCCCTATCAATATGAGCAAACAGAAACAGGAAGGGCCATTGATTTAGCTGGAACTAGTATTGGTTTAGGTATTGTAATTCAAGAATATCAATTCGATATCAGCAAACAATCTTACAGTAAAATGGGCGGGATTGTTCAAGTTAGCTTCCAACGTATCCGAGCTAAAGGCAATTAAATTTTTATAGAGATGAATAATTCTGCAAGAAAAAGTAATCGTCTAAACCAGTCAGCACTCAAACGGTATAAAATTTCAAATATTGCTATTTTATATTATTAAAGAATATATGCCTACTCTATGGCAATCAAAATAAACCTAAAAAAGAGGTTCTGAGTAAATATTTAGTGTAACATGCCACTATTACTCTCAACATTCACTCCACTCATACTCAATTATGATTAGATATTTCACAGCCGGAGAATCACATGGACCAACCCTCACAGGAATAATTGAAGGAGTGCCCGCAGGCTTACAAATTAAAGAAGCTGATATCGCAGAGCATTTAGCTCGCCGTCAAAAAGGGTATGGTAGAGGTGGAAGGATGGCTTGGGAAAAGGATATAGCACGTATAGATTCGGGAGTTCGTTTTGGTAAAACCATGGGCGGACCAATTGCTATGGTCATTCAAAATAGAGCATTTAAAAAAGATAAAGCAGATTGGCCTGTAGTCATGAATAAAGAAGTAGAGGCCAAAGGTATAGAAAAAATAACCCTCCCTCGTCCCGGACATGCTGACCTAGTTGGGGCTCAAAAATTTCGATTCAATGATATTCGTCCAGTAATAGAACGTTCTAGCGCCCGTGAAACAAGTATGCGAGTGGCTTGTGGATCAGTTGCCCGACAATTTTTAAAACAATTCGGCATCGAAATCGGAGGACATGTGCTCAGAATAGGAGCGGCTGGATACAACGACTGGGATCAAATCAGAGAAAAAACTGCTAGCTTTATGGAAAGTGGTGCTGAATCTTTGTACCGAGCTGCCGATTTATCAGAAGTTCGATGCTTAGATGCCAAACTAACAAGACAGATGGTGAACGAAATTAAAACCTATCGCAAAGCAGGCTCATCACTAGGAGGTGTTTATGAAGTAATTGTTACCGGAGTGCCGGTCGGTTTAGGTAGCTATACTCATTGGGATAGAAAAATCGATGGGAAATTAGCCCAGGCTGTCCTAAGTACGCAAGCGATGAAAGGAGTTGAAATTGGATTAGGCTTCGAATCGGGAACTCGACCAGGGCACCAAGTCCATGACGAAATAATTCATACAGGAACACGTTTTTCTCGAAGCACCAACCGCTCTGGCGGTATTGAAGGCGGAATGACAACTGGTGAGCCCATTATTATTCGAGGTGTCATGAAACCAATCCCCACCATGCTCAATCCACTACAAACCGTTGATATGCATAGTCTAGAGCAAACTGAAACCCGCTATGAACGATCCGATGTATGTGCTATACCAAGAGCGATCATAGTCGCTGAAAGCGTAATTGCACCTGTCATTGCGAATGCATTTCTTAAGAAATTCGGAGGTGATTCTATCAGCGAAATCCAAGAACGTTACTCCACCTAAGTTTGTGAAAAAAGTATTTTCTACCAATATAATCCGATCCATGGCTGTATCTGCTTCATTAATTTTTACAGGGATTTGGCTCATTTTTCTTCGGGTCAATGTAGTTTTTGCGCAATCGCAGCAGGGTGGAGAGGAACAAAATATTCAACTCGAACAAAAAACAAGTTATCAGGAGTATGAGGTAGAAGGAGGAGAAACACTTTATAGTATATCCAAAAGTTTAGGTGTACAAATAGAAGAATTGAAGGATTGGAACGATCTAACTGGCAATATAATTTCTGTTGGGCAGATTCTACGCTACAAATCTCTCAATTCACCTTCATCGACCAGTAAAAGAGAAAAGCAAGCGTCAGAAACAGGAACATCGATTATTCGCTCAAATAATATTGAAACAACTGAGTTTTATATTGTAAAAAGCGGAGACAATCTCATTCGTATAGCTGAAGCACACGATATGAGTGTCAACGAACTAAAGAATTTAAATGAATTAAATTCTGATTTTATACGGGTTGGACAGCGTCTTACGGTAAAAAAAGTGGTTGACAGTGTTGCTCCGGTAGCAGCAAATTTCGAAGATGGCTCTACACCACAAGGCGCTTTTCTCATTTATACCCTACCTCTAAACTTACACATAGATAGTCTACTCATAAACTTTCAAATGAGTAGAAAGGAATTGGCCTATTTGAATCCAGATGTAGATATCAACCGTCTAAATCCAGGTCAAAAAATTACCATACTAGCCCCTCCTTCCAGAAATTATGATAATCCTTATACTAAATCAGCCTTTATCATAGATATTGGCCAAGTGGAAATAAGTGTATATAAAAGGTCCGATAGAGCAAAGACCACTACTACCGGTGAGCTTTATAATCCTGAAGAACTTACCGCTGCGCATGCAAATATACGCTTAGGACAGGTGTTATATGTTAAAAACCCCATGAATGACCGTGGCATTTATGTTCGCATTAACGACAGAACCACAGAAAATGTCCTGCAGCTTTCTAACTTAGCGCATCAGTTGCTAGGATATGGTGACCGAATCCCTAACCCAAATACCGAATCGGTTATTTCAAATGCTAAGATGGCTCGCATTTTCACATTAGAGGAGCTCTAGTGAAACAAAAAGTGTACACATCGCCCACACATCGCTATCATGAACTGACTAAGGGCCTTTTGTTCAGTTTTTTAGCTGCTCTTCCTCTGTTCATCATCTATGAGGTACTCATTCTCCTTACAGCACCTACGACTGAGATAATAGTTCGCATTAGTGTCGATTTATGGTTTAAACAGTTGTTACAACTCATTGGTTTAGATACACTTAATATTAGTCTACTTTTAGTACTGATAGTTGGAATATTTATTTTAATTCACAAACGTGTGGAGTTAAATGAACTAAGACTAGGTTACTTTGGTGTAATGTTAGTTGAATCAACCTTATGGGCTATATTAGTAGCTTTAGTAAGCTTATCATTAACTAATTGGATATTAACCGGTATAGCGGAACTATCGAGCGAATCGGCTGTACAATTATCATATATTCAAATGCTTACGCTCTCATTAGGTGCCGGTTTATACGAAGAACTTTTTTTTAGGGTTCTATTAGTGAGTCTATTTATATGGATTTTTAGTAAATGGTTTGGCACTAAATCGTGGGCTAGCTATACTTTAGCCATACTTTTATCTGCAGTACTCTTTAGTGCGACACATTATACAGGCAATATGGGCGACCCCTTTACCATAAGCTCATTTTTGTTTAGGTTTCAATTCGGAGTTATTCTTAATGGAATTTATGTTTGGCGGGGGTTTGGAGTTGCAGCTTGGACCCATGCTTTATATGATATGATAGTTATTACTTTTTAGGGCGCTTAAATTAATTGACATCTCAAAATTAATGAAATTAGTACAGTTAGATAAATTAATTTAAGTCAAGAAGAAAAATCCGTAGTTTAATTTATATATTAGAAAAAACAGATATCTAGTAATAGATAATGAGGTCGAATTGAGTAAAAGAAAACTTGACAAGCAGCAGGCATTTAACGAGGAAATTCTTCCTCACTTAGATTCTTTGTACAATTTTGCGCTTCGTTTAACAACTGATCCTAGTGATTCAGAGGATCTAGTACAAGATACGATTGTTAAAGCTTTTCGATTTTTTGATAGCTATGAGAAAGGAACCAATGCAAAGGCATGGTTATTTCGGATACTTAAAAACTCTTTCATTAATAACTATCGCCGAAATTTAAAAAAGCCACAAGAAGTCGACTATGAAGAGGTTGCGGCATTCTACGAAAATGTTCGTGCTGAGCGTACAGAAACAACTGATTTAGAGCATTTGATTTTTCGTGATAAAATGGATGATCGATTTTCTAAAGCCCTCTCAAAACTTCCTGAAGATTTCCGTACGGTAGTGCTACTGTGTGATGTAGATGGATTCACCTATGAAGAAATATCCAATATGCTAGATGTACCTATTGGAACTATTCGTTCTCGATTACATAGGGGTAGAAATTTATTAAAAACAGAATTATACGAGCACGCCAAAAAACACGGATATACTGACGATTAATCTCGTCATAGAAGAACACGAGTATAAAAGAATGAATAACTCTTTTCAGTCATATACTTTAGTATTTAAATATTTTTGTAGACGGCTAAATCAGTACATATTTAACCGAATTTGCATAGTTGTACCCACTCCAACTTCACTTTTAGCGACTATTAACTCTCCCCCATGATATTCATCAATAATTCGCTTTGCCAAATTTAGTCCTAAGCCCCAACCTCTCTTCTTTGTAGAATAACCGGGTCTAAATATATTCTTCTTAGTAGTTGCATCCATACCAATCCCAGTATCTTCGACTTCAATAAATAATCTATTATTTCCCATATAACTACGAACAGTGATTCCTAGCTTTTTAGAATTATGAGCCGTCTGTAAAGCATCCATCGCATTTTTCATAAGATTCTCTATTGCCCACTGCAATAATTCTGGATTTAATTTTATTAACCCATTTGCCCTTAGATCGGTTTCAATGTGCACTCCCTCAGAAATTTTAGGTAATCTCCTCTCCATGTATTTGATCGCCTCATCCAATACAGATGCAAATTCTAGTAACTGTAATTCAGGCTTAGATCCAATTTTTCCAAATCTTTCAGCTACCCCCTTTAGGCGGTATACATCCTTTTCAATTTCATTTAAGACTGTATGTTGTTCTAGATGCTTGGGTAAATCGTCGCGAAATAAATGTAGCCAACCGAGTAGACTAGATATAGGAGTCCCTAATTGGTGGGCGGCCTCTTTTGCCATACCCACCCACAGGTTAGATTGTTCCATTCGGGTAATACTTAACAAACTCGTATACCCAATAAAAAAGAGCAGTAGGATCACCAAAATTTGAATGGCTGGAACATAACGTAGAACTTGTACAACTGTACTCTCACCATAATATACAAATTGACGAAGAGCGTCTTCTCCTTCACCTACTATTATGGGAATGGGGGGGTTCATATTTTTTAATTTATTGATATAATTAAGGCGTTTTTCGTCAGTTTCAATATTCGCACTTCGCACATTTCTAAAGCTATATTCAAGTACTGCCCCCCCTTTTTCATCAAGTAATATATATTCAAGAGGACGATCGTTATCATCCACCAAAACCGCAGGTAACTTAAAATTACCCCTGTTGTCTAAAATAAATTCATCAGTAACAAAGTTCTGCATACTACGCATGCCCTCAACTTCTACTAACTTCCAAATTAGGCTGTCGGCTATATCTTCTTGGGATTCTAACTCAGCAATCACGTTTAGAAGTAGACGGCTAGACTCCTGATGAATAGGCAGCGCATTAAATTCAAGTGCCTTAGCCCATAATTGTACACTGGCTTTTTCCTGCTCAAGTATTCTATTTATCAGATACTGATTGTAGACCACTGAACCAAGTCCAAGAAAAACCAGCAGTAATACGAGTAACCACTTTGTGGGACCTGTTCGATCGAATAACTTCATATAACTTATTTAATGAATACAATAAACAGGCTGAAATAATCTAATAATCTTAGACAGACGGTGTTTAAGCCGAGGCTTTTTGTTTTTCATAAATTGGAGGAGCCTGTTTTTCTATGGTTTCACGAGTTATAATACACCGCTTAACTTGCTTCATTGACGGAAGAGTGAACATAATATCGAGCATAGAACTTTCCATAATTGATCGAAGTCCACGAGCTCCTGTTTTTCTATCTTTGGCTCTTTCCACGACAGCTTGTAATGCATCATCTTCAAAATCTAACTCGACATTTTCTAAACTGAATAGCTTTTTATACTGCTTTACCAAAGCATTCTTAGGAGTACTCAAAATATCCATAAGAGCTTCGTCGGATAGTTCATGAAGGCCACAAATAACAGGTAGACGTCCGATTAATTCTGGTATTAAGCCAAAATGCTGCAGATCCTCGGGCTCGACATGAGTAAAAATTTCTGGATTATCCTTATCAAATTTCACTTGCTCCTCTGACCGAAATCCCATTGCAGAAGTAGAAAGACGACGAGCAATAATTTGCTCAAGACCTGCAAAAGCTCCACCGCATATAAAAAGAATATTGGCTGTATCTAACTGAATAAAACTCTGTTCAGGATGCTTTCTGCCACCTTTTGGGGGGATATTCGCAATTGTTCCTTCTAATATTTTAAGTAAAGCCTGCTGTACTCCTTCTCCGCTTACATCTCGAGTGATAGAAGGATTATCACTTTTCCTAGCAACCTTATCCACTTCATCAATATAAACAATTCCCCGCTTTGCACGGTCGACATCATAATCAGCGGCTTGCAATAAATTACTCAAAATACTTTCAACATCCTCACCTACATAACCTGCCTCGGTTAAAACCGTTGCATCTGCAATAGTGAATGGTACATCTATGACTTTAGCAAGAGTACGAGCTAATAAGGTCTTCCCACTACCTGTAGGACCTAACAAAGCGATATTACTTTTTTCGATAGTAGTATCATCATCTTCAGAAAATTCAGCTCCAATTCGCTTATAGTGATTATAAACCGCAACGCTTAAAGTTTTTTTTGCAAATTCTTGACCAATAACATACTCGTCGAGTTTTGCCTTAATTTCAATAGGCTTCAAAACGGGATGAAATGATCTTTCACGGCGCTTAGCAAGGGAGGCTAAATCACTTTTAATTATGCTGGATGCATCTTCAACACATCGATCGCAGACATACACTCCGGGTCCCGCAACCATACTATTCACCTCTAGGCTAGAGCGCCCACAAAATGAACAATTGACGATATCGTTATTCTTCTCTTTATCGCTCATGAAAAAAAGTTATCTTTTAGGATCTAAACGGCTAATTACATTATCAACCAAGCCATAGTTTTTTGCTTCGTCAGCAGACATCCATTTGTTACGGTCAGAATCTTTGATTACTTCTTCAAGTTTCTTTCCAGAGTGTTCTGCAATGATTTGGCTTAATTCCTGCTTAATCCGGATTATCTCTTTGGCCTCAATTTCAATATCACTTGCCTGTCCCTGAACTCCACCAAGTGGTTGATGAATCATAACTCTTGCATGCGGTAAACAGCTACGCTTACTTGCTGTTCCAGCGGTTAACAACACCGCACCCATACTTGCTGCCATTCCCATACATGTGGTAGCCACATCGCATTTTATGTGTTGCATTGTATCGTAAATTGCTAAACCTGCAGATACAACCCCACCAGGGCTATTGATATACAGATTTATATCTTTTTCTGGGTCTTCTGATTCTAAAAACAAGAGCTGCGCAACAATAGAGCTGGCAACCATATCATTAATGGGGGAACCTAGAATAATAATCCGATCTTTAAGTAATCGTGAATAAATATCATAAGCCCGCTCTCCTCTTGAAGTAGTTTCAATAACCATAGGAGCTAAATTGTCTTCAATCGTAGTCATCCCACTATATATAAGTTGTTGATAAATAGGCTGTTTAATCATGGTTTACTTCTACTCCTGCTTTTTTTCTTGATACGCTTTATAGTCGTCTTTACTCATCTCCTTAATTTGCACTTCCTCTTTGAGTTTTTCAAACACTTTGTTATCTCTAATAGTGTTCCGTAAGGTCTCTAGCATATTTGGGTTTTTGGCATAATAGCCTTTTAATTGTTCTGTTGTTAACCCATACCGGGCAGCCTCCATTCCTAGTTGGGCATCAATATCATCCGCTGTAATTTCAATATCATCATATTTTTCCTGCAGCTGCATGTTAATAAAGTACCACTTAGCTTCCGTTGTCGCTTGACTGCTCATCTCTTCTTTGTATGAATCAGTATCAAAACCGCCTGGTAACTGATTACCATATTGTTGCTTTAGACGCTCCACGTAGGATTCTTTAACTTGAGCAACAAATGCCATAGGTACATCAAATTCGTGTGCATCTACCAATGCTTGAATCACTTCATTTTTGAAAATATCATCAAATGATTGGTCATAGTACTCCTGCATTTTACTCTTAATAAAACTTCGATACTCATCTTCTGTTTTAACTTTTTCGTTGGTTTGCTTAGCAATGAATTCTTCATTCATTTCAGCCTTATGCAATAAATGTACTTTTCTAACCTCAACACGGAAGCGATCGGTTTCACCGTCTTCTTCAAGAGTCATATCTACAACATCCCCCGCTTTTTTTCCCTTTAATGCTTTTAAAAAGCCTGCGGCTGAATCCTGTCGCATATCAATACTTTGATCAGTATCGGTATCACCATCAACTAGATTACCATCTTTATCTAATGAGCTCACATCTGCAGTAATTTTTGATTCCTCATTTATTACTGTATCTACATTTTCCCAATTACCTTCACGTTCGATGGTCCGTGCAATTTCTTCGTCAACTTCAATATCGGATACATCGTGAACCATAGACTTAACCTCAATTTTACTAAGGTCAGCTAATTCTACCAACGGTTTAGTTCCAATTTTAAAAGTTACCTCTAATTTGTCATTCTCCCACTGAAAATCGAGCATTTGTGTTTCTCCCACAGGATCATGCTCTTCGACTACCTTAGTTTCAAATAACTCTTGAATATATTTATTGATTTCTTCAATTTCGATTTCCTGACCATATCTCTTTTTTATGAGACCAATTGGTGCTCTCCCTGGCCGAAATCCAGGTAAATTTACTTTAGGCCGTATTCCTGCATAGGCCTTATCAAATTTAGGCTGTAAATCTTCTCTATTTGCTAATATGGTAATTTCTTTATCGACCGAAGTCAGTTCATTTACCTTTATTTCCACTTATGCTCCGCTTAATATGTTTCGCTGTTTTGGGTTGATGGTTAACCTCAATGGGTTACTTATATCAAAACCGCAACTTTTAAATTGATAAAAATTTTAAAGAAAAAAAAAATATGACTTTAAATTACGGTATTCAAAGTCGATTTATGCCTCCTAAATAATCGACAGACTAATCACTATGGCTTTAAATCGTTTATCCAAGCTACTGCTATTTGCTCGAATCTCAAAGCTTTATAGACCTAATTTGATCGAGTCAAACAATTTCGAGTTCATCTTATTACTTGTGAACATAAATAAAGTTCTAAGTTCATTCTATATGTTCATTATTCATAAACATAAGACTATCGTACTTATATACTAAAAGCTTTACGTCGATATTCTCTTAGCGCATCTGATCACTAAGGACGCTATTTCTATCCAATCACTTTAACTTTTTAAAACCAGTAATACAGGCTCCTAAACAACACTAAAGTTTACTTTTAGAAAAGAGTTAACAACTATTTTCTAATATGGTAAATAAGTTAATTTATATCCCCTAATTCTTTACTTTATAACTAACCATTTAAACCACTCTATTGGATACGCCTAGTCAACGACAAACTCTACACAGCTTCCGGTGGTCGTTCATTGAGAAAGTAGGGAAGGTACTCTTTCAATTAGCTCAAATTGTATTATTGACTCGCTTTCTTGACAAAGATGATTTTGGGTTGGTGGCTCTTGCATTAGTGAGTATTGAATTTTCCTTTTTATTTGTTGACGCCGGTTTAAATGCTGCTATTTTATATATTCGAAAAGCTACACATAAAGCACTTAGTAGTATTTATTGGCTCAGCATTACCATATCAATAGCTTTAGCTGCTTCGATTTGGTTTTTTAGTCCGGTCATTGCCAATTTCTACGAAGAGCCTGCATTGCTTCGCATACTCCCTATATTAGGGCTTAATATCATATTCTTAGCTATAGGTCGCCAACACAGAACATTTTTACAAAAACAATTTCTATTCAAGCCAATTGCACTTGTTGAAATAAGCGCATACCTGAGCTCACTTATATTGGCTATCTTTCTTGTAATTAAAGACTACGGAGTCTTCAGTCTTGTTTATTCTATCCTGTTTGCTTCTCTATTATCAAATATAAGCTATCTCTTTATTCGGCATAAACAAAATCCTATTCATTTACACTTTAAATGGTTAGAGGTAAAACCATTTTTTGAAATTGGTAAATTTCAAATGGCTGGTCGTTTATTAGATTTTGTATCGAAAGAAACCGACGTGTTAATCGTAGGCAAAATACTTGGCATGGAGGTACTAGGTTTATATAGCCTAACCAAACAACTCGTTGTACGCTTATATAATGTAATCAATCCCATCATTACCAACGTTTTAAGCCCGTGGCTTGCATCGCTACAGCAAAAACCTGAAAAACAACGAACTACCTATCTATTAATCACACGATATCTTGCATACTTAAATTTTCCAATATACTTAATCTTTGCCGTTGGATCTTATGAACTGCTCTATGTTATCTACGGACCAAGTTATGCATCGGGATCCCTTCTTTTATTTACCTTAGCCATATACTATGGGATTCTATCTATAACTAATCCAGTGGGTAGCTTACAAATAGCAACTGGTCGTACGGACATTGGCTTTTATTGGACATTATTCCGCGCATCAATCACTCCTGCCGCTTTACTTTTTGGCATCTACTTTGGCGGAATACAAGGGGTGACTTATAGTTTATTAGCCCTTGCTTTTGGGTTATTGTATCCACTTTGGCGAGTACAAATTAAAATCATGATTAACATATCATTTTCCAGATATTTCAAAGAATTTTATCGTCCATTATTTAGTTTTTTACTCTTGGGTGCTGGAATACATTACGGCGTAAAGCCATTACTTGAATCGCCTAATTTCCTAATAACAAGCTTATGCTTTGTTGTATCGGTCAGCTTACAAATTGGATTGGTTTATCTATATGATTTTAATGCTTTTTCGCGTCTCTACTCCCTTTTATTGAGACCCAGTAACCAAAAATAAATCAGAAAGTTGGCACATTCATTCTATTTACATCTTTCAGAGGCCACTGCTCGAGACAGTAGCTTAGAACATTTACATATTTCAGGATTTGTATTTGTTGAAAAAGGAAACCCTTCCAATGAATATTCGATGATTATAGAGGCCTTAGACAATTTTGGTATATATGCTCCGCTTCATCTAAGAGGTAGTTATGCAGGAATTTACTGGTCTTCCAAAAATAATCATTGGATCTTATTCAGTGATCCTTTAGGCACAAAACCATTATACTACGCGCAACTATATGATGGCTGGCATATCTCCAATGACTACGATTTGCTTGCCCAAACAATAAAGACCATCCAACCCTTAACATTATCATCCTTAGGCTTCTATCAGCTTCTGAACTTTGGATTTGTACTCGAAACCGACACCTTATTCAATCCTATCAAACGACTACCAATAGGCTATACTGGAACCATTGATACACTCGAAAATGAACAAAAACCTATACCAGGAAACACCCTGACTACCCATAAATATTATTCACTACCCGCCATTGGTACTTTCTTCTCTCTGGATGATGCTGCTGCGCATATGGATACACTATTTAGGGCAGCTATAAAAAGAGCCTTCAAACGCGACACTACCAAGGGAAAAATACCGCTAGTATCTCTCAGTGGCGGCCTTGATTCACGAATGACAAGCTGGGTTGCTCATGAAATGGGATATACTAATCAACTGAATCTCTGTTTTTCACAAAAAAACTCTTTAGATCATACCATTGCCTGCAAAATTGCTCAAGACTTAAAGCACATGTGGCATTTTATGCCCTTAGACGGTGGCCAAATGCTCCTGGATTTGGATGAAATTACACAAAACACTGGTGGAAATGTAGTGTACTATGGACAGGCACATACCCGACGTATTTTGCATGAAATCATAGACAAAAAATATGATGCGCCACTGGGAATGCTCCACACTGGAATGCTAGGAGATGTTGTAATTGGGAGTTATCTACGAACTACCGATAATCCAACAAATTATTCTGCTTTGAGTGGAGCTACTTCCACCCGCTTCGCTAAAGAACTACTTAACCATGGTTTCAAACCCGATTACCAAAACCTAGAGCATCATAAAATAATGCTGCGTGGCTTATATGGAATGAATATGGGGCTGATGTCGGTATATGCTGTAACCGAAAGTTTTTCACCCTTTTATGATTTTGATTTTTTTAATTTCTGCCTTCAACTCCCACTTAAACTACGAGCTGAGCATAAACTGTACATTCACTGGATAAACCACTACTACCCAAAAGCATCAAACTATATTTGGGAACGAACTCGAACAACTATAACGGCAAAATCACTACGATTAGGCTCAAAATCAATGCCACTACGAACTTGGTTTTGGAAGCTTGCTGAAAAGATACAGTTTGGGGAGCCCACGCATAATCCCCGTCATATGACACCATTGGATTATTGGTTTGCAACTGAAACGAAGTTAAAATCTCATCTTAACAGCTATTTCAACAAGTACCTAGTCCTGATCGATAAACCAGAAATGAGAAATAATATTCACGAGCTATATACAAGTGGAAACGGAAATGAAAAAGTACAAGCCCTTACAGTCATTGCCGCCGCCAAAAGATATCTAAACTGAGGACACGTAGACCATGAATATAGAAGTTTGCTGCAATAGTTTGTACTCGATTCGAACTGCCGAACAATTAGGAGCTTCACGAGTTGAGCTGTGTCAAAATCTGTTAGAAGAGGGCATAACCCCTGACCTGGAATTACTTAAAGAAGCTTGCCAAAAATTTCAGATACCGATTCATGTTCTAATACGTCCTAAAATTGGAGATTTCTTTTATTCTTCTTCCGACCTGAAACATATAGAGGAATCTATACAAAAAGCTCTTCAATTTCCCATAGCAGGGATTGTGGTTGGACACATGAATAAGAAAAACGGAGTCGATCCAGTCCTTCTACGCCATTGGCGGGCCTTAACTCCAGGACTTGATCTTACTTTTCACCGAGCATTCGACCAGGCGGCAAAGCCTTTTAACGTATTAGAACAACTCATAGAAGCGGGTTTTAGCCGATTATTAAGCTCGGGGCAAGAAGGTAGCGCTGAGACTGGTATTCTTTTATTACAAGATCTGCAAAAAGTAGCAGGTAATTCTTTGGAAATAATGCCAGGAGGCGGAATAAACGATAATAATGTGTCTCTTTTCATAGACGGTGGCTTCAAAAGTATTCACTTATCAGCAAAATCTAACAATAGTCCTGCTCACTTAGAACCTGTTATTGACCCAACTATACTAGAGAATGTCATTGCGCTAAGCTCAAAAATGTAGCATCTTATATATTGATTTTGGAAAAATTTTAGTGATATTGAAGAGGATATAATTATACTATCTTAAATGACAAAAGTAGATTCCCTTTTTAATTTATTTTTTAATGACCAACTAAAAAAACGTCTCGAATCCTGGGTTATTATCATTGCTTCTGTTGGTTTTGTTGTTCATCTGGGTCTTATCTTATTAGTAAATACAAATGACATAGTATTACTTGCAGGCTTTGAAGATTATTTAGCAAACCCTATTTCTGCGGTTTATACTCCATTTTCGTTTATACTGATCTATGAAGTATATCTTCTTATCTATTATTTACCCAGATCTTTTGCCATTTCGATTGGGAAACAATTTGAAATTATTTCTTTAATACTCATCCGTCGCGTATTCAAAGATATTTCAAAAATCAACGTGCGTAGTGAAGTCCTCTTCCAAACTGAAAACTTAGCACTTTTATATGACATCCTAGGAATTTTAGTGCTCTTCACCCTTATCTTTGTATATCGATACTTTCTCATTAAACGTAAAGTACATAAGACATCGGTATCACTCACCAAGTTTAGAGGCTATAAGAAGTTACTTTGTTTATTGTTAGTACCGATATTTATCGGTTTAGCTAGTGTTAGCTTTGTTAAATGGTCTGTAGATATATACCATATACTTATTTCCGGACAGCAAAAGCTAATGGACTTCAATACGGTATTTTACCATGAATTCTTTGATATTTTGATCATTGTTGATGTACTCATTTTAGTAGCATCTTTAAAATTCACAGATCGTTATAGTCTTATTATTCGAAACACTGGGTTTGTAATTACCACTGTACTACTTCGTGTATCTTTTAATTATATCGGTTTAGAAAACGTAGTATTAATGATCGGTGCCGTACTATTTGGAGTATCTATTTTAGGTGTGCAACTACTGTATGACAAAATTGACCTTGGCGATAGTACAAAAGAGAGTTATGGTTATATGTAATCCTGTTTACCTATTCTATAATCACTTTATTTGCACAACTACCAGTGAAACGGCCAAGTTGAAATTACCTGTACATTTACCACTCTCAATACGTAAGAAACTATTTTTGGAATAAAAAAGAGCTGAAAAAAATAACTCATTGTTTTTCAACACTTAATATTATTATCTAGTACGAGAGGGGGGACTCGAACCCCCACATCGATTAAGATACTAGATCCTAAATCTAGCGCGTCTACCAATTCCGCCACTCTCGCAAATCATAAAAATTGTTAATGATGACTTTCAAAAATTAACAAACAATTAACTTACACTTTTA
>CESW01042900.1_pt1 | contig 18871 bp, 39 predicted proteins | sample 531171 | NCBI WGS metagenome assembly CESW01 (sample SAMEA2621859, study PRJEB7988) | marine metagenome | biome: marine biome (ENVO:00000447); feature: surface water layer (ENVO:00002042); material: "saline water (ENVO:00002010), including plankton (ENVO:xxxxxxxx)" | depth 5 m
TTTTTTTTCTGATTCTTTTTCTAAGTCGTAAACTCCTCTAGGATAATAATTTAGGTTATATTGTTCTGCAAATTTTTTGGCTAAAGAAACAAAACTATCTGCTCGATCAAAAGATTCGTAGATGTCTCCATCTTCATACCAAGACTCATAAGTTGATATGTGCAACTCGAAAGTTCCATTGAATCGCAAATCTTTTTCCATCCATTTAGGTACATTTTCTCCACCTTTTTGGTAGAGTTCAACTTGACCTAGATGGTCGGGATAGAACTTCATGTGCTTCTTGACAGGTGATGCCAAGATAATTCTTTCAAAAATTTTACATAATTGACTATTGGACTCTTTTGTTTTATTAGTCCTTCTAAAAAATACTGAATGTGCTTCTCCGCTCATTTTTAAATGATGACACAATGCAATGGGTTTGTCAAGCGTTTTTTTCTCGATTAGAAATCATATCTTTAATTTCATTAGTTTTTTTAAGCACTTCGCTTTCATCAATCCATTTATTTCCGTATGGACATTTTCTTTCTAATTTGATTATTTGTATGTTCCAATGTTTGTGATCCATCATTTCAAGTTGATAAGATAATGCTTTTTCTGCATTTTGTGCAAGATAGTAATGATAGTTGTGACCAACAGAATTACCACTAAGATATTCCAAGCGAAATTCATACACTCTATCTTCGTCTTTCATTGTTATAAGTTTTGGTCAGACCAATATATATCTTCAAATAACACAAGGTCTATATTATTTCCACGCTCAACTTCGTATCCAATCGGAGTACCTTGAGGAACAGAAATATCATCTTCAACCCAAAAAAATTCTTCTACTTCTGAAGCAAAAATTATTTGTGAACTATTCATATTTATTTTCATTTAATTTGTTTTCTATTTCTATGTCTTGCCAACCTAAATATTTGAAAAGCCATTGTGCATAATCTGTTAGATCATATAAGTATCTTTCTTTATTATTTTGTTTATGCCAAAATCTAGATTGTGCGATTAAATCATTATGTCTTGATGCAATATGTTCTAATTCGTGAATAAGCAAATCATCTTGAAGATTTTCCATCATTATTTTGATTGCTTCCATTCGTGATTCAATTAAGTTTTCTATATCGTTCACTTTGATAAACCTTCAATTACTGAAACTGCTTCTTCTACCAAGTCAGTAACATATTGTTCTAGGTTTTCCTCAAGTTTATTTGCTAAAATTTGTCGTGCAGTTAAACTCGCAATATTAATTTGAGAGTCTTGAAACTCTTCCAAGGTATCTAGTATTATTTGATTCATAGTCGTGAGTATATCATATATATTTTGATTTGTCAAGCCGAAAATTATAAACGAGAGTAATTGTCAAACTCATCAGAGTCGGGATTAAAGATGGGGAACAGGTAGCTTATTTGCGTTCCGTCGGGTTCTTCTTCTAAAATAGACTCGTATCTTATTTCACCATTTGCTTCATGCCATAAACCATGAACTTGTATTTTTGTTTCGTAGATTGGATGAAATGTATTAAACATATGATATTCAACATATTTTTTACTTCTCGTTCCAATGTCCATTGTCGTGATCTTCTGTGCATAGTGCAAGTGATTCTAGATCATAAATCGATTGAGTTAATGTGTGAAAACAACAACGATCATCCATCTCTCTCCATATTTTTTGTACAACATTATTTCGTTCTGATGATTTGATATTTGAACTTACTTGCTCAACAATCGGTCTCCAAAATCTATAAGATATTCTTTTTCTTATTTGTTTTTTTGTGTGTCGTAATTGAATACCTTTATTTGTAAAAAAGTCTTTTATTTCTAAAAGTTTAAATTGATCCAATTGTTCTTTTCTGACTGAAGAGAGATACCAAGATTTTTTTCTCATACCTTATTATTTGAAATCGTTCCGTTTTTAACTAAGTGTTCAAATGTAGCCCACATTTTTTCATAACGAGTATCATGTAATTGTTTTATGCCAATCAACATATTTAGTAATTGATCTTCGCTATATTTATTTGCAGAGTCCCCAATAGCATATATCATTGTTTCTATATCTTCACCTATTTGGTTGAGATTGCTGATGTCTTCTTCTAAATCAAACCTGTTCATTTTTTTACATCTTCTATTTTTACATAAATGTGATAATCGTCAATATCTTTTGATATTTTTAAAGTAAATTCTTGTGCGTTATTTTTCCACAATAATTGTTTAACTATATTTGTTACATCAAAGTCTTTAAGACCGCCAAATGTAGTTCCAATATCTAATAAATTAATCATTTATTTCGGCAATATATTTTTCCAAAGTATCTAATCTACTATTTGCATTATCAAGCAAATGGAGTGCTTCTTCTGCATTTTTATAAAAATCATTGGTAGAGTGATCTCCAATTCCAACTGCGTGTTTGCCAAGCAATTTTAAAGACAACTTGGCTTTTGCGACATCCGACTCGGCAGATGATTTTAACATTAAGTATAATTCTTTATTCATTTCCTGTTATTATATACCATATTTGCAAGCAAGTCAAGATAAAAAATACCCCGATTGCTCCAAATAATTCTTTTATTTGATTAATTTTTTCTTTCATTTATTTGTATAAAGAGGTTTTGTATATGGAGTGGTTGTTTTTGAAATTTTCTTTCTGCAATCTATATTTGATTGATACATCTCTTGTTGTCTTCTAAGTTCAGTAGTTGCTCGTTGCAAAGTGGCAATGGCTTTATTTTCGGTCATTCTGCCATCAAGAACCATTGCGACGCAAATTTGCACTTCCCTTGCGGTAACTCGATAAGGAAAGTTTCTGCAAAGAAACTTATAGAACTTGCCACTTATTTTGCCGTGCTTTAATTTTTTATGCAATAATTTTCTGTAATTGCAATTTTTAGTATTATGTAATGTTTTCATATTTAATTATTTCTCCATTTAAATTTAATTCTCTTTCAATTTCTTCCGCAACATTTTTGCGAACAGATATTTCGTGATCTTTAGATAAAGTTTCTAATAACTCAACTAAATTTTTTCCTGTTTTATCTCTACCTTCTTCTCCCGCAAAAAATAAATTGTCTTTAGTCTGCAAAATAAAATCATTGTTTACTCTAAGTAGTATATGATTTATTGCATCCTCACTACCTCTTATACCTAATTCTATTTTCATTTTTTAATCTAGCAATAAAATCTACTCTTGCACTTTCTTTTTTTTCTGCATTCTCCCATACAATATTATTTTTGTCAAGACTAATACTGATTAACATTAATCTTCTGTATATCGGATAAAAAATTACGCTTGTTATACTATATTGTAAAAGTTTTGATGTTAAGTCTCCCAAGAAATAAAAAATTGTGCTAATATATGTTCTCATATCAAAAGGTATAGAGCAAGTGGGATCAGCTATTAAAGTTCTCCCACTTTGATGGACAAGTAAAAATTATAAAACAAAATAATAATAAAATTAAAGCGGGAATCATTTTCTTTATACTATCCTTAGCATAAATGTGCATACCAAGCCCACCTAACATAAAAAGTGTAGTCGCCGCCATACAAGGCAGGGTAAATGGATCATAAAGAAGTCCTATCATAAGAAAAAACGCAAAAAATGGTTTCACCACTCTTAAAGCATCATAAACCCAATTAGGAAAACCCACTTCTATAACTTCTTCTCTCAGGGTAGTCGCTCCACCAACTCTATAATTGGTGGCTACATGAGATCGTATTAACCATACCCATAGTATAGAAAAGCCAACTATAAATTGCAATATATCTGATAATTCCATGACGAGCATTATAGCAAATTAACTTTGAGATGTCAAGAGAAATTTATTAAATCTTCAAGAATTGATTCGGGGGTTAATCATTTTCCATTTTCGCAATCGTCATACCAATCGCTTACTATTTTATTTGAATGACTTCTGCCCCAAAATCCACAAACGCAGGGATCGTTTGAAAGTTGATTTGCTCCTGCTCGATAACCTTTTTCATAGGAATCTAATTTGGCTTTCAGTATTGCCTTTTCAAATTTCTTTGAGAGATGTTCTTGGGCATCTGCCCAACCTTTATCATAACCTTTGTTATAATTAATTTCTTCTGTCATTGCTTCGTGCATATTTACCAGTTTTTAATAATATTAGCCATAATCATACCACAGGTTGCCATGTTTGTCAAGACAATAATTGTTCTAATTAACAAACTCACCTGAGCTTGTTTCAATGTCAGGATGGGAATATCTGGTTGGTCTTCATCATTTTTTCCGACACGATGATCTAAAGTTCTTGCCCATATCAACCAAAGTTTTTTCATTTTACTAAATAATAATATTTTTCTTTTATATATTCTCTAGTTTCTTTTGAAAGTTGACCATTAAGTGCAATTTGTTTGATATTGTATCTGTATTCTGTTACTTTTTCAATGTCGTTATTTGCTCTAGCCATAGCCATTTTTTCTTCTATTTGAAAGAATCTTAAATCATCAACCTTATCAAAAGTAGAAGGATGATAAGTATAATCAAATGAATCAAAAATTTGTTGAAAGTAATGTTTTTGTTTGCCGATGATCCACAAACTAATCCAAAGAAAAAGCATGGTGCTTACTCCAAAGATTGATAAAAGTGTAGAAAGAGTATCTGTTGATTTGCTTGCGAAAAAGCCTAGTCCGAAAGGAAAGCCAAGAATAAAGCCCCATATCCAAACTAAAAATAATCCTATATCTTTTCTTGTATATTCTGTTGGCTTGGTATTGAAAAACTGATCATAAAAAGATTTATCCTTACCCTGTTTATGATCTTTATAAATTTTACCTGTTATTATTTGGGTTTTTAATTCGTGCTTCTTTCTTGACATTAATATTTTAAATTAACACCGCCTTCAACATAATTTGGTTCTTTTTTTAATTCTTCAGGGATGGATAATCTTTCAACATCAATATATTCTTGAAAGAAAAATTCAAACGCTTCTGTATCATTATTTTCTTGTGCGATTCTTATTTGTTCTAAATATTCTTTTTCTAGCTTTTTATTTTCTGCGTCTTTTGCTAAAAGCTCGTCTATTTCTTTTTGTAGTTGCGGACTTCTGGGAGTTGAAATAGGCTCTTCGGTTTCTATGCTTAAATCTTTATTTGATTGCAAACAGGAAGGAAAAAGCGATAATGCTAGGAATGTTATGGTTATTATTTTTTTCATTGTTTTAGGGGTTTGTGATATTTAATTTACACGCAATTAATTATCTTACGGGTTATCTTTAGCTTTATCAAGTTTTTTCTTTATTTTGCTCCATTTTATTTTGGAATAATTATCTTGAAATTTTTTAGAATTATTGTTTCTAGGAGATGAACCTTTTCCGTTTTGATTATTTGAGGATTTTTTGCTCATACTTTTTGTAAATTTTTTTTCAACAATGAAATCGCTTTGTCTTTTTGCTTAACTTCGCATTCCCATTTAACAGGTTTTTTAGGATCAATAGCGATATGCGGTGGAAAATTTCCTAGTGCAAAATAATCTGCGTGTGCCCTTGGCTTTTCGGGTTTACCCTCTGACCAATGAAACACAGGAGCAACAAAGTGGTCATCTTGCTTGAGTGGGTTTACCCATGTATACGCACATCTTTCTGCTTGAAATGAAGTGCTAAGTTCTTCGGACGGATTGCAAAAGTCATGTAAGTTGTCATAACAGATTGGAAGGTTAAACCCATATTTTTTGAAAATATATTCACTAAATTTAATAATGTTGTCTACATTCCAAAAACCTTTATCTTCATTTTCGATGGTCAAGCGATTGAATACTCCTGGCTGACAACGCATAAGGTTATTATAAAATCTTTCTGCCATTTCTTTTATTCTAACATTTTTCACTACATCAGGATCATCTTTTGATTCTATTTCGGGAGGAGTACCATTGATATGAATATTCATAGGGGCAGTATGATCTTGAGGTAGACCCATCATGTCCATAATATCAGACTGAAAATTAAGTTCTTTGATGCTTTTTGCAACAGACATTTCGTTTGTAGATGCAAGAACATTAAACTGATCGGGATGAATACTGATAGACATTTTAAAAGAAAAAGCAATAAGCCCCGCAAATCTTAGTTCGTGTTTAATCGTGGAATAATTCGGCAAAGACTCAAGAGAGAGATCGAGAGTTGAATCAGTAAGAAGAGGAAACAAAGCAGAACTAAGACGATAGTGAACAATGTTATTTGTAATGCAATGACGCAAAATGTACTGAGTCGTGCGAATATTGTGAATAATCCTTTCAGAAAGTTGATCAATGGCTTCATCTCTGCTTTCTTTTACACAAAGATCGTTAAATCTCTTGCGAGTCATAGTTTGAAAAGAGTATTTTTTCTTGTCTTTGTCTTTCAGTTGTTCACTGATGCAAGTTAAGCCTAGTATTGTTTCGTTCATAGAGTTCATTTTAGCACGAAAGACAAAAGATGTCAAGTCTTTTGTGTAAGTTAATCTAATGGATTTTTATGTGGAATTATGGGAGATGGCAAAAATGATCTTTTATTTAGGTATAATAATTTTTGCTTTTGATTATCTCAGTCGTTGACTTCAACATCAGGATCAGTCCAGTCAAGTGGAGGCATATTTATTCCACTTATTGACTCTTGTAATTCTTCAAAAGTTATTTCTTCTAAATCTTCATCATCACACATAGAAGCAAATTCAATTTTTCCATCTTCTAAAACCATATCTTTATATTTCACAGCATCATCAAGCATATATTTTAAAGATTCAATAATATCTTCAGGGCTTTCTCCTGTAATTTCCGCAAATTCACATATAGCGAAAATCTCTTTATTGTCATTGTAGTATGCTTCACGAAGTTCGTAAACTTCATCTTTTTTGATTATTCTATAATTCCACATATTATAATTTTATCCATTCTTCAAAATTTGCTAATTCTTTTGTTTGTTTTTCACACTTTGGTATTGCTTGTTCTATTATTATATTTGTTAATTCAGAATCTGCAATTAATTTATCCTTAAAAATATCAAAAAATAATTCAAAGCATTCTATTCTTTTGGTAGGAAATTGAAATTCTTTACCTTTTGTGACTCTCCCTTTCTTTAACCAAAGCAAAGGATGCTTATTGCTTTTATTTGCATTGCATATTTTGCAAGATGGTATGATATTTCCTTCATGCTCAAGCCCAAACATTGGCGGATCAAACAATCTCCCATTGGTTGGTATAAAATGATCATTATCTTTTAGTTCTCCAACCCCACAATACCAACATTTATTTTGCACAATAATTGAAGAAAATATTTCCAACTTTAAATCTTCATCTTCTTCTGTCCAAACAGGAGATTGAAAGTATGCAAGAATATCTTTAATCATGCCATTGATCATGCTATGACCCCTGAACAATGTATTTGAATTATGCTTTGTCATCTTTGGTGCATTTTTTGGAATATGTCATCATTCCACAATAAGCACCCATAATAATACTAAATATAGAAAAATAACTTGGAATAGTAGCTAATTTAATTGCAACAATAACATTTATTACACTGCAAATAATCATACATTTTCCTAATGTATTACAATCCTTCCAAGGTCTCATTCAAGCCCATGATTTTTTTTATCTTCATCAGACCAATAACGAAAAGCTGAATCGGAATCAAAGAGGTCATCCATCACATTTGTTGCAAACTCTTGTACAACATGACCTTTTGGCATAAGAGATTCAATATATTTAATAACCTTCTTGCCAACTTCATCGTGAACAGGAGAGAAGCTATATGTGGTCATGTCTAAATCACTTCCATATCCAAACTCAATGGTGATGTGGCAATCATCTATTACCTCTTTATTTGTAATAGGGCAAACACTATCTAGCTCTTCATCGTAAAATGGATCTGATTTTTTACTCATTGATATAGTCTATCAGAATAAGTTATATTTGTCAAGAATAAAGATCCAAATTGTGTAATGTATCGATATCTTGGTATGAGCTTATATTTAATAGACGAAGAAGAGGACGATACTTTTCACTTGCCCGATTTTGTTGATTAATCGGTGGGTGTTCTCTGTATTGCTTCATTGATTATTTTTTGAGCATGATCTTTTTCATGCCAATCAAAAACTTTAACTTGTTTTTTGCTTAAATCTTTATAGTGTGCAAAAAAGTTTGAAGCTATTTTAAGAAACATTGGATCAATACTTTTTAAACTGTAATGTCTGCGAACATGAGAAGTAGGTACTCCAAGTATTTTATAGTCTTTTTCTCCATCATCTTCCATATCAAGAATTCCAATTACCTTGCATTCAACTAAAGTAGCTCGGTCAATAGGAGTAGAATTATAAACCAAAAAATCAAGAGGATCACCGTCTTCTCCTAATGTACTTGGAATATATCCATAACTACATGGATATGTCATTGCAGAAGTAAGACTTCTGTCATATTTAAAAACTCCAAAGTCTTTATCGTATTCATATTTGACGCTAGTACCTTTTGGTATTTCTACGATAGCATTAACTATATTTGGCGATTTTTGATGTATGGGTATATTGTATAAGTTCATGTAAAATGGAGCCACCTGTCAGAGTCGAACTGACGACATCCTCATTACAAGTGAGGTGCTCTACCAACTGAGCTAAGGTGGCATATTATTTATAATAATAAATTTGAATATGTATTCAACAAAGTGTAAAATAGTCAATGAAAAGAAAGATTTTAATTATGGGGTTGCCAGGTTCTGGAAAAACAACTTTAGCAGAAAAATTAGTGCCACGACTAAATGCTGTATGGTTTAACGCTGATGCAGTCAGACAAGAAATACATAAAGACCTTGGATTTTCTGCTGAAGATCGTATAGAGCATGCAAGAAGAATGGGCAAACTTGCAGATTGGGCGGCTCTTGGTGGAGGATATGTTGTTTCGGATTTTTGTTGTCCAACAGAAGAAGCTAGAGAAGCATTTAATGCTGATTTTGTAATATGGGTTGATAGAATTAAAGAAGGTAGATATGCAGATACAAACAAACTTTTTGAAGACCCAACAAAAGACAAAAGATGGGATGATCAAGACTTGATTCTTAGAGAGGGGACTCCTGAAGAGTGGTGCGAAAAGGCTTTGAAGAATATTTATGAAACAGAAAAATGGGATAATCAAGCTCCCACTGCATTATTAATCGGTCGATATCAGCCATTTCATGTCGGACACAAGACTTTGGTCGCAGAAGCAATTAAAAGAACAGGTCAATGCTGTATAGCTCTAAGGGATGTTGCTGGAACTGATGAAAGTAATCCTTATGATTTTGAAAAAGTTAAACAAGAAATTCATGCGGCTTGTTTGGAATTTGGTAATAAAATAAAAGTAGTAGAATTACCCAATATTACTGACGTATTTTACGGCAGAGGTGTTGGTTATAATATAGAACAGCTTGAACTAAGCAAAGAGCTTCAAGAAGTTTCTGCCACTAAAATAAGAAAGGGTGAGATTGGTCAAGACGGCAAGCCTTTGGGCAAAAGACCAGAATGAATTCATTAATTAAAAAATATCTAATGGCACTTACTGGTCTTGTTCTCGTAGGATTTGTATTTGTGCATATGACAGGCAATCTTCAGATTTTTATTGGTCAAGATGCCATTAACGCATACGCATACTTTTTGCAAAATCTACCGATGCCTATATTATGGGGTTCTCGTTTAATATTGTTTGCAAGTGTGTTTATTCATATTGTCGTAGCAGTGGCATTAATTCGTGAAAACAAAAAAGCAAGACCAATTAAAAATAAAATAGAAGTTACCAAAAAAAGCAAATGGCATTCATTGCGTATGGGTCTAAGTGGTTCTATTATTTTTGCTTTCATTTTCTTTCATTTGTTTCATTATACTATTCGCATTATTTATCCTGAATACGATAACCTTATGACAACAGTTGGATCACCCAATGGTGAGCAAATTCACGATGTTTATGCTATGATGATTTATGGATTCAAAAAAGAATGGATAAGCATTTTTTATGTTCTCGCAATGTTTTTGCTTTGCAAGCATCTTGTTCACGGAGTTTCAAGTACGTTTCAATCTCTTGGATTGCGTACCGAGGCAATGAGACCAAAACTTGAAATAGTTTCTTATGCGTATGCTTATATTATTTTTATTGGCTTTGCAATTATTCCTATTGCAGTTGTCACACAAAAATTTGGTTTAATTGAAGTATTTAACAACAACCTTTTTTAATATGAAAGCACTAATAATAATCGGACATCCCGAAACAGATTCCTTCTGCTATGATGGAATTTTTAGAACAATTAAAACTATTTTGGAAAACAAGAAAGTTGAAATAAAAACAATAGAATTGTACCAAGAAAATTTCAGGCGAGAGAATACTGATTTAGTAAAAACATATAAAGATTATGTTTCTTGGTCAACTCATATTTATTTTGTATCACCTGTTTGGTGGTTTCGTTGCACTCCAAAACTTGAAGTATTTTTTGACGAAGTTTTTACTCCAGGATTTGCATATAATTTTAAGTCTATCACCAAGACTATGGGGCTTCCATCCGCTCTGCTAAAAGATAGAATCGTTAGAACATATATAACTCACGGAGCTCCTGCGCTACCAGTTCTTACTTTATATGCAAACTCTGTAAAGTTGCGATTGATAATGGGAGTATATTCTTTTGTGTTTGGCTGGAATTGGAGGCTTTGGTTTCGTACTCGTCAGTTTTGGTCTGTTCCTTTTGTATCAAGAGATAAAAGAGTTTCTTATCTTGAAAAAGTTATTAAAGATATTAAGGACGATTTATATCATGCAAAGAAAAAAAACTAAAAATAAAAATAATTTATGATTCATTGTGTAACAATAAAACAAATTTCGGCTTTATTAATACTAGCCGCAAGTTTAAATATTATTTCAAATTTTCTGTGATATAAGCTTTAGCTTTATCGAAAACTTCTGGATGGTTCTTTTTGCACCAATTTAGTACCCATTCTTTGACATAAATTTCTATGATTTCTTCTTTGGAAACATCTAATGTATATTTACTCATTAAAATAAATTTAATTGATTTGAATCATTTTCTTCAAGTTCTTCTTCTTCAATTATTTTGGAAATACTTTTATTTGATCTAAGCCAATTTCTTTGAGCCATTCGAACAACAAAACGCATAAAAGCAAAAGCGTAAACTTTGTTTAACTCAATATGTCCATTGAATCCATCCGCTTCCATAATTGTGAACGTTTTCTTTTCTTCGTCATAGATAAAGGTGGCGTTTTTTAATTCTTTGGTTATTTTTGACACTTTATGATCTTAACATATTTTACTTATAATGTAAAGCAATAAATGAAATTTTTGCAAAAAAGTGTATATCATGATATGCTAAGTCCACAAGAGCGTAAAGACGTGCTTGATTATTTGTACCAAAAATATATGCAAGAAAATAAAGATCGATTTGTAATCAGGGCAAAGATGACTGCCAAATTAAAAGCTCAAATGCAATACGAAAATCTTACAGATTCACAAAGAAAAAAGATTTATAAAAAAATAAAAAATTAATCTCCGAATTCATAATCAATTATGTTGATTTGCATTTACTCTTTCTTCCATTTGTTAAAAGAATCTTCAATTGCATCCATGCAGTAACGTATTTTGATTCCTGTGTTTAATAATTTGCTATTATCCATAACGCAGTTTGATCTTGGTGTAGTTGCTCCTTTGCTATAAAACTCTGAATCATCTTTCCAATACTCAAATTCTTTTTCCAACTTAAATTTTTTCTTCATACACTCAACTACTTGCTTGGTTGTTACATATCCTCCGTTGGTTACATTGTAGATTCCATAGTCGCATTTATTCAATGGTAAATCAAGACAAGCATTTACAAATTCTTCACGATGTGAAATTGAGTTTACTGCGTTATACACTTTGTCGTATCTTTGAATCTTTGAAAGATAGTTTCTGTTTGAATCAAATTCGTCAAACGGAATACGAAGTCGGCAAGTATATACTTTTTCAAACTTGCTTAAAACTTCTTCGCCAAGTGCTTTACTTCCACTATAAAAACTACAAGGAGGTTGATCGTATGAAAAGTTCGGAGTATCTTCTTCAGTAAATCCGATTTTGCTTCCATCGGTATTCTCTCCTTTGTCACCTGCATAAATGCAACCACTTGATACGTGAACCAATGGAACATCGTTAAGTTCGCATACTTGACCAAGAATTTGAGGAAGAAGAACGTTTCCGATGATTGTTTCACTTTTATTGATTTCACATTGATCGACGTTTGGTTTTCCTGTAAAACCGCCTGCGTTTAATACAAACTCAGGTTTTGCATTTGAAATAACATCGTTCAATGTTTTGAAATCATAATAATCCACCTGATTACGGGAAAGATTTCTAAACTCAATATTGCGTGAAGATAAAATCTCTTGAAATTTAAGTCCGACATATCCAGTACCACCAATTAATAATATCATAATTATAAATATTTCTTATTACTTAACTGTTCAGATAAAAGATATATTCCTTTCCATCTAGAAATCCAATTTTGATTAATATTGTTTTCCTCGCAGTGAGGATTAAGTCTAATTACCGAAGAAAGAGTTTGTGTTCGTGCTGCGGGAAAATTTCTTGGTTTTATTCCAAGTCTAATATATTCTTGCCAATTATTCCATTTACCTTGAATATTCAACGCATTCAGAAGCTCTGCTTTTGGAGATAATCCGTAAGGAATAAATTGATTAAAGGTGATATTTGAAGTGTGCTTAAATGCCAACTGAGGCTCTTGATTGGGTAGGTATTCCAGCAATCTTTCAAAGCCTTCACAACGTAAAATTTGATTTGGCAAATAACCATCTTGAAGTCTTTTTTGTGGTATCGCTAAATACTCGGAGCTAAAATTGATATTTGTTATAATATCGCTAAATAATTGTTCTGTAAAAAAATTATTTGAGTCTAAAACAAAAGTCCAGCCATATTCTCTTTTTTTTCCATATTCTATTGCGAAATTTCTACAAGCATTATTGTTGACTAAATATAAATTATGCTCAAAAAGTTGTCGAAGTATAAAGTCTATGTTTTTGTTTTCGTCAAAATGCTCTAGTTTTAGTTCTGAGCTTACATTTGTAAGTTGTTGAAACGATTCAAAGCAAAAGGGTATCTCCGCATAACTTGCATCATATTCATTTAGCAGGTTTATTATTTTTTGCTTTTTATAATTACAGGCAATTCTGTTTAAAATAAAAAGTTTATCTACATTATCAAAATGCGGTTCTTCTTTAAGGGTAAACTCTAAATTTCGTAATGTCTGTTCTTCTCCATGAAGTCCGCTCAGGTCATTACCGAGCATTCTGGTTATTAAGATTTTTTTTATTTTTTTAATTACTTCCCAGTTTTTTAATTCAAAACGTTGACGTATTTGATTTTTTTGACAAAAACTTTTCCATGTAAGGCTTCTGTTTTCTGCGCCTTCTATATTCATGAGTTCCCTTCCGCTTGTCTCTGTTGGTTGCTCTAGGAATTCTTGAAGTTCGATTCTCTTTTCGCTACTCGTAAAATCCTGAGATGAAAAGTCTATATTATTAATCTTGCATAAATCTAAGGCTTTCTGGGGCAATGGATTTATTACAGAAACTTCATCAACAAGAGCGTATCTATTTTTGGCTGAGTGACCCAGTATTTGAATGTAGCAAAAATCTATGCCCCATCCAATAAGCGAGTCATCATAGTGTTTCATAAATTTATTTATAGCAAAATTAGAAAATAGAGGAGTGTTAATTTCAACAAAATTTACATATCTAAAAGATGCCCCTTCATCGGTTTGGGTGATTTTGTGTGAAATTTTTCCAGAAGATTTAAATGTCGGGCCGCAAATCCAGGTTGACTGATCTTTGGCGAAATTAAACATTTTATTAATATCTTTATAAGAATCAAAGATTATATCATCGTCTAAAATAAAAAATCTTTCATATTTGTTTAACTCTGAATGGAACTCTTTCCATATGAGATTAAAATTCTGAAACTTAGAGCCCTTGGACTTTTTTATGAACTGAACATACTGCTTATAGTAATTGTATTTGTTTTCATCATCACCATAATAAGTTATCCAGATATCATAATTTTGATCTGACCCAATCCAGTTTGGCAGTTGGGCGAAATCTCCAATTGAACTGAAAATTAAATTTTCTTTCATGAAAGGTTGCCCCAATCTAAATTTTTGTTCGATATCATAAGTGAAAAATCTTTAGTTTTGTTAAATTCTTCTTCTATTCTTACAGAAAACTCTCTGTTGATAATTCTTGGCCCATGAAGTTTAAAATATTCCTCAAAATCTATTCCTAAAGTCTGAGCTTTTGTTCTATGCCATTTCATTGTATTGCAAAATTTTTGAAACTCTTCTTTTGAATGAATCGCGGGAGCCGCAGTAAGTTTTGAGTTTGAATTTCTAGAATCGTCATCATGCTGTATGATTGATTCTTCTTCTATATCGGGTGTAATTTCTGATACATTATCAAAGTAATGCGTGAATCTATAATGAAAGTCTGTATCTTCGTGTCCCCAGCATTTCATGCGTTCGTCAAATCCTCCAATTTCTAAAAAATCTTTTTTTTGAAAAGCAATTCTTCCTCCTTTTCCTCCTTCTGCTTTTGGTCTAGATATTTTGTGTGAGTCGAACTCTTGGTTAAAGAAAAGTAAATTTTGCTGAACATAGCGCTTGGTTAAAAAATGATCTGCATCTAGTAGGCAAACAATATCTGCATCTGCATGCTTACTTGTTATATTTTTAGTGTGAGACTGCGAAAATTCTTGCGGAGTAGATGTGCGCAAATATTTAAGCGTCCCTTTTTGAATGTAGCTAGATAAATTTTCTTGCACCCACTCATGCATTCCATCTTGAGAATTATAATTTAACAAAACAAATTTTGAATTACGATCTACGCTTAATGCAGTTTCTATATTGTGGATATAAGTTTGGCTTAAATGATTTAATCTGCCCATGCAGCTTGTTCCAAAAGATATTGAATTGTAGCCCATAACTAGTTCTTTACTCTCCAAATTCATATCTGAAATGCTCAATGTCTTTTGCGTATTTTTCCGCAACAATCTTACGAGTTTCACCATCGTAGTATTCGGTGTAGTGTTTGTGTTTTGTGGAATTTTCGTGTGGAAGTTGTTGACGTGGAATTCCAATTTTGTCGCATATGATATCGAAGTCTTCTTGAAGGTTTTCAAGCTTGCCCACAAAGTCGCATCCTTTCACGAATTTATATTGGCTAAAATACTTAGCGTCCGTATTATTTTGATTTAATTGCTTGACGTAATTCAGGAATTTTTTTTCTGGATTCGTAAACCCCATTTTTAATGAATATTTCCATGCGGATACGCATCTGTCATATGGATTTCTAGTAAAAGCAAACTTAAAATATGATTCATATTTTTCTTTAGAAATTACTTCTTTAATTTTAAATAAAGGATAATGATTTGGATCAAACTTTTCCCAATCATTGACTTTTGTTCTTTGCCGCCAAGTTTTTTTTGGAAAAAGTGCTTTAATGATACTGCTAGAACCAGTCTTTGCAACTCTAACGAATATAAAATTTCTGTTATCGCATATCATTATATATCTCCATCGAGAAGCAGATGAGTTAAGTATGCAATAATTTTACATTTTAAATCAAAATCAGTGTCAGACTTTGGCTCTTCAAATATTAAATGTATATTGTTTTTAACAATTTCGCTGACGCCCTTTTTTTCATCTATCCATAGCACCCCGCCAATCATATTTGATACTGCCTGCCATGCATTTCGCTTAACAAACCAGCTTTGATTCAATCTGGATTCATCAACCCTATGTAAAATTTCACAATCAGGGGTATAAAGAGCATAATAATTTTGCCTAATTTTTCTGACTAGATCATCTTCTTCACCGCTTAATAGATTAGAGCCCCCACCTTTTCTTCCAAGAGAAGTATTAAATCCACCAACATCTCTCACATACTCAGTTCTAAAGCAAATATTTGCACCTACAAGCCATATTGGAAATTCACTATCTTCAAGGAATAAATCTTTTTCAGAAAAATCGCACATTGAGAGATTGCCGAGTTCTTGATCGCTAAGCCAGCTAGGGCGAATTAGCTCCCCCCAATCAGGAGTAACTTTTCCACCAACAACCCCAATCTGAGGCGATTTAAACTTGGAAACCATGTTTGCTACAGCATTGGGTTTCAATGTAGCATCATCATCTATAAAGTAGATTAAATCCGTAGTGCATAATTTTATGCATTCATTTCTAGCTCCAGAAAGGCCATGAGTAATTTTATGATAATATTCTGCCCCAAAGTTAGCGAGACTTAATTGGTTTTTAGAAATATTTTCTTGCCAAAAATTTTTATTATAATTTTCTACAAGTTTAATTATTTTAGAGTTATCCCTGAGATCGTGTGGAGAATTATCTAATATAATGATTTTATATTCGTAATCACCTAATTGATTTTGGCAAGAAAGGAAAGCTTGTTCTAAAAGTTCATAATTATTGTATGTACAAATGCAAACTGTAATTGAAGGATTTTTCTTCCAATGCTCAAATCTCCACGAATCCATCAATTTTATAATTTCATTTTCTTTTTTGGGGGCATCAGGATAATTATTGGCAGAGCTTAAACACAAGTCTATAATCGGCATCATTATACGATTCAACCTATGCCAATCATCTACCAATTCTGAGCAGCAATACATCACAAACTTATCAACTGGCGAAGATATAGCTCTTTTAGTTGACCAGTCAAATTCAGTATTTTTGCTTATTATATTTTTTAAATTTAATTTTTCATTAAAAAATAAACTGCGTGACGGATCAATCTTAGATAGCGGACTGTGATCAAGTGTTAATTCAATTAACTTGGCTGCCCCGTTATAGCTCAAAATATAGGCATGAAGTCTATCGCGACTTTTTTTGGCAAGATGCATAAGTTCAATTCCGTCGTGTAAGTCTGGATTTTCAAGCAAAAATTGAACAACATCAGTTAAAACTACATCATCTTCAAGAATCAACGCAAAATCCAGTTTTTGTTCTATGATTTGCTGCCACGCTGAAAAGTGGTTTAGGTAATAACCTGCGGCGCCTGGACTTTCAGAGAAATACAGCTTGTTTACTAATCCAACGGGATCTAGTTTTAAATTAAATTTTTCTAATGCAGATAGATCTTTTCTAGTATCTACCGCATCAATTCGCTCAACCTTGAGGGTATCAGGTAAAAGGGAGAAAATATTTTGAGCTTTTATCCATGGTTCAGGGTTGTCTTTTAAATTAATAAAAAATATCTTAAAGTTCATTGATATTATCTACACTATTTTGCTTTTGTTTATCTAGTTCTTTAATGTACTCTGACCAAAAAAAATAGAAGGCTTCGGTGTCGTCATTTTTTAATGCTGCTTCTAGCTCTAGTTCATATATTAAAAGCCAGTTTCTATTTTCAGGTTTAAATACAGTATCAGAAGGTTGAGGCAATTTTTGCGCTGTACAACCAGAAAGAAAATATAATAGTAATAATATTCGCACATAGTCTTGTACACTATGACTAATCCTCGCTCTTTATATATCTTTTTGTAAGTTTATTAAATGCGAACCCTCTATTGAGTGTATGAGCTTCGTATTCGGTTAAAGTTACTGGCTTTGGTTTGATGATTGGTGCGGGTTTATCGTAATTGATAAGAATATATTTATGTTCTGGTGTGGTATCTGTGTGCATAATTAAATTATATTTTTTAGTAAATTAAATTCAATTTCTTATGATAATTCATAGATGTGATCGTCCTATTCGAGATATACTTTTGAGCGAACATTTTAAATCTCCTGCGTAATCTATGAGTTTGAGAATTTTTTTGTAGGTTTTTTTCTTGTCTTTGTTTTTAGAATAATACCACATTGCATAAACTTCTTGTCGAAGCTTAATGAGGTCATCCTTTGTCATAATCAATTTCTATACCTTTTTGTTCGCAATAGCAAACTGCATAACCTGTTTTAAAACTAAATCTTTCTATAAAGATTGTCAACCCAAGAACTACATACGGCTCCCAAGTTTCGTACCCTAGACTATAGAATAAAAGAAATCCTATAATCAAGAAGGGTGCGAACTTGTTTGCTACGTAGTTTAAAACCATTGAGTTCACGAAGCGCGAGTCAAGGAAACGATTCGGTCATGGCGAAAAGAACGAACTTCTTGACGACCAAAGCAGTAAGCCTTGAATCCAATATTGTTTCTTTCTTCTCCCTTGTTGCCAAAAGATTCACTAAGGTCTGGGCGACCAATTTCGTAGGTCTTTACTTCATTTTCTTGATTTTGGTAAACCAAGAAATAACGTTGATCTTCATTTTTCATAACTTTATTTTTTAACTTTGATTTAATATTGAACATGCTAGTATTATCTCATATATTGAGTCTATTGTCAAGGCTTAAATTTAATTTCCTGTGCTTCCAAATCCACCTTTACCTCGATCAGTTTCCGACAACTCATCTACTTGTTCGATATTAACCCAAGGAAGTTTCATTATAACAAGCTGAGCAACTCTGTCGCCTTCTTTGTATTCTGTCGCACCAAGAAGCGGTACGCTCATTCTGATTTTAACTTCGCCTCTGTACCCAGCATCTATAACGCCCACAGAGTTGCGTAGATAATGATCTGTCTTGGATATACTAGAGCGAGGAAAAACAAGTCCTACATAGCCTAATGGAAGCTCTATGGCTAAACCTGTACCGTATTCATAGTATGCACCACTTTTTTCTACCGAAATAGCTGTTAAGTCCATTCCCGCATCTCCAAGTTTTGTGTAGGTGGGAATTACTGCGTTCGAAAAAATTTTTTTTACTTTTAAGTTTACTTGATTCTTACTTCTTTCCATGATACTAATTTTTGTTTAACTAAATCTCTAATGTGTCT
>CESW01149683.1_pt1 | contig 18843 bp, 11 predicted proteins | sample 531171 | NCBI WGS metagenome assembly CESW01 (sample SAMEA2621859, study PRJEB7988) | marine metagenome | biome: marine biome (ENVO:00000447); feature: surface water layer (ENVO:00002042); material: "saline water (ENVO:00002010), including plankton (ENVO:xxxxxxxx)" | depth 5 m
TGATATTGAAACATCTAAAGAGTATGCTTTAGTTGGGTTAACCGATGGTGTTAGTTTTGTAGACGTGACTAACCCAAATCGCCCAATAGTTGTTGGAAAATTAATTGAATCAGATTTACCTTCGAAGTATAACTCATTCAATCTGAACGATTTCCCAGCTTGTAATTTAGGACTAGGGAGTAGTACCACAGCTAAGATGGTAACTCAAGGTTCTGCTTGGAGGGATATGAAAGTATTTAATGATCACATGTTTGTTGTATCCGATGCTCAAATTCACGGTGTACAAGTATTTGATCTAACTAGGCTAAGAACCTTTGAAGACCAATTCCTCAGTTTTAAAGAAGATGCACTCTATACCAAATTGGGTAATGCTCATAATATTGCGATAAACGAAGCAACAGGATTTGGATACGCTGTTGGTGTAACTCAAGCAGATACCTGTGGCTCTAGAAATAAAACGGGTTTACACATAATCGACCTAAATAAACCTAAAAATCCAACTTTTGCTGGTTGTTATAGTGATCCAGCTACCGAGGTGAATTCACTCTACAGTGCAGGGATTGGATATATACATGACACGCAATGTATATTATATAACGGACCTGACGACCGACACAAAGATAAAGAATTATGCTTTAGTTCTGCTGAAGGGGCTGTTGTAATTACCGACGTAGATGACAAAAATAATCCTAAAACTTTATCAACAACTTCACACCCAGATATGGGATATTCTCATCAAGGTTGGCTTACTGAGGATCATCGATACTTTTTAATGAATGATGAGTTAGATGAGCTCAATTTTGGGCGTAATACCAAGACTTATATTTGGGATGTATCCAACATCAGTGAACCCACTTTTTTAGGATATCATACGCACAATACTAACTCTATTGATCACAACCTATTTGTAAGAGATAACTATTTGATACAATCTAATTACAGCAGCGGCCTTCGAGTTTTTGATTTACTTGATGTACATAAAGCACGTCTTAATGAAGTAGCTTATTTTGATTCTGAGCCGACCCATAATGAAGCAAACTGGAATGGCTCATGGGGTAATTATCCTTATTTACCTAGCGGTATTCTTTTGATTAGTGATATACGCAATGGTCTATTTATCGTCCGCCCAGATTATTTAGATAAATAATTGCTCATTTTTTTAGTTATACACAAACTTTTTTTAAATTTAATTTGTATATCCAATGTGTGACCAAGATAAAGACGCAAGAAAAATAACCAAACGGTTCAACCATATTTAATTAATCACTGTTTAGCTAATGGATTTATTTGACAAGCTGGCGAATCGCCCCAGTCCCCTAGGACCCTTTACATCAGCCGGATACGGCTACATTACTTTTCCTAAACTAGAGGGACCACTGGGGCCTGAAATGAAATTTAATGGAAAAGATATGGTCGTTTGGAGTATAAACGATTATTTAGGTGTAGGTAGTAACGAAAAAATTAAACAGGTAGACGCTGAAGCTACGGCGAAGTATAGTCTTAGTGCACCTATGGGTGCTCGATTAATGACAGGTAATTCTGACGAGCATGAAGCCCTTGAAAAAGAGTTAGCTACATTTGTTCATAAAGAAGGTGCACAGCTACTAAACTATGGCTACCAGGGTATTATGAGCGTTATACATGCCTTAGTAGACCGAAATGACTATCTAATATATGACGAATTAAGTCATGCGTGTATTGTTGATGGTAAACAATTAGCGATAGCAGATAAATCCGTATTCAAACATAACGATATTGAAAGTTTTAAGAAGCAGTTGTACCGTGCAGCAGCAAAGAAAAAAGATAACTCTTCCATACTTGTTGTAACAGAGGGGGTTTTTGGTATGACTGGTGATCTTGGGATTATTCCTGAAATTATCAAGTTAAAAGAAGAAGTCCCTTTTCGCTTACTTGTCGATGACGCTCATGGCTTTGGAACCTTAGGACATGATGGTTCAGGAACAGGTACTCAACTTGAATGCCAAGATGGAATTGACGTCTATTTCGGCACATTCGCTAAAGCAGTTGCATTAATTGGTGCTTTTGTTGCATCAGAACCAAGAGTCATTCAATTCTTGAAGGCAAATGTGCGAAGTCAAATTTTTGCAAAATCTCTTCCATTACCTATAGTAGCAACTGCTAGAGAGCGTCTCAAAATGATTCGCCAACATCCAGAGTGGAGAGAAAAGCTTTGGTCTAATACTTTAAAATTACGAGAAGGACTCGTCAAAATTGGATACAATGTACTTCCTTCTGAAAGTCCAGTGACACCGGTTTTAACACAGGGTAGTACAGATCTATGTACAGGTATTATGCGTGTTCTTCGTGAAGAGCATAGGATTTTTGTTAGTGGTGTTGCCTATCCAGTAGTTCCAAAAGGTGTGGTATTAATTCGACTAATCCCAACGGCAGCTCATAATGATGTACATATCGAAAAAACACTTACAGCTTTTGAAGCGATCAAAGGGTTTGTGGAGATGGAAGCCTCAAAAATAAGTGCTTAAAAGATTATTCAAAGAGATACTTTGAAAACTCGATTATTCGAGATCATGTGTCTTATAGCTGAGATGATTGGCACAAATTCTTGTGGGGTTTAACCAGTGACTGTGAATGCCACTTTGCTTCAAAGATGTTTGTAAAAAAATAATAATGAGTAATAAAGACAAACTCATTGCAAAGACCCCTGATATACCTGCTTCTGGGCCAAATAACCCCCCCGTCCACCATTCTGGCCCAGTTGATTGAATGGTTACAACGGATGCCGCAGATGATAAACCGCTTACCTTAAACCCGAATACCCCACCTAAAATAAAATTCCAAGCATTATGTAATCCAACAGAAAGAGCTAAATTGCCTGTCCAAATAAATGGAAAGGCCAGTAAAAGACCCGCCAATATAATGGTCAAAAAAGTAATGATAGACACATTTGGATTGAACAGATGAGCCAATGAAAAAACCAAGGAAGACAGAATTACCGCAACAAAAAGGGCCGTCTCTACTGAAATAGCCTTCCACCACACTCCTTCCCTAAGATTAATGAGCATATATCCTCTAATCATTACTTCCTCATAAAACCCTACTGCCAGCATTTGAACAAAAAAAAGAAAGATTGAATAATACCACGATACAGATAATCGGAATAATTGGGCAGAGTCATAAGTAGCATTATTTTCAACTACATAGCCAACTGATTCAACATTATAATAATCTAACATCCAACCAACTCCAAACATTGAGCTTAAAGCTAGTAAGCCAATCCCCCAGCCAACTATATAGTGTATTAGCGAAGTTTTATTCCAATACAACCCGCCATGATACCATGGACTATCTTTTGTAATGCGATGATCCGTTAGAAATAAATTTAACCGGTACCAACCATAAGCAAAGGGCATGACGAGCATCCACTGCCACCCCGCCATAGGTATTGATTGTATAAGCACCACTAATGCAATCATACCTAAAAAAAAGAATGGTATTCTTATACCCGCTCGAAATCTTTTTTCTTCACTGTTAAATAATAAGTTTATCATTTAAAGCATTTGGCCTCATTTGTTATGGTTTATAATGCATCAGGAATTGGTTTTAGAATACAATTATGAATATATTTCTAAAAACAACCAAACGTTATTTATAGTATTATGTTATACCTTACTCTAACAATTATTATCGCAATCATCTGTGCACTTTTAATAGTTGTTGTACTACTTCAAAATGGCTCTGGACAAGGTCTCTCAGGCATCGGAGCCACATCTATGGGTGGAAGTTCTGGTCTTGGAGCAAGAAGAACAGCTGATTTATTATCAAAAGCTACATCTTATTTAGGGGGCATCTTTCTTATTCTTTGTGTACTTGCCAATTTTGTAATTGACAGACCAGAATCACAAAATAGTATTTTACAAAGTGGAGCTCCCCTCATGCAGGATAATACCTTGCCACCTATGCCAACATTCGATAATTCGTCTACTGGCGAAGTATCAGTGCCTATTGAAGAATAACTCAGATAAAATATTTAATATTCTAAATGGACTCTACTATGAAAAAAGTACAATTCTTCTCGATTGCTTTAAGTTTAGTACTACTTTCAGCCACAACATTTGCGCAGAATACTAACTTAATTCCACTAACATCAAATTCAGAAAAAGCAGTTGAATTGATGAGAACGGTGATGAAAAACAATGAAGAGTGGAGAGGCAATGAGAATCCACCCTTACTACAAGAAATCTTAACGCTTGACCCAAATTTTTATTTTGCTAAAACATATTACTCTCCTCTTTTATCGGACATTGCAAACAGAGCAAATCTCTCGAGTGCATATGATAATAGAAACAAAGTTTCAGAAATTGAAGCTAAAATTATTGAAGCTACATATGAACAACTAATAAATTTGAACACTCTTGACGGTGACAAAATCATGGATAATCTAATCAATGATTATCCGGATTATTATCAATTAAGATTAATATCAGCTGATTTCAAGAATGATCTTAGAGATCCGTACGGCAAAGACTCAAGGTATGCAGAAATATTGGCCAATAATCCTAGCTCTTTTCCTGCTTTATTTCGCAGAGCACAACTTCATTTCCCCGTCGATAATGTTATAGTCAACTTTCCTATCGAAGAAAGAGACTTAGAACTTGCGACTAGTTTATTGTTACAGGCAGCTAGTGTTCAACCTAAAAATCCCGGACCTCAACGATTTCTAGGTAATGTCTACCGAGGACAGAATAATCTAAGTTTAGCAAAGCAAGCTTATGAGAGTGCTAGATTACTCATGGGTGAACCCAATGAAGAAGACTTTAGGTATTCAAATATACTTTTGATGCTAGGACATGTAGAAACATTTAGTGGGAATTATAAAAGGGCTCGAGATCTCTACGACGAATGCTTGGAGTATAGGAGCTTTAGGCAAAAACCTACTTATTACCAATATCCAGTCTTCACTTATTTTTATGAAAGAGACTATGAAAAAGCAATATTAGCATTTACTAAAATGCGTGGTGAAATTAATACTTCAAGGGAAGATCCAGATTGGAAAACTACCGCCATTACTTTAATGGAAGAAAATATTTTTATATCATACTTACACAATCAAGATGAACAAGGCGCAAATAAATCGCTACAACAAATAGTTCAATTCAAAAGAACAGAGTTAAATTCGTATTTAACATCCGGTGCAAGTCGAGAGCAACTACTTACAATTAAGAATACTCATGATATCTATTTACAGGAATTACGAATTTGGAAAGATATTATATTTGGATCTTCAAATTTAGCACCACAACTTGCCAGATTAAAAAGTTTACTTGAAAAAAATCTTACTCAAGATCCCACTGCTTTAACCTTATACTATAAACTAAGTGGTTATGCCGCGCTAATGAGTGGGAATAATAAAGCAGCAATTGATTATTATTCAAGTGTTTCAAATATTGAAATGGACGATGATCATTACCATAGCTATTTTTATGCATTAGCTTTAAGAGGAAACGGTGATATAAATAAGAGCACACAAATCATGAAAAGAGTTGCTAATAATACATTTGCAACTCGCGAAGCCGCACTAGTACAACAACTAGCAAAACGACAACTCTAATATTTGAGATCTTTAGTTGAAGTTTGTTCTGATAAATATATTTGCGCCAATACTAGTTTTTATAACTTTTAATCAAAACTTAAAGGCACAAGTATCCCAACCAATTAATGGTTTATCATCAAACTATGTTGAATCATTAGAATCTGATAATTTTGGAATTATTTGGGTTGGTACAAATGAAGGCCTAAATGCCCTTATAGACCAACAAATATATGAATATGAATCAAATATAAGTGACAATACTTCACTATTAAATACACAAATTAAAGATATCTATATTACTGATGATAACTCAGTTATTGCTATCTCAAATGACGGATTAAGCATCTTTAATAGAAAAAATAACTCCTTCAAACAGCTAAAAACAGAAACTAAGCCTGTATCTATATATTCAGACCCATTTACCTCCGATACCTATATCGGAACAGAAAATAGTGGACTTATTGTAGTAAACAATAAATTTGATCTAATAAAAAATTATAGATTTGATCTATTTGACCCTTCTACTATCTCTACCAATAATTTAAGTTCATTGACAGACAGCCGTGGAATGTATTTTGAAGAGAATAAAATTTGGATCGCTACAAATAGAGGTATAAATATTCTAGACAGAAGTGACAGTACAATAACAAGGGGTATTGCTAATAATCAAAATAATCTCTCTTCAAACGGAATAAATGGGTTTTCTAGTATAACAATTAATAGCTCAATGATTGAGCCTAGATCAGATTATTTGTTAATAGGGACAGACAGAGGGTTAAATATTTATGACAGGGATAATGATAGACTTATCAACCAGAAGCAATTTGCAAATAGTGATGTAAAAAATATTATAAAGATTAATTCGAAACTATTTGCATTATTAGTTAACTCAAGACTAACTCTTTTAGAGTATAACTCCGTAAGTCAAGGATTTAAATCAACAATAATTGAATCTTCAAATAATAATTCAAACGTAAAAAAAATTCATAAACAAGGAGATTACTTATTAGTATCAGGTGAAAATTTTGTTAGTGTATATGATAATGAATTCAAAGTTATTTTTGAGGAAATAACAGAATATCCAGTCACTGGAGTGAATATTAGAAATAATTTTTTATGGATAGGAACTCAAAATGGATTGACTAAGCATACCCTTAAAAAAACACTTGTTAGCAGAATTAATGAAGGCTCAGAATATTACTCTAAAAACGAATATTATGAAGTTTTATTAAATAATGGAGTTTTTTCAATAACAGATATACCTAACAAAAATACATATGAAATTGAAGCCCCCGAGGAAGTCTTAAATGATAATAGCAACAAAATAATTTTGAAAAAGAATTATTTACTAGCATTGGGGAATAATACTCTTTATTTCTATAATCTCGACTTTAGTTTTTTTGCATTACAATTTAGCTATAATTTTGAATTTGATTGGGGTGAGGTTAACAATTTCTACCTCAATGATGAATCATTCTATGTAAGTACAAGTAATGGTATTCATGAATTTGAGTCAGATTTAGACAATTTTTCAGACTTCTCATTTATTTTAGCAAAAAATAGCTACATCTATGATGAGTTATTAAGTCCAGATGTACCACCTAATTTTACAGATATTGAAAAAGTAAATAATACTCTTTGGATATCTAGTGATCTAAAGACACTTTCATTTCATCAAATAGAAAGTCTTGATAGCCTAGTTGAAAATAAAATCCTGGAAGAATCTAATATCAATGCAGCAAAATCTTTGAATAACATTGATAATCTCTACTTTGCTAAAGAGATTAATGAAGTGTATGGCGGAACTAGTGGAAGAGGAATATATAAATTTGACTTAGAATTAAATCAATTAGTTAGATTAACGAGACAAGATGGCTTATTATCTAACAATATTTCAGATATTTACTATCAAGATGGCATTTTATTTATACAAAGTGGCCAAGGATTAAACCTAATAAAGGATGGTAAAATCCGATCTCTTACAGAAGAAGACGGATTATCTATGACATCCTTTAATAAACGATCCATTCACAAGATCGATAGTTCAAAAAATATTTTTATTAGTGGAACAGATGGTTTATATCAATTCAATTATGCTGATTTATATGATGAGGATATTTCAAATGAAATTAAACTCTTTCGAGTGGTTGGGTATGATAAATTTAACAATTCATACCCCATTCAAATCAGTAACAACGAGATAAAGATAGACTATCAAATAACTAGATTAGTGTTTGATACTTACATAGGGAACCATTATAAGTCAGATAATAATAGATATTATTATAGTATTAATGGCGAAACAGATAATGCAAGTATCAATGGCAATCAAATAATGATTTTTTCACCACCATATTACGGTTCATCAGTCAAAATCTATTTAATCGATGCTAATGGAAATAGATCTATTAATGATATAGAGATTGCCATTACTAATACCCCACCAATTTGGTTTAGTTATCAAGCATTCATCTTTTACCTGATCATATTAATCGGAGTTTATTGGATAATCCAAAAACAAAGAGTTAAAAAGGCTAAAGATAACTTTGAAAAAGAACGACGAGAAAAAGAACTTAATGAGGCAAGAGACTTACAACAGAGTCTATTACCTAAGTCAACTCCCTCAACAAGTATATTTGATATCAGTACATACCTTCAATCAGCTAACGAAATGGGTGGGGATTATTATGATTTCATTGAATACGAAAATAAGCTATATAGTATTTGCGGTGATGCAACTGGTCATGGCGTAACTTCGGGCATCATGGTTTCTGTGACCAAGGCTGGATTAAATGGTGTTGAACTAGAATCCCCATCTAATATGCTAAGCAAATTAAATCAGATAGTTAAAAAAGTGAATTTCGGTAGAATTCGTATGAGCTTATCTGTAGTTAAACTTGAAGAAAATGCTATTGAAATTAGTTCCGCTGCAATGCCTCCTTATTATTTGTACAAGTCAAAGAATAAACAGTTAGAAGAAGTTTTAGTTCCGAATCTACCCCTAGGTGGTCTTAGTCGAACTAAATATGAGTCAAATAAACATGATTTTGAAATTGGAGATATCTTAGTTTTGATGTCTGATGGGTTACCAGAATTACCCAATGAGTCAAACGAACTATTAGACTACGAAGCTATTTACAATGAAATTTTTGAGAACATTGATAAAAGTGCAAAACAAATTTCTAATGCATTATTAAGTTTGGGGAAAAAATGGCGAACTCATCTTGATGATTTACCTGACGATATAACTTTAGTAGTTATAAAAAAAGTTGCTTAAGTCAACTTATGAGTAAAGCTTCTTACTGGGATAGATTTCTCTTTCCCTTTGACATTAATAAATATTTGATCTGTAAATAAGGACTTATTTAAAATATTATCATATACAGATTCTGAAATTATAATCTCATTTGGCCTAGCATGTGAACAAAATCTTGCAGCTTGGTTCACATTATCCCCAATCACTGTATAGTTCATTTGTTTATCCGATCCAATATTTCCGGCAACTACTTCGCCAAAGTGGATACCTATACCTATCCTTAACTTATGATTGTTGTGTTTTTCTAATTCTTCATTAAATCTATCAAGCCTTTTAAACATGGTCATTCCACAATCAACTGCGTTTTGACAATCTTGGTCAGAATTATTTGGTATTCCGAACAATACCATTAATTCATCACCAATAATCTTATCAAGAGTTCCATTGAACTCATAGACAACGTCAATCATATCAGTAAAATACTTATTCAATATTGCAACTAAATCAGACGCCGTAGTTTTTTCAGAAAAGGAGGTGAATCCTCTGATATCTGCAAATAGAACACATGCATTAGTAAGCTTACCACCCAAATCAGTTTTTGAGTTATCGTCTAGAATTTCATCAACAATATTTCCTGAAACATATTTCTTAAAGGTAGTCTTAACCTTTTGCATATCTGATATATCGTCAAAAGATAAAATAAATCCAGATCGATCATTATTTTTATCAAAAACAGGCGAAATTGTTGTATCCAACGTTCGTGAAATACCATTAGAATTCACATATGGTACATTTTTAATTATTTGCACTTTATTATTTGCTGATTCAGATGCCTCAAAATTACTGATTACTTCTAGGAATGATTCATTATCTGCAAATATAATCCCATAGTACTGATTTTGTATATCTTCTCGTTCTAGACCAATAACATCAATTGCTTTTTTGTTTACATATTCAATCTCACCAAACTCTGTAAATTTTATTATTCCAGCCTCAATAGATGTCATTATATTATCAATCAAATTATTTGTCGATTGAAGATCATCAATGAGTTTCAAATTATTAATCGTCAAACTAATTTCCTTAGTAAGGCTATCAAATAGATTAGCATCTTTACTTGAAAAATTCACAAAGCCCCTGCGGCTTTCTTTGTCAGCTAAAATTATACAACCAAGTAAATTACCTCTGAAATAAATTGGGCTACAAATTGAATTTTGTTTGACAAACTTAACCAAATTGAATTGATCTGGTTTTAGAAGAAATGTTTTATTTGTATTCTTAAGTTCTGATAGAAGTCCTTTATTATCTGTCAACATTCTTTTAGGCAAATCTTCACTCTGGATTTCAAAAGTTGCCCTGACTTCATAAATATTTGTATTAGAGTCTCTAAGGATAAACATACCCTTTGAGGCTGCATAAAGTGATACTAAGTGTATGAGAATATATTCTAATGTTTCATTAGACAAATCCTCACAAAAACTAAGCATATTTGTAAGTTGAACAATAGACTCAAATTCAAGGTCTTTAATACTAGCCCTAGATTCAATTTTTCTAATTCTTTTTTCATAAAATATCCCTGCAAGTTTTCTTGATAAGTGACTACTGAAACTCAATAACTTTTGGGCATTACTTGTACTATTATTTCCATATACGAATCCTATTGTCTCATTTTTACAAAAAATTGGATAAAAAACTACTTGATAATCTTCATGAAGAAAATGAATATCAAATTTATTCAAGCCAACTTTTGATTTTTCTACCTCTCTAAAATAAGAGATAGCCTCTTTTTGATATTTAACCGATTGTGCGCCTAAAAAATAATCTAGGCCCCCTACATTTTTTAGGAATTCTTTTTGCTTATAGAATAAGCAACTTATATCTATATCAGGGTAGGTCTCTTTGTAATTGGAAATGTTCTTTGATATAGAAAACAAGGCCCATCACCTAATATTGATTACTGAGCAACCGCTTCTTCTAGACTTTTAAAAGTATTACAATACTTTGTAAGACCCATAATTGAAAATGTTTTTTCGATAATTGGAGCCATGTGACACAATGATAAGCTTCCATCTTTTTCTTGAAGTATTTCAATTACTTCAATTAATATTGATGCACCAATACTATTAACAATTTTTGATTGCTCTAAGTCTAAAATAAAATGGTATTTATTCTCCTTGACGTTTTCCTCGACAAGAGAAATCACAAGCTCACCTAGATCTTTATTGAAATAGCCTTCTGTTTTTACTACTACAAAATTATTGTGTTCTTCAGTACTAATTATCTTGCTCATTTTTCTTTTTCTTTGTCATTGTGAGTGTAGTTCCGTCATTACCCGATTCATAATCGACTGAATCCATCAACTCTTTGATGAGCATTACACCCCATCCCCTCTTTCTTTCTTGTTTTTTTAATTTTGAATCGATGTCTGGTATTTGAATTCCTTCACTGTCAAAGCCTTTTCCTTTGTCTATAACTTTTATTGTTAATTCATCGTCTGAGATAGTGAAATTTATAAATATATCTTTTTGAGATTCGGAGTGTTCAAATGCATTAATTGTTGCTTCGATTAATGCCATAGATATTTCACCAGATGCCTCCTCACTTAATTCCATATATTTAGCAATTACATCAGCTGTATTTGTCGCCACAAGTTCCATATCCTTTAATATTGGAATGCGTAATTCAACTGATGGTTTTGTTTCTTTTGACATAATTAGCCTTTACATTTATTGAAACATTTTAAACTATCTTACGTTGGATTATAATAATAGAAACCATTCTAAGTATCAACAAATTACTAATATTTAAAGCTACGCAAATGATTTCCAAATTCAGAACAATACTTATTACTCTTATATTTCTAACTTTGTGTATATCTAATTTAAAAGCACAAACATCATTTATAAAAGAGGTTAACTATTCAAAAAATAATAAAATGCTTGTTATACCTTTTAAGGAATTTAAGCTGGATAACGGACTCACTGTAATTATTCATGAAGATGACTCCGATCCTTTGGTTCATGTGGATATCACTTATCATGTAGGTTCGGCAAGAGAGGAATTGTATAAGTCTGGTTTTGCTCACTTTTTTGAACATATGATGTTCCAAGGTTCGGAAAATGTTGCTGATGAAGAGCACTTCAAAATTATTAGTGATGCTGGAGGAACCTTAAATGGATCTACCAATCGAGATCGTACCAATTATTATCAAACCGTCCCTAGCAATCAGCTGGAAGTGGTGCTATGGTTGGAGGCTGATCGTATGGGTTTTTTCTTAGATGCGGTGACCCAGAAAAAATTTGAAATTCAACGAGAAACCGTAAAAAATGAAAAGGGGCAAAATTATGACAACGCAGCCTATGGCCGTTGGAGTGAACTAACAGCTGAAACTTTGTATCCTTTTGGTCACCCCTATTCCTGGCTTACAATTGGAAAATTGGAAGATCTGGATAGAGTAAATGTAGATGATTTAAAGAAATTCTTTATGCGATGGTATGGGCCAAACAACGCTACCCTTACCATTGGCGGAAATGTAACCGCAGAGGAAGTTATTCCCTTGGTAGAAAAATATTTTGGAGTCATTCCTAGAGGACCGGAAGTTAAGAGTATGAAATTACGCTCCGTTCAACTCGATGCAGATCGCTATGTATCATATGTAGATAACAATATTCGATTCCCCGCTCTTTTAGCAACCTATCCAACAGTACCACGCTTTCATCCGGATGAGGCACCTCTTGATTTCTTAGCACAAATTCTTGGAACCGGTAGAAGTTCGTATTTATTCAAAAAATTTATTCTAACCCAAAAAGCCATTCAGGCCTCCGTATTCCATCCTGTAAGTGAACTTGCTGGTGAATTTACTATGTTTGTATTACCATTTCCAGGCCAAACTTTAGCAGATTTCGAGCATGAAATGAGAACAATCTTAGACGAATTTGCCTCAGAAGGTGTAAGTGATAATGATTTAGCTAAGATTAAGGCTAGTTTTGAGTCCAGCTTTATTAATGGACTAACCTCTGTTAGCGGAAAAGTTTCTCAATTAGCTGATTATCAGACTATTGCCGGAGATGCTAATTATATAGATGAGGACTTAAGCCGTTATTTAGAAGTGAGTAAAGAAGATATTATGCGGGTTTTTAACAAGTACATATACAATAAGCCAGGAGTATTACTAAGTGTACTTCCCAATGATAATGGAGCAACGGCGCCTGCAGCACCCGATAACTATCTTGCTCAAAAAGAGGGTGATAATCCATTCCCTACCACAGACTATTCTGGACTTTCCTATTCACGCCCAGAAGGAGATACGTTTGACAGGAGCATTAAACCGACCCCAGGAACTGCTCCTTTGGTTAAAGTACCTGACTATTGGAGAGCTAAGTTTAAAAACGGAATCAAACTTATTGGTAGCGAATCAAATGAAATACCAACCATTAATATGCAGCTATACATCAAAGGTGGACATGAACTGGATGCTAATGATCCACAAAAGGCAGGCCTCGCATCTTTAACTGCAGCATTGATGAATGAAAGCACTCAAAATTATAGTTCTGAAGAAATTTCTGAAGAACTACGTCTCATTGCCAGTTCTATTTCAGTATCAGGAGGTAGGAGTGAAACGGTAATGGGACTAAGTACTCTAAGGAAAAATTTGACCCGTACTATGGAGTTGTTTGAAGAAATACTTTACCGCCCAGCTTTTACTGAAGAAGACTTTAATCGAGTTAAGCAGCAACAGCTTGAAAGCATTCGTGCTTCTTACCAAAATCCTGCGGCCGTAGCTGGTCAAATCTACAATCGATTGCTCTATGGAGATGAACATATTTATTCGGTTCCTACCTCAGGCCTAGAGGAAACGGTAAACCGAATTACTATTGAAGATATTCGAGCTTTCTATGAATCATATATGTCTCCTAAGATTACAGAAGTAGTTGTAGTCGGTAATATTACTGAAGAAGAAGCACTGTCCAGCCTAGCATTTCTGAACAATTGGGAATCTAAAAATGTAAATATTCCTGACTTACCCGAGCCCAAGCCCGGAGATTATACTAAAGTGTATCTTATGGATAAAGTGGGCGCTCCACAATCTGAAATACGTATTGGCTATGTATCTAATATGACCTACGACGCAACAGGTGAGTACTTTAAAACTAGTCTGATGAACTACAGCTTAGGTGGTGCTTTTAACAGCCGAATTAATCTAAACCTGCGAGAAGATAAAGGTTGGACTTATGGCGCTCGCTCTGGATTTAGTGGAAATGATCGAGGAAGTCAATTTACAGCATCAGCTGGCATTAAAGCCAGTGCTACCGATAGTGCAGTAGTAGAGTTTATAAAAGAAATCAAAGGCTTTCAAGAAGATGGAATTACCAAGGATGAGCTCAATTTTATGAGAAACTCTATTGGCCAGCGAGATGCACGCCGCTACGAAACACCTTTTCAAAAAGCTGGTTTCTTAGGCAATATCATCCGATACGACCTAGATGGCTCCTATGTTGAGAAACAAGCTGAAATTATACAAAATATTACTCGCGAGGAGATCAATGCTTTAGCCAAGAAATATTTAAATACCGAAAATACCTACATTTTAGTAGTTGGAGATGGAGCAACTAATCGTGATAGGCTTAAGGCTCTTGGTTATGAGGTCATTGATGTCACTGAGAAGGGAGACATCATAGAACCTATTCAAGAAGGTAGCGAATAATCGATCGCCTAGCATCCATCTAGCTGTTCAATATTTAACTAATAAGAGACTTAACTTCTTTTACTTATTCTACCCACCTATATTAATTTGTGCGATGGGTATGTTTTTTTAGAATCCTTTTATTCTCCTTTTTAACCAATAAAGATTCTCTATAACTCCAGATTTTCTTTCTAGCTACTGATGCTGCTAGTGCGACATCTACGATTGGGTTGGGATACACGAGGCCATTCAAATCTGGTAAACATGCTTTTTCAATGGGAGTTATGGTCCATGGTTCGTGTATATAAGCCAGAGGATAATGTTGCAACTCAGGAACCCATTGCCTAATAAATACTCCATCTGGATCATGGTCTTTAGACTGTTTTACAGGGTTATACATCCGTATTGTATTTATCCCAGTGGTCCCAGCTTGCATTTGAAATTGAGGATAGTGAATACCAGGTTCATAGTCTAAAAAAAGTCTTGCCAGATGATACACACCAAGCCTCCAATCACAATCTAAATGATGACATAAAAAAGAAACCAGCATAGCCCTCATCCGAAAATTAATCCACCCTGTTTCCTGTAGACAACGCATACAGGCATCAACCAGTGGTATGCCGGTACAACCTTGCTTCCAAGCCTCTAAAAAGTCCGGTCTACTGGAATATGACATAAGCTTGTATCCCCGATTTAAGCACTCTAACTCATATTTCGGTTCCATTTCGAACTTTTGAATGAAATGGCAATTCCACATAAGTCTGGTCAAAAAAGAAGAGTAGGCTCGGAAGCTTTCCGTCCTTGCTGGGTGTTTACTTACAAATCCATACACCTGTCTCACGCTTACATTACCCCATGCCAGATGCGGCGACACTCGACTGCAACTATCTCGTGATAATGATGGCTTAGAAATATACCGCTGATAATTTCTGCCCCGGCTACCAATAAAACTCTCTAAGCGTTTCCATGCTTGGGTCTCCCCCGCAGGTTGATACATCTCAGAGTAGCGCTCTAGCTTTATCCTTGTCTCCAGTGGAATGGGAAAAGGATGCTGGCGAGAAATATCCTTGATTAAAGATTTTATTTGCTCACTTGGTGGTGAAAAGACTGGAGTAAACAGAGATTGATTCATACATGCCTTCCAGGCTTTATTCCAACCATCTCGGGTATCTATTCCTCGAAGTACCCCATCTCGCTGACATTGTATCCACTGTATACCTTGCTGTTTACAAAAGCTAGCCACACCTTTGTCACGCTCCCATGTTCTACAAGTTCCAGATTCTTGATAAGAAAATAACTGCTCAATAGAGAAGGTATCCGCCAAAAAATGAAAAATTTTAAGAGTATCTCCCCAGGCAATCATTACCTGCCTTTGCACAGCTAGTAACTGCTTATTCATATCTTTTAGGGAGTGATAAACAAACTGTTGATGCCGCAAAGATGAATCCGGCCCTACTAATTCATTAGGATCAAACACATATAGTGGGATATAATCATTTTTGACTTGTTCAGCTAAGTAAAATCCCTCATGATCAGCCAATCGAATATCTCTCTTCAACCATACTATATTAATGGGCGGCTTAGACTCTTTATTAGGGGAATTCATGTGTATGGATATGTTTGTATTCAAAGCGAATAATTCGAAAATATACGTGTACTACCTAAATTACTTCCCTATGCAAAAGCGCGAAAATATTGAATCCAAGATGTCCTCATTGGTAATCTCACCAGTTATAGTTCCAAGACTTTGTAAGGCTGCGCGAAGATCTATTGCCAGAAAATCGCCGGTTAGCCCACCTTCCAACCCATTTAGAGCAGCTTCCACATGATTCATAGTTTTTTCAAGAGCATCTCTGTGACGGGAAGATGTCACAAGTAGAGAAGCCCCATCGTAGTGAGTCTGTCTCAATGCCTCTTCTTTTATACGATTTTTGAGTTCCGACAAGCCTAATCCTGTCATTGCTGAAATATTTAAATCTTTCATTTTACTCCAATCACTTTCCTGATTAGCCTCATGAGTGAAATGGCCGGTCGGTTGAGCTTGGCTTAATCGATCAAATTGGGTTCCAATAACAATAAAAGGGGTCTCAATAGCCGATGACTTCAATTTTTCAATCTCATTCATTTCTTTAGTAGTAAATGACTGATTCAAATCCCTGAGATAGACAATCACATCTGCTTCTTTGACAGCTTCTTGACTGCGCCGGACCCCTTCTGCCTCGACACGATCAGCTGTTACACGCAGCCCCGCTGTGTCAGTAAGCCTAAATAGCAGACCTCCATGATTCCATTCTACATCAACGGTATCTCGGGTAGTCCCGGCTATATCTGTTACAATTGCTCTTTCACTACCAACCAAAGCGTTAAAAAGTGTTGATTTACCTGCATTAGGACGACCTATAAGCACAGTCTTTATTCCGTCTCTCACTAATCGGCCGACCTCATAGCTCTCCAGTAGACGTTGGATGGCAGTTTTGAGATTTAATAATAAATGTTGTAATTGCTTTTTGTTTGCAAACTCAACATCCTCTTCGATAAAATCTAGTTCGAGTTCTATCATTGCATTCGCATCGATAATTTGTTGCCTAAATTCCTTTACATAGGCACCCAAACTTCCAGATAGCTGCTGATTTGCGGCATCGACAGCCTTTACGCTACGAGCGTGAATTAGATCCGCGACTGCTTCAGCCTGTTCTAGCCCTAATTTACCGTTTAAAAAAGCGCGTTGAGTAAATTCTCCGGCTTGCGCCGGATAAATTCCCGTTGCCAATAAGGTTTCATAAACCCGTTGTGTGACTAAAATCCCTCCATGACATGAAATTTCTACAGTTTCTTCTCCTGTGTAACTTTTAGGCGAATGAAACAGACTCACCAAAACCTCATCTACCAAGCGGCCTTTTGGATCAAGTATACGACCAAAATGAATAGTATGCGATGCTAACGCACCCAGATCTTTTCCTTTGAAGCATTTTTGAACCTTTGAAATTGCCCCCCTCCCAGAAACTCTAATCACAGCTATTCCGCCTTCCCCTATGGGAGTAGTTATAGCAGCAATGGGCTTTTTTTCTGTAATATCTGAGGTTTTTGACACGTGGTTTTATTTGTTATATATATATGTTTTTTAGTACAATAATCTACATACCTTTACAAACAAATCTCAACTCTTATGCATTCCTATATACTCGCATTAGATCAGGGTACCACAAGTTCCCGCGCCATACTTTTTGACAAAAAAGGAAGTATAGTAGCTATGGCACAAAAAGAATTCACCCAGATATTTCCCCAATCCGGATGGGTCGAACACAATGCCAATGAGATATGGTCAAGCCAGGTGAGTGTTGCGATGGAAGTCATAAGTATGGCTCAGATCAAAGGTGATCAGATTAAGGCGATTGGTATAACGAACCAAAGAGAAACCACGGTGGTATGGGACAAACATACAGGACAACCTATTTACCATGCCATTGTCTGGCAAGATCGCCGAACATCAGAACGATGTAACACACTAAAGGAAGAGGGATATCTGTCTGAAATTCAATCAAAAACTGGATTGGTCATTGATGCTTATTTCTCTGCCACTAAAGTGGAGTGGATTATAAAAAACGTAGCAGGTGCACAAAAGTTGGCCGAGGAAGGGCGCTTAATTTTTGGTACCGTTGATAGCTGGCTCATTTGGAAGTTTTCGGAAGGGGAATCTCATGTGACTGATGTTACCAATGCCTCTCGAACCATGCTCTATAATGTTCGTAGTCAGCAATGGGATGAAGAATTATTGAGGCTGTTTGAAATACCTACTACAATGCTACCTAAGGTACTAGAATCAAGTAATGAATTTGGAAGAACAGGTGAACAGTTTTTTGGACATCGTATACCTATTACCGGAGTAGCAGGAGATCAACAGGCGGCTCTCTTTGGGCAGATGTGTACAGAAACAGGCATGGTGAAAAATACCTATGGAACTGGCTGCTTCATGCTCATGAATATTGGTCCAGAGTTTGTCGTTTCCAAACACAATCTTCTAACTACTATTGCGTGGAAAATAAATGGTGAGCTTCATTATGCACTAGAAGGCAGTGTATTTATTGCAGGCGCCGTTGTTCAGTGGCTTCGCGATGGGATGGAAATGATTCGCCATTCATCCGAAATAGAAATCTTAGCTAAGCAATCTTCAGATACGGAGGGAGTATATTTTGTTCCAGCATTTGCGGGGTTGGGTGCACCTTATTGGAATCAAGAAGCACGTGGCATGATCGTTGGTTTGTCACGCGGCACTACCAAATCTCATATCGCACGAGCTGCCTTGGAATCTATGGCCTATCAAAGTTACGATGT
>CESW01046848.1_pt1 | contig 18823 bp, 30 predicted proteins | sample 531171 | NCBI WGS metagenome assembly CESW01 (sample SAMEA2621859, study PRJEB7988) | marine metagenome | biome: marine biome (ENVO:00000447); feature: surface water layer (ENVO:00002042); material: "saline water (ENVO:00002010), including plankton (ENVO:xxxxxxxx)" | depth 5 m
TCCATTGTTGCTCCTTGAATTATATGCTATTATATTTATTGTTAGAATTTAATGGTAACTACATATTCGAATGTTTTACTAAATGCAGGTTTATACATATTTCTTTTATCAACACTGAAGTTTTTACTACCTAAGTCACTACTAAATTTTGCTAATTGTTTAAAGTACATTGTACGTCTATTGTAACGTTTGCAAATATAAAGTTCCTCATTATGTATAATATAGTTTTCCTGTATCCATGCTTGTCTATCTACTTGATCCCATTCCCGTTTACGCAGGACAATTGCATCTCCATTGTCAGTACGTAGTACAAAAGGCTCTTCAAAGTATCTTTGATTAGCATACATATTTTTATAATCTTTTATTGTAGTAATAAAAGCAACTTTAGCAATTTTACTAATCATACTTAAAAGTTGCTTTTGTTCAGTTTCATTATTTGCATAAGTCAAAAACTCATCAGGTGCTATAACATAATCAAATGTTATTCCTTGTGCAACAAAATCTGCTAGTTCACCTTCATAATGTTTACATTCACATTTAGCATTTCCGTAATCTTTTATACCATTGTACACAGTAACATCAGCATTCATTTTGTATAGACCCCAGGGCACTATACTTGGACCAATTACTAAGAATGTAGAATTTGGAATATCTATGTCCTCAAAATTGTTTAGCATACTTTTTGTCTTTACTTCTGCGATAGTATCAAAGTTTCTTCCTACTTCAGTAATGCTGGCTAAGTAAGAATTACAGTATTCAATTTGTTTAGACATTTCTCTCCTTCTTGGGGCTTTGTATTTATTTTTTAAATAGTAAAGTTATACATATATAAATATACGTATATAATGAAACCTTACGATATTATTAACAATATAACAGAAGATATGCTTTGCAATAATCTTAAAGACAATTATTGCCTTGTGCATTTTCCTGACAACATTAGATATGATGCCACTTTAGCTAAACGTACTTTTGTTTTTACAACTGATAAACACCATATGGCAGGATTACCTCATAGTCCCCGTCCTGCCAAAGATAGAAACTATTTCTTTCATAATGGAGATTGGATATATGGATTTACTACACCGTATACTCTACGTAAACATGTAAAGTATAATATATTTCAGCATAGTTGGGAACCTATAAATTTAGAACTAGATAAATTCTTTTGGGATTTTGTAAAAGTTCCACAAGACACATATGGTCTATGGGGTGATACAAAACATAAAGATTATACTGCAGTTGTCCTACATAGTGAAAAAAACAGTAAAGACATAGATTTGTTAGAAAAAGACAGTGTAAAACATGTACATTGGTTTTCTCATGCCTATCTTTGTAGTGAATTTTATTTTAAACATTATCAAAAATTAAATATTGTAAAAAATTACAAAACAAGACCAATAAAACATAAATGGTTATGTGCGAATAGATTACTAAGACAACACCGTGTTAATTTGCTAGAGCAGATAGATATCACAAAAGGCTGTTACAGTTTACTAAATCCAGACCCTAATGGTTTGCAGTATAATGGTCCTATACCTAAACGCAGTTTTGACGATCATAGCAATCATAGTGCTGAAATATGTATCAATAAACTTACTCCATGGAACACAAGTTTTCTACATATAGTCAGTGAAACAGTATGGCAAGAAAAAATACATTTTACGGAGAAAATTTTTAAGCCTATTGTTTTACATCAACCTTTTGTAGTAGCACAAGCACCAGGTAGTTTGGAATATTTACGAAGTTATGGTTTCAAAACATTTGATAATTGGTGGGACGAAGATTACGATAAAATAGATGATCCTTCAAAACGTTTATCTGCAGTAGCAAAAATTATAAACGATATTGGTCGTAAAGATATTAGTGAATTAGAAACACTACGTATGGAAATGGCGAGTGTCCTCGAACACAACTTTCGTCATTTTTATGAGAACATACCCGCCATTGTATTACAAGAATTAGATACTAATCTTAGGCTTTTGAATTAAGTCTTTCTGCTCTTTCTTTTGCCCATTTTGCTTCTCTTTCTTCACTTTCAACCTGACTTACACTCATTGTCCAAGTGAACCAAAGGAAACCTAATCCCAGTATTGCAATTAAGCCATAAGTTGGATTCCCTAAGTAAGTTCCTGCTAATTTCATTATACCAAGAAACAGCACACCACCTATTGCCATACCTATTAGATAACTTAGAAATCTCTTTAAAACTGCCATATTTTTCATTTTTTTGATCCTTATACTATATGTTGTGTTATTTAACTTAATTATATAATGCATAATACTATATCTTGTGCCTATTGTCAACCGTTTTGAAAAATTAATTATATGCTAGTCTTGTGCCTTAGTACGTCCTCAAACGTGTATTGACACTGCATTGAAGCGCCGTATTTTGTAGGCTTCATATTCTCTATCATATCAGGAGTCATACCATAAAACTCCGTCCAATCAGTAATACTGATTTGATCACCTTTTGCAAGTTTCAGCATCATAACTTGCTTAGGAGTTAAACACATTACATCATTTAAACTCATATCATTAAAGACTACACAGTAACAACGTCTACCTTTTGGATCTAGTTTAGCATTAGCAAAGTGAACATACTTATTACCATCATCATGCTCTTTGAGAGTCACACTATAATTTGCTGAAGACATATACACCCTCCCATTTTTCTCTTCCTTGTTTTCGATCGTTGCCTACACCCGGTCTAGTTGTAAGCATCATTTTAATTGTTTGTGTATGTTTGAAGCCTACTCTTTCAGCATATGATATCCATTCTTTGACGACTTCGTATGGCTCTTTCCTATCGTACGATTTATAGTCGGCGATATTCGTGGCGAAGATTCCTTCTCTATTAAGCCCTCTGTAAATATTTTCCATAGTCGGAATAACATAACCTTCAAACCATTCATCCAAAGTTTTATACCTAACCATACATTGAGTTGATTCATTGCTATACTTCTCCAAGTTAAAATAAGGAGGACTTGAAAACGCTAAATCAATATCCTCTGGTTTGTATTCTTCACTTACACTTTGTACTATCTTACCTTTTACACCAGTTGCTTCTGTAATTATTTCGTTTAAATAATTTAAGTAATTGACAGTCTCTGTATTAGGCTCTACACCTATATAATCGTATTTAAAGTTACTAGATCCAATGCCTAATAATCTTCCACCATAACCACAACTATAATCATATACTCTACCCCATAATACAGGACATAAATGTTCTACTATTGCTTTTGCATTCTGAGCCTTAAAGTTAGTAACGTTTTCTCCTGTAACTAATTCTAATGCAGTCCTTAATTGTGTTGGTCTTAGTAGTTTATCACCCGTTCTAAATTCAAAACAAATTCTAATTGCACGTTTTAGTTTAGCGTCATTCCAAAATCTATCTTTTAAACTATTACTACCTCTGCCTTTAGGCTCAGCAGTCATCATATTAGGAAATAAAAATCTGTTTATAGTTTGTCCTCTATTATTTCCTAAACCTATTACACTATTGTTTACACCATTGTAGGTTTGTTGTGAAAAGGTTTTTACTGCGTCTATTAATCCTTGTTCAGTATAGTAAACTATTGGTACTAATCCAATGCGCCTATATAAATTAAATACTTCATCTATTACTGCTTGAGGATCTTTATCGTATTGTTCTTTGGTATAACTATCTAGTTTTTCATATACACTTTCATAACCTGTAAATTGATCAGCTACTATATGCTCCGATCTAATTTTCCAAGTATTATGTAAATGATCTATCAACCTCTTCGCATCCTCGCAATCTCTTTTGCATCATTACTATCCTTACGTATAGGAACTAAATTACTTTTATGTAGTAATCCGATACCTGCAATTTCATTGCCTGTGTACTGTTGCTCAGGCTTCTTAGCAGTGCTACCAACAATGTTATTACTGCACTGTGCAGTGCCTTGGTGTGCTTTATAATCAGGGATCTTATTACCTGCATCTGTGTTACCTGCATTCCTCTGACTAGGATGGGCACCCATTTTCATAAGGAACTTGTCATGTTCTTTACGACTCTGTAATTCTCTTTCGCTAGGCATCTTTTTAAATTTACCTTTTTTACGACTATATTTTGTAGTGGTCATCCAAGGACCTAATAAATGCATTGTCATAACTACTCCTTCTAATATACAATCATTATATACTAGTTTAGCACTATGTCAACCTCTATTTTATCTATGATATGTTCTGTGACCGTTTTTCCTGTAGTTTCTTCTACTGCTAAACCTGCCCCACCTGATATGATTCCAGCGGTGTTTCCTGTAACAAGACTATGCACAAGACTACCTACACCAAATAAAGGGCTACATCCACCTAGCATTAATAATACAACTAGCCTAAGGACCATTATATCCCCTTATTTTTTCTGCAATAGTCTGTGCAGTATAAGCACTCAATGTCCATCCTAAATGTCCATGTCCTGTGTTATACCATACATTAGATTTATTTTTACTTTGGGCTACTATAGGCATCATACTAGGAGTCATAGGTCTCAGTCCAGCCCAAGGTTTTACATCTTCTGTGTTTATTCCTTCAAACATAGATTCAGCCCAACGTACTAAAGGTTTAATTCTTGCTTGAATAATGTCTGTGTTGTATCCATTAAACTCAGCGGTACCTGCTACTCTTAATCTATTTTTTCCTAGTCTTGCAGTAACTATCTTTGCTTCGTCATCTAATAAACTTACCCACGGAGCATTTCCTGGATTGTTAATTGTTATACTGTAACCTTTTACAGGATATATAGGCAAATTGTCTTTAATTGTACTTGCTAATTGTTTACTTCCTGTTCCGGCACAAACTACTATTGGTCCATCAAAGTCTAGTTTATCTACAGTATCAGTTTTAAATACAACTCCATATTTTTCTTCTAAAACTTTTTCAAGTTCTACGCAAAATTTATGTATATCTCCTGTAAAGTCACTAGTGTTATAAAAGCCTCCTATAATATTAGGATTGCTTAGTGCAGGTTCAATAGTTTTTATTTCTTCAGTACTAACTTCCCATCTATTTAATCCTGCCGTTCTATATAAATCGTTTGTAGCCCATGCCTGTTCTAACTCTTCTTCAGTAGTGTAGACATGAAGTATACCTTTTTCTACTTTATCAAACTCTATACCTTCTTCATCTGCAATTTGTTTATATAGTTTGTGTGCTTCTAAACTCATACGACAGGTTTCTATTGTGTTTACTTTTCTGTTTTTTATTTCTAAAATAAATTTTACAAACCAACTGTATTTGTCTAAACTAGGAGTAAGGTTTATTTTAAGTGGAGCATCAGGTTGTGTTAACCATTTGATACCTTTTTTAACATTACGCCAACTATTCCATGTTTCAGCATTGCTGGCACTTAGTTGTCCACCATTAGCATATGAAGTCGCCATTGCAGGATATTTTCTTTCGTCCTGTATAGTGACTTCGTATCCTGCTTTTGCAAGATAATATGCGGTTGTTACTCCCGTAATTCCTGCACCAATAACCAATGCTTTCATTTTTTTATCCTAATAATTTACAAATATTACTTGCTAATTTTATAAAAAAGTCTTCCTTATGACCTTTTGTAGTTTCAGCAGCAGTTCCAATTCTTATGCCACTTGTTTCTACAAAGTTACGAGGATCATTTGGTACACCGTTTTTGTTTACTGTGATCCCATGTGCTTCTAGTAGGTCTGCTGCTTGCCTGCCACTATGTTTACTGTCACTTAAATCCATTAGTATAATATGACTATCAGTGCCACCAGTCTGTACAGGAAAATTATTTGCTTGAAATACCTGACACATTGCTTTAGCATTTGAAACAATTTGTTTTGCATATATTTTATATTCATCTTCTAATGCTTCCATATAACATTGTGCTTTTGCGGCTATTATATTCATAAGAGGTCCACCTTGTGTACCAGGAAATATTGAACTGTTAATTCTTCTTGTGTAATCTGGATTATTCCAAAGTATCATACCGCCACGTGGGCCACGTAAAGTTTTATGTGTTGTACTAGTAACTACATCTGCATATGGTAAAGGTGATTCATATGCATGTCCTGCTACTAAGCCACTATAATGTGCCATATCTACAACTAAAATTGCACCTATACTATCTGCAATATTTCTGAATGCACTCCAATCGATTTGTCTAGGATATGCACTTGCACCTGCTACTATTACTTTAGGCATATTTAATTTAGCAGTGCCTTCAATAATATTATAATCTAAGTAGCCATTTTCATCAACACCATAAGTAACACTATTGTAAACTTTACCACTTAGGGTTGGAGGTGCACCGTGTGAAAGATGTCCACCACTTGCTAAGTCCATACCCATTAGTATATCACCTGGTTTCATAAATGCTTGGTATACTGCGGTATTTGCATTTACACCACTATGTGGTTGAACGTTTGCAAAATCACATTGATATAATTCACAAACTCTATCTATTGCTAATTGTTCAACTTCATCCATATTAACACAACCATTGTAATAACGTTTGCCTGGATATCCTTCTGCGTATTTGTTTGTAAAAATACTCCCACATAAATCCATTACTGCTTGGCTTGCATAGTTTTCACTTGCAATAAGTTCTATAGTTGAATCTTGTCTTTGTTGTTCTTTGTTTAGTATATTAGTAATTTCTTTATACATTTTGTATTATATCCAATCCATATTTAAGTTTTAGCATAAACAAATCTTTTTCATTTCCAATTCTTACTCTAACACCACGTTGTAGTACATCTGAATTATCACTGCACCAAGGGCCAGTACACATTGTCTTTACATCATGAATTATTTCATCACGATAATTAAAGATATCTTCAGTGTTTTCCATCTCTGTATACATTAAATTATTTGGATAAGGTAATATCACTACCATGTAGCACTCTTTACACTAGTGGAAAAATTGTTAATAAGTTTTATTCGTTGATTAAAGTTATTTACTAAACTTTCTTGATTTTCAATACATAACTTTATTAGTTTATCAACTGGTATATTAAATAATCTTTGTAGTTCTTCTAAAAACATTTCTTCTTTATTTTCACCCTGTTCAAACGAATAATCAAATAACCAGTCGCAAGGATCAAATCCTAAGTTTATTATTGTATTTCTTATATTACGTGCTTTACTATAAACCAATACAGGTTTAGCCTGAGCATAAAATTTATAAGTTTTTTCAGTAAGCACTGTATTAGTATAATCAACTCCTATAGTTTCAATACTTAAACCAAATATGTCATTTTTATAAAATGTGTTTTCTGTTTTGAAGGACCCCCAGCCTGCTAATAAATCAAAATCAGTAAACTTAGAAATATCAGTTTGTGAAAATTTTAAGTTAGGGTTATAATATTCCATTGTTTCTTTATGTTCATTTGCAATTATTGTAGTACACTTATTTTGATGTACGTTTAAAAAATCTAAAATAGGTTGTCTAATGCCATATCTATCATTACTGTAAACATAACTAGTATGACAGGTGCAATTATAGTGTTTTACATCATTAAAGTTTGTTGGTGAATCATAATATGAAATTAAATCAAATATGCCTGGCAAATATATTATTGTTACAAATTTACAAACCTCATTATGTATACTACGATTATTTGTAATAAAAAAACATTCGCTTGTCCAACTTTCGAGTGAGGCTATGTCCTTAAAAGGTTTAATACTATTTTCTAAATTTATATAATTTTGTAAAAAATCTTCTTCAACAACTATAACACACTTAGGACCAGATTGTTTCGCAATAATGTTAACCATCTTTTTGTTTGGTGGAGTGTCTTGTATTTCACTACAAAAATCATCTCCACTATCTACAAAGTAAGTTTTATATGAAGGAAGTATGTTTTTAAACAGTAATTCACTTAGGACTAATCTATTATTACTTTCATTTGTAATTAATGAACAATAATTACTTAATTGCATTCTTTCCACGTAATTCTTTTACAGTCTTTTTTCCAATCCTATATGCAATTCTTGCCATACGTCTTAGCTCAGGTCTGTAGTGTGCCGTTGGTCTAGGCCCTTTATCTTCTGGTGCTCTATAATATCTTTCCATAAAGTCGGATATTTTATTAAATTGATTATTCCAAATATGTCCTTTTCCTTGATACATCTAAGCCTCTTTCGTTATTACGTAATCCCATGGATCACTTTTTGGTTGTTGCAATCTAGCAAATAATTCTGTATAGAAACTATCTACATTTCCGCCAAACTTTCCTTTTAAATGATCTAACATTTGTTCGACAAAGTTAAAGTCTCCTTTTTTGTAATTTTTAATTAAGTTCTCATGTTGTACTTTAAAATGATCTAGTTCTGTCATTTCTGATAGAGGAATATCTCCAGCATCTATGACACACCAGCTTGGAACTATATTTTCTTTTATACGGAAAGTATCTAGTTCTAACACTAAGTACCTATCCTTTACAGGTCTAATATCCTGCTCTGTTGCTAAAACTATTTTCATATTGCTATACTATGTTATTTTGATTTATCTGTCAATTTATTTATTGTAATAAAAAAGAGGGCATAAGCCCTCTATTTCTATAAGTTTACTATAATTATATAGCTATCTTTGGTTCTGATCCATTGGTCATTTTGTCTGTTAAATTTTTGACAGCATCACTATCTACACAATAAAAATTACTTACAGGTCTCCCTTTATATTCCTGTTGTGCTTTTTGTGCTAGTCCATCTGCTTCGTAGTAAACAAATTCTTTACATTCTTCTACTGAGCTAAATGATGGTTCCGATATAATATATACATCTTGATTGGGAAATTCTGGTGATGTCATCATCGACATAACAATTAAAATTGTTTCCATTGGTTAATCTACTTTCTTTCCGTGTAAGAACACTTACAGTGTACTCAACATCTTTTTTAGTTTTTTCTTTGATTTACCAAAAACCTTTGTTTTAGCAACCAATTTTTTGTTATCGATGTTGTTTCCAACTACTACTAATCCAATCATTCCCATTGTCTTATGTGGGGTACATTGGTAAAGATAAATTCCAGGTTTTTCAAATGTATAAGTAAACTTCTTATTCATTTTACTTTTAACCTTTTTAATTCCATCTGGGGCAGCAATGAAATGTACGTTATGTCCTTTTGTTTTAGGTAACCATGTTATTGTATCACCTATCTCAACTTTTACAACGTCTTCAGAGTAGACCATCTTTTGACCGTCTGCTCTTTTGTTAAGCATATCAAGTTGCATATCTTTACTGTATGCTAAACCTGAAAACACTACTAAAAATAAATTAACTGTAATAACTAATATTAATAAATTTTTCATTTTTATTTATTATCCTTTAGGCTGTCGGTTAAAGTTTTTGCTATGTCATAATGTCCATAACAGGCTAATACATGTGCTGCTCTTTGTTTTCCAATTCTTTCGAATGTTTTGTTAATTTTTCCTGTAGCCAGTGCCCAGCCTACTAAAAAACTTCTAGTCATTGTTTGAGTTCCTAAAATTAAAGCGGTCATTATATGCCAAACCTTCCGTGTGTTGTGTGTAATTTTTTCATTCTGTATTCTAAATCGCACAAGTCAGTTGACTGTGCAAGGTATTTCTCGTTAGCACTTCGCGAATCAAACATGTTTCGAAACATTGCCACAAGATTTTTTAATAGCGTCTTAGCCATTTTTTTCTCCTTATTAATGTTATATGCTTGAGGGGAGCAATACCGCGGTCTGTTTCCCGCCGCCACTTGGTCTTTCCCAGGTGCCATGTAGTTTCTACTACATTCTTATTTATAGTTATAATACCACATTTCTAGGCAAAAATCAACATGCATTTTGTAAAGACGGTATTGCTTTTTTAGCAACAATAGGAGCAAAAATGGTCCTATTCTATATGATATAACAATAATGTATTTTTAGTTTATAATCCGTTTGGAACTATTACATAGTGTATTGCTAGTACTATTCCTAAACTTGCACCTAAACCTATCATCATCTTCATAAAGTCTCTTCCTACAATAGGAAATACATTCTTTAGTCTGTATGATCCATTGCTCATTGTACTAATTGCTAGTTCTCTACCACATAGTAGTCCAACAAATACCCAAGTAGTTGACATCGGTATGTTGTTTAGTTCTTTAAAGACGAACAAGCATAAGAAGTATGCGCCATCAATTATACATGCACTTCGTACATATCTAGTGTGTTGCTTTTCTAATACAATCTTTTGTATCTTTCCTCCACCTTCACGGAACATAAATCCTAAGCCTAGTACAAATACTAAACTTACACCTATCATCATATCCCATGGCACTGCTCTTGGCAAAAATACTGCAATATTGGCTACATCATGACTTAACCATGTGAACCATAAGAAGCCTGTTGTAATCCATTGTCCTATACGCCAATACTTTTTACGTTCTTCTTTTACTGGATCATTACGTTCATCTAGTCTTCTTGCTACAAGTATCCATAAACAGTAGGCAAACACACCTGCTACTGCATAACCCATGATTGATTTCACAAGCATTTTCTCTAGTATAAACGTACTTGCAAAGGCACTTAAAACTAAAAAAGATGTACTAACAGGTACACCTATCCTTGTGAGCAATAATAATACTAACGGTGCCATAGCATGATACCATTGTATTTCTTGGAATGGTATCTTAGTTAATCTGCCGTAACTAATATCTCCGCCGTTAGTATACCAACCATACCATAAACACCAAAGTAATATTGTGCTACTTGCTCCCCATAATATAGTCCAATGAAATCTTTGATTGTTACTTGCGATCCATGTACCTAATGTTTGTACACTATCATTCGCAATAACACTATAGCCTGCGAATAAAAATCCCAGTGCCATCCATAATGTTAATTGATCCATAATCTTCCTCTAGATATATCTTTAATTAATGTTAATTCTACATTAATATTTAATATCTGTCAACTCGAAAAAGATTACAGTTTTGTTACAAATTTAATAAACTTTTGTTACAAGATGTCAATTGGTAAATATGTTTAGGAGAGTCAAATGATAAAAAATTTAAAAGATTTAGTTATAGTCTTACTCGTAGGAGGAGTACTCACACTTCTAGGTGTAATAATCATAGGTGATTACTATGTTGCATTACAAGAAAATAGACCTATAGACGAGGAAGTGATTACATTAATGAAAATGGCACTTACAGGTCTAATAGGTATAATTGCTGGTTACATGGGTTCAAAATAGAATACAGGTTGTAATACAAGTGAGTTCATACTCACACAACCCATTTCGGTAATATCTACTTTTCCATAAGCACGATTAGCCGAATCTATCATGTTTGTTTGATTTTTACTTACATATGCTTTGCATTCCATCATATTTGTAAATGGAATACTCTGATTAACTTTAATGTCAGATCCAGACAATGATGCTATGACAATATAAATGAATATCATTAGTACACCTTTGTTGTTTTTGTGTTTATTCTTCGTGGTTCGCATACTGCTATGTATGACCTTGTCTTAGGAACATCATCGCCTGCTGTCCTGTTGGGAACCGGTGGTTGATTAGTTAGCCTCTCTGCAAAATATTTGCAATCATCAACACTGTAAAAATACATGTTTTGGCTAATTGTTTTTTGTCCGAGATAAAGTATTAGTAAGAATACGTGAGTCATAATATATCAACTAGTATATACTACTGCTCCAATTACTGCTCCTGCACCAATTATTACAACACCTATTACTAAGAGAACTGTTTTTATATCTGCCCATAGTTCTGCATCTGCTTTACGTTTTTCTATACGTGCTTGTTTTTCAGCCTCTTTAGCTTCTTGGATACGTTTTGCACGTTCATCAACAATACCTTGCCAAGTTCCAGGACCAAAACGTAAATTTATAAGTGTAGAAATTTCCTGCAATTGCTCAGCGGCTAGTCGTGCATCTATTGTTTCTCTTGCAATATGTGATGCGTCAAATTGTTCCTTTACACCTAATCCTTTCTTATTGGATCTTCTGTTTACTTCGTCTTTTCCGCGAAATAAAGCATCAATATGACTACCTAATTCACCTATGTCTTTACAAGTGTCTATATTTGATTTTATAAATTCTACACTAGATTTCACTAGTGCAATACCCGCAAGTATTTCTGCTACTGGCATAAAATATCCTCTCATTATCTCTCAATAGTATTTATACTACTATATTAAGACTTGAGTACTGATACTCCTATGCTAATAGGTAAGGGTTTTGTCTTTTCGAATTTTGGAAGTAATGGTAACAATATCATAAAGTGTATAAAATAATATGCAGTTGCTATTCTAGAAAGCACAACATATATGCCTTCAGCTGGCATAGCACCTAAATATCCTAGTGCAATACAATCTACGAACAGGATCCAAAAGAATATTTTATACCAAGGCCTAAATGTACTGCTTCTCACAGGTGACCTATCAAGCCACGGTAAAACAAACAATACGACTATAGCACCAAACATTAATAGCACTCCACCTAGTTTGTCAGGCACTGCACGTAGTATTGCATAGAAAGGTAAAAAGTACCATTCAGGAACAATGTGGGCTGGAGTTACCATTGGGTTTGCAGGTATGTAATTATCTGGATGCCCCATAAAATTTGGAAAGAAAAATATTGCAGCAGCAAATAATGTTAAGAAAACTCCTAGTCCAAATAGATCTTTAATTGTGTAATATGGATGAAAAGGTAGTGTATCTTGTGTTCCTTTAATATCAATTCCAATAGGATTGTTAGAACCAAATCTATGTAATGCAACTAAATGTAATATTACTACTCCAACTATAACAAATGGAAGTACAAAATGCAAACTAAAGAATCTGTTTAACAGTGCATTGTCTACACTAAAACCACCCCATAGCCATGTAACAAATTGTTCGCCTACTAATGGTATTGCACTAAACAAGTTTGTAATAACCGTTGCACCCCAGAAGCTCATCTGTCCCCATGGTAATACATAACCCATAAAAGCAGTTGCCATCATTAGTAGTAGTATTAGTACACCTAGTATCCATAACAGTTCTCGAGGTGCTTTGTAACTGCCGTAATAGAGCCCTCGGAATATATGAATGTAAGTTACAATGAAAAAGAAACTTGCTCCATTCATGTGTATGTAACGTATTAACCATCCGTGATTTACATCTCGCATAATACGTTCTACACTATCAAATGCATAATCAACGTGTGCAGTATAATTCATACTTAGAACAATACCAGTGATTATCATTGTGACTAGTGCTATACCACTAAGACTTCCAAAGTTCCACATATAGTTTAGGTTCTTTGGAGTAGGGTACTCGTTAAGTTCGTGATTCATAAAAGTGAATATACCAAGTCTGTGGTCTATCCAATTTACAACGGAATTTTTAAATTTTTTATTTGCCATATTGATATTTATTATTTCGATTGGTTAAGTCTTTGATGGAGTTTCTTAACTCCATAATTTTGTTGTTTTATATACATAATTTGAGATGATCTTAAAACTTGAATTATAGGACCATTTGGTGCAACAATTTTTTCTATTGACGGAATATGTTTGACGTACTTAGCCACTTACACTTTAGCCATAGTCAACTTTAATTGCACAAATACTTCTTTAGGACTAGCAGCACTTGGAATAATACTAATACCATGAGCACCAAATTGTCCAGCTTCTCTATACTTCGCAAAGTCTCCTCCGTTATTTACACAAATATATTTGAGATTGGAAAAATTTATTGCTAGTACACTATCAAATCCGTGACTTGCTTTATAGCTATCAAAATTTGCTTTACCGTACATAATCTCTGCACGTTTTGAATCATCTTGCATAAATGCTTCTACAAATGGTCCAGGATTTTTAAATATTGTATCATACCATTTACCTAGCATTTCTTGTCTTTGTTTCTTTTTCTCAGGATCATTTAATGGTAAATCTATACTAAGATATTTCATAAAATTATCTAATCCAAGAGTTGCTTGTTTGGATATATGATTTGCAATGCTAGGAAGTTGTGTCCAATATTCCTTAGCTACTGCAGCAGTAGGGCCTCCTTCACCTAAGCGACCTCCGCCTGTTTTCATTTCTGCTTTTACTTCAATACCGGCTCCGTCGACCGAAATATCCCCGCCGGTATCTTTAAGTGTTATCTTATTTGACAACATTGCTAGTGCATATTCTCCAGGACCTTTTTGTTTTTTTCCGGCTCCGAGAGTAGCAATAGATTGAAATATTCTTGTTGCAGTCTCATCACCATCAAAAAATGATCTTACTGTTCCAATACCAGGTGTCTTTACAACTGAGGTATTTACGACGCTTCCTGTTTCTAGTTTATCTAAAAATTTTACTAAACTTTTATAGTCTACGCCTGAATGGTAAATCATCTGTGTTAGTATTTTCAAAAGGGGCTCTAGTTTAAATGTGTCATCTTGTGTTGGTGGAATAAAAGATTTTGCAATTTTAGTGCTAATATCTTCGCTACTTAATGTTCTATATATTCTATCCAACAACTCAGCATCTTGTTCGTTATCTGCTCGCAGTCCAGATACAGAAGCAATAATTGCCTTTTTCATTTCGTCGGAGTTAAGTTCATATAACAGCATTAGTATTCCACAATTCTCAACAATTATCCTGCATATCTAAAGTGATAAACAATGGACCTTGTTGCACAAATGGTGCCCTTTACAGGATTATTTGTTAGTAATATTTATCATGCGATTATTCTATACCAATTTTACCTTGATGTTGATAATAAAAGAAGTTATCGTCTGCACAACAGAAAAAGTTACCTATTAAATTAAACCATTTATTTTGTTTTATATGATATTCAAAGATATCTACAAGTGGATTATCATGTTTTATTATGAAAGAAACTGCTTTTTTATCTTGTGTTCTAAACCAGTGACTATACTGTATATTAGGACCAAATCGTGCCATTGTACTTCTTAAATATTCTACCCTAAGTGTAGTGTTACGTTTAGACACTTCAAAAGGTGTAGTTGTATTACATAGTTCTTTTATTTCATCTTTGACAGTATCAACAATATAGAATTCAGGTAACTTAGCAATCATTCCTATCTCTGTATGATGTACTGTGAGTATATCTTTTCTTTCGAGACATTTTTGTAAATCTTTTCTAAATTTGCTATGTCTAAATCCTTCATAAAATGTACCCATAAAAAGTTTACGTTTATAATATTTCCGTATGTTATCAGCACGTTTTAAATATCCGCGTGAATTAATTTCTTTTTTTACAATTGGATCGTTGTCTATTTCTTTTAGAGTAACAGTGCCATCGCCTTCATTTCTAATAAGTGCTACTGCAATAGGGTCTGAATTAAATTCATACCAGTTACAATTATCGATTTCTAATAAATCTAATTGTTTCATTGACCTAATTTGATTCTAATTTTATTTCTAGAGGATAGCCTTGATTCCTTGCACTAAGTAAAACTTCTACACCTTTTTGCTCTGCAACTTCAAAAGGTAATTGTGCAACCACTCCTGAACCTCGTTCATTAATCTCCATTGCTTTTTGATCTGCATCAGTAGATTCATATGAAAAAGTTCCCATTAAACTTTCTGTAACGAATTGAAATGTTGTTACATTATCATTTAAATATATAATTTTGTAATCCTTAGGTGGTTCAAGTTCATTTAATATTGGTCTTATTTTTTGTTTAACTTCCGTGTCACTCATGTAAACTCCATGTTATATGGGGAGTATTGCTACTCCCCTTACTAGTATTTACTATTTAAGTATTTTTAATTTCAATTTTGATTGGCTTTTTTTCTTCTGGAATTATTCTTTCCAAGTTAATGTAAAGCATACCATCCTTGAACTGAGCACCTTCAACTTTAATGTCATCTGCAAGTGTCCACTTTCTAGTAAAACCACGTTGTGCTATACCTCTATGTACAAATGTTCCAGCAAAATTATTCTCATCAAACTTTGGTGGATTATGTGTTATAGTAAGTACACCATCAGCAGTTTCAATATCTAAGTCTTCTTGCTTGACTCCTGCTAGTGCCATTTCGATTTGTATAAATTCATCATTCTCACCATGCTTTACAATATTGTAAGGCGGATATCCTGTACTTGATGATTGATGGTCAACATAACGAAACATGTCGTCAAAGACTCTATCGAATCCTACAGCATATGGTGTTAATTTATTAAAATCCTTTGATAGGACATCTTTAAATGAATTAAAATCAAGTGAAGAAATTCTAGTCATTACTTTCCTCCCTCAAACTTTGTCTCTGCAGTATATGCATCAGTTAGTTTTTCAGTAGCACTTACCCAAGTCTTTGCAAATTCAGTATTTGCATCCGCAATTTTTCTAATTGGCTTAGTATACTGCTCGCTTGGATCAATTGTGTTTAAGAAAGTTTTTGTTTGTTGGTGGATAGAATCCACGATTGTATTTAAAAATAAGGCTTGCATAGTAATCTCCTTTAAAGCAAGATTTATGTTATGAGACCCTGTATAGGCATCTCGTTTGTTTTGTGGACTTACCGCTGATCCACACGAGTTATTAAGTAACTAACTATTCTTGGCCCACGAAATATATTGACTATATACTTGACCCTAAGATTGTTTTAGGATGTTTTGTCAAAGTTCCTAACAATCTATTCATATTTATTTATTAACGAAGTTCTAATTCACGTTGTTTTTTTAACCATCTAGCTCTACCAGCTGCTTTTGCTTTAGCACGTTTCTCACTAGGTTTAACATAGTATTTACGTTTTCTCATTTCTAAAATAATGCCTTCATCTTGCATTAATCTTTTTAGTTTGCGACATGCACGAGCAACATCGTTGTTTCTTACTTGGACATATAGTCCTTGTTTTTCTCTTGCTGGTCTTTGTTGTCTTGCCATTTAGTCATCCATTTTATTAAAGGATCTATAGGATCCTTGACTTCGTTTAAATTAAATTGTTTGTACAATTGCTTATTATTATAGTAGTAAACATTGGTTTTGTCAATAAAAAAACCTAAAAAAAGTTCACTATATTCACAATTAATAATCGTCATTTCAGCCTGATAATAAGCCTGAGAAATCCAATCTAAGGTTGCATCTTGATTAGTAATATAAATTGTTATCGGATTTTTCAATCTTCTTGCACTATCTATTATAGTCTCAGCATATTCATCGCAACCTATACACAGTATAGCAGGATTATTTGCATAATATATATCTGGTGCAGTCACTACTATAACATCAGATGACATTGTTTACCTTAAAAATTGTTGTATAGTTTACTTATGATTAAATATGTGTATGTCAAAAAAACTTGTTATGCCTTTTGTAGAAACTATGATAACTTATGCTTGTAATTTAAGTTGTACAGGTTGTTCAAATTATAGCGATTACAATATGAAGGGCAGCGTTCCATGGCGACAGGGTAAGGCATGGATAGAACAATGGCTAGCAAGATTAGATATATTAGACTTTGGTATAATGGGAGGCGAACCAACACTAAATCCAGAATGCGAACATTGGATATATGGTATAAGATCTCTATTACCAAATAGTCAAATAAGATTTACTACTAATGGTGCAAATTTTATTAAACGTCCTGATGTATTAGACTGGTGTGTTGATGTTGGTAATAGTGTATTTAAATTTACTATACATGAAGATAAGCCTTATGCAAAAAAAGCAATAGATTATGTGTTTAGTAAGTATGAATGGAAACCTATTACTGAACATGGAATAAATCGCTGGGTGGGCCCAAACAATACTCGCTTTCAGATTAATTCACCATTACAATTTTTTAAAACTTATAGAGGCAATTTTGGAGATATACACCCACATCATAATAATCCTAAAGAAGCATTTGACATGTGTATTCAACAAACCTGTCCATTATTATATGAATCTAAAATATATAAGTGTAGTAGTATTGCATTGTTAAATAAAGTACTACATGATTGGCGACAACCTATTACAGAACATTGGAAACCTTATACTGACTATAAAGGTATATCACCTGAAAGTAGCACACAAGATATAAAAATGTTTATAAAAAACTTTGGAAAACCACATAAAATTTGTACAATGTGTCCTACAAAAAAAGATAAGGATAGTATTATAGATCATAGATCTAATGTCATATCTAAAAAACAATGGATAAAAATAAATGCTTAATCTATACCTAGTGCAAACTACAGACAAGTATGGACCTAATGCTTTCCTACCACTAGCAATTAGTTATCAGTGGATGTATGCACAGGCTGATGACCAAGTTAAACAGAACTATCATGTTGAAGATGTTCTTATAGAAAAAACTCCCCCTAAAGAATATGTAAAGAATATGCCAGTTGAACCACACATAGTTGCAATGAGTAGTTATGTTTGGAATTGGGAATATAACAAAGCACTTGCAACCGAAATAAAACGTGTTTATCCTGATTGTGAAATTGTAGTAGGGGGACCTAATGTTGATAAAAGAAATAAAAAGTTTTATACGGACTTTCCTATGTTTGATATTGCAGTCATGGGAGAGGGAGAGCAGGCATTCAGACAGATATTGAAACAAAGATTAGGAAATAGAAACTATAACGGAATTCCTAGTGTATTCCCAAAAGGTGGCGATATATGCAACTTACCAGAACGTTTTAGAGATTTAGAGGCTATACCTAGTCCTATACTAAACGGATTTTATGACTGGGTAATAGAAAAAGTAGAATCAAAACTAGGTCCACAGATGTGGCAAGTCACATATGAAACACTAAGAGGGTGTCCATATCAGTGTACATTTTGTGATATAGGTGATTTATATTGGAATAAAATTAGTAAGTTTGATATGCCACGTATTGAAGCAGAAATAGATTGGATGGCAGA
>CESW01010541.1_pt1 | contig 18763 bp, 15 predicted proteins | sample 531171 | NCBI WGS metagenome assembly CESW01 (sample SAMEA2621859, study PRJEB7988) | marine metagenome | biome: marine biome (ENVO:00000447); feature: surface water layer (ENVO:00002042); material: "saline water (ENVO:00002010), including plankton (ENVO:xxxxxxxx)" | depth 5 m
ACTGCAACTCCGTTTACATCGGTTCGATTCCGTTCTCAGCCTCCATATTAGCAGGAACGAATTTGTTTAATTAATTGGTTAATATATTTTGTAGAGGAGTTTTTTTCGTTAAAGTAGGCTTGTATTTCATTTTTAATCTTCCCCTGCTCTTTGTTTCTTAAGATATCTTCAGCTAGGGAGCTAAATTCTTCTTCATTTTCTTTGCAAAAAATTATGGCTCTACGTTTGTCATTTTGGATATTATCTCCTTGATTCAAAATGATTAATGGCACTAAAGCTGTGTGAAAATCTACCGCTTTATTTAGCGATACTCCGTAACTATAAATCTTCGAATCCTTTAAATATGCAATGCCAAGATGATGTTCAGCTATTAAATCTCTAAGTTTAATTCCAGATTTTGTTGGGTTGAAAAATTTTACTTCAACATCAGAATTTTTTAATACGGATAGTAATTGTTTCTTTTCTGGCCCATATCCAACAATAGATAAACAAAATTGAATACCTCCTAACTTATTCAACCTATCAATGAATTTAATTATTTTTATAAGATGATTATTTTTTCTTAAGGACCCAGAATAAATGAGTTTTATGTTTTCTATTGGTAATTTTTTTTTATGTTTTGCTATTGGTGTAAGTGTTAACTGTGGTATGTGAATTACCTTGTCCTGAAGTTTACCGAAATTGTTATGTTCAAGGTAGTCAACGAAATTTGCTAATGTTGATATTATTAATTTACTATTTTTGTAAAGTATCGATTCAATAAGTTGTAGCAAAGAGTACCCTGGGTATAATGGCAAACTTATAAGCTCTTTAATTGACAAAGGCCAAATATCACGTATTTCAAGTACAAATTTACTCTTATATTTCTTTGCTAGTAAAAAAGCTGAAAAGGCATTAAAAAGATCAGGGCTTGTTCCAATAATATGTGTGTATCTAGTTGCATTAAAAAATAACACACGTAATGAAAACTCAATATGAGAGAAGAATCTTAAGAAGATATTTTCTCCACTAATAAGACACTTAAGTCTAATTAAATTTTGATTGGTATGAGATTTTTTTTTATTATTAATATAGTCAATATCTGAACAAACTATATCAACATTAATATTTTTGTTTTGCATAAGACTTTTAATAACTGCATGTCTTTTATGTCCTGGCTCCTCAAGATCCTTTGCAATCCTATTTATAATTAATATGTTTAATAAACTGTTCTGCATAGTCATCAAAGTAGTATTTTTTATTTTTTTCCAGAATAAAATTATCTTTTTGTAAAAATAGTTTAATTGATAAAACATTGTTTTGATCAAATAATGCTCCGTGATTATTTTGCTCAACAAATTTCCATCCGATAAATTTAGATGCAATTACAATTGTTTCTGAGTTTATGTATTCAAAAAGTTTCAAGGGCATCGATTCTTGATATGCTTTTTTTGAAGGAAGCATACATAAACCGTATTTACTTTTAGATAATAGTCTCAGGATATCTTCATGATTAAGTTCTCCAAGATATACGGTGTTAGCTGGAAGGGAAGCTTTAAAATCATTCAATTCAATATTTGATACTTTCCCAGCTAAATGAAATGAAATCATATTTAACTCTAAACATGATTTAGCTAGTTCAATAATATTTTGAATTCCCTTTTCATTAGATATTGACCCTATATATGTCACATTGATTTTTGACTTGCCATCTTTGTTTTTCTTAAAATCAGCGTAGTCTTTCTTTAAAGGATAATTTGGCAAAATAAAGGTTTTCTTATCGGCAAAATTTTTTCTTATATGTTTTGTAGGACATGAAATAAAATTGCAGAAAAAACAAAAAAATTTTTCATAACCTATGATGCAAATTTTTAAAAATAATTTTAAAATATTTGGTACCCAAGGTCTTGAAGGTATTAAGTCCCTATAATTTTCATGCACATCATAAATAACCGTCTTACTCATGAGCCTAAGAATTGGTACCCATAACAATAATTCAATGTCGTGTATAAAAAATACCTCCTTATTTCTATGTTTTAACGCAAAAAATAGGTTATAAATAATAAGCATCGCTCTGTTATTTTCTATTAATTTGGGGAAAGCATGGCAGCATTTTTCTTTAAGTGCAGAACTTGCTCTACCAATTAATACTGAATCAATTTTTTTTATTTGAAAGAATCTGGTTATACGTCGATATATTCTTGGATCGTCAATATTATGAGTTGTATTGAGATGAACAATCAAGAATAAGAGCTTAAGCTTTGAATATATTTATTTAATTCTTCATATTGATTCTTTACTGAAAAATTATTTAGTTCTTTAGAGGGAATTTTTTTTATGTTCTTAAATTTGCCATCACAAAGAGAATTTATCTTCGCTGCAAGATCATAATGATTATCACTAATGAATGTAGTTCCAATTTTATATTTTTCTACAAATTTTGAGGCTGATATTGTATCTGCGCATAAGATAGGAATACCTGCAAGAGCTGATTCAAAAAGCTTATTAGGCATACTATAATCACTAGATTTTGAATTTGGTATTGTTGTTACCAGTGAATAATCAAAATACCCTATAAAACTAACCAGACCTTCCTCTAGGGGGTTAATTATGAAAACCCTATTTCTAACACCATAGCTCCCACAAAGGTTTATTAACGTATTTAAAAATGATGGGTTGTTCCTAGGACCAATCACGATCAATGCATGGTCTTCCATCATAGCTAGTGCTTTAACACATGTTTCAATCCCTCTTCCTACCGTAACAAGTCCTATATGAATGCCTATTTTTTTAAAACGGAAAAGGTCAGTAAATTTTGGGCCTTGATTTCTGGTCGTGACATATTGATTGAAATTATCAACTTGTTCTTTGCCAACATTTAAAAAATTTGACATTAAATTCGAAAAAAGTTCCTGTCTCTTAAAAAGGATGCTGTTTAAAGTTAAATTGCCAAAAGTTAATTTTGTATTAGCTGGAGCTTGTTCATTGAAAAAACTTAAATTATATGTTTTCATTTTTTCCCTCAAGGGCTTAGAGGGAACGTTATATATTACTAAAGGTTTTTCTGGTAGGTTATAAATTTTATGCAAGTCATCTGCTATTTCCTCTGAAACAGTTACAACACAATCTGCATGTTTAATATTTTTGCCCTCATGTCTCTTGACTAATATTTCAGTGAGCGGTCCAGCCGGAGGATTTTTATCTAATTCAAATTCATGAGCATCATAAATTACCTTGCAACCTATCTTTTTCTTTATCATTACCCCAGTTTGTAAAGTCTCCAAGTCATGACAGTGAATAATATCTGGTGCAAAATTTAACACATTCTCAAAGAATAGCTTTCTACAACCCCTTTTAGCTCTTACAGTACTTAAGTATCTTGGTGAAGCAAATTCGATAAGCTTTAGTTTTCTCATAGCAACTTCAAGACCTAAAATCATCATGTAAAAAATATCAATAAGAATATTTTTTTCTAGATCTCTTTTTCTGAGAGGGGTGTTAAATCGAAACTTTTGATAGAGTCTCTCATATTTGACATTATTTACAGTCTCATTTGGTAAGCTGTAGTTGTCTTGAGTGGCAAAAACTTGTACTTTCGAATTTTTGATCTTTGCATTTTGCTCTGCAGCTTTGATGACTCTCCAATCTGGATTGCAAGGGTTTTTAACTAGATGAGCTATTTTCATAATGAGTAATTGAGATATTCTAACAAAATATTTTAAAAACAGTTTAAAATTGCCTGTATTCATGTGTGGATTTGTTACATATTTTAAAGAGAATGCACAAATATCTGACGTCATCAGAGGTCGTTGTAAGGGATCTTTATTTCGTAGAGGTCCTGATTCACAAAAAGACATTTTTTTAAACCAAGATGGTCTAAGTTCTAACCGAAATGGAAAAAATAATTTTTGTTACATGTTGTTTGCTAGACTTGCCATACAAGACCTTGATCCAAGATCTGATCAACCCTTTTTTTCTAAAGATAAAAAGATATGCATGGTTTTTAATGGCGAAATCTATAACTTTATAGATATCAGAAAAAAATTACAGAGGGTAGGTGTTTCATTCAATACTAACTCAGATACAGAGGTATTGCTTGAATCGTATATCTATTGGGGTGAAAAATTTGTAAATCACATTAAGGGGATGTTTGCAATCACAATAATTGATTTTAAAAAAGAAGAAGTTTTTGTTCTAAGAGACCATTTTGGGATCAAGCCTCTTTACTATCATGTAAGTCAAAATGAAGGTAAGCCTTTAATTTTTTCCTCAAATCAGAAAACTATTCTGGAGTTGCTCAATTGTAAAAACTCAATAAATTTAGAAGTATTAATGCAATTCTTTAATGGGGGTGGAGTTGCAGACAAATTTATGGAAACATTTATTGAAGACATTTTTATTTTTCCACCAGCTTCATATTTAAAAATTCCATTTGATAAAATCATGGAAATAGATTTCGATTGGGTTAAAAAAAATACAGTACAGTATTGGTCTCTACCTTTAAACGTTAAAAAGTTTAGTCGTCAAGAAGCAATCAAAGCTACAGATAAGGTGCTGAATGAAAGTATGGATAAACATCTGATTGCTGATGTGCCTCTCACAACGACACTATCAGGAGGCATAGACTCATCAGGTATATTAGCACTGGCAACCAACAAGCTTACCGATAACCATAATAAGCAGTCATTTGGTTATGTGAATGAATATGTAAAAAAATTCAATGAAGAAGAATATATGGAGATTGCAGCCTCTGAGTCAGACTCTAAATTGAATAAATTGTATATGGATAATAATTTCTTCTATGAGAATTTGGATGAATTTTTAGATTGTCAGTTTGAACCAATAACTAATTTAAGTCCCTATGCTCAATTTGCTGTGTATAAGGAGATTTCTAAACATGGATTTAAGGTTGCTTTGGACGGGCAGGGGGCAGATGAAATTTTTCTTGGATATGGTAAACATCTTGATGTATACATGACTTTTTTGGTAAGAACAAATAATTTTAAGAAAATTAAGGATATTCTTTTAGGATCAAAATTTGGTAAACATACTCAGTCAATAGTAATGTTTAAAAGAACTCTGGGAACCCTTCAGACAGCGAATCCTGAAAAAGTTGATATTGAGCTTTTAGAACTTGCTAAACTGATTCGAGATAATTATGGCGTAGAAAAAAAAGAGGAGGAAACAGTTTTAAATTACGCCGAAGCATTAAACTTTGGACTAAACCAAGACTACTCACCATCAGAAGATTCTAAAATTACCCCTTTGCAGACAATGTCTAAGTCATTAGATGAAAAAAAAGACTTCTTTAATTATTTTAGACATAAATATTACTATGATGGATTGCAACAACTTCTAAAGTTTGAAGATAACAATGCAATGCATTTTTCTATAGAAAATAGAGTGCCCTTTCTTTACAAGGACATAGCAGAAACAGTATTTAAGTTTCCACCAGAAACTCTAATCTCAGACGAGGGCGTAAGTAAATTTGCACTAAGAGAATTCCTTTCAGGAAAAGTAAGTAACAAGATACTTGGAAGACGTTTAAAAGTTGGACTCTCAGTACCTGTAGATAGATGGAATAAATTAATGATACAAAAATTTAAAGAAACAGTTGAATCAGATTTTATAAGAGATTGTGATCTTTTTGACGATATTGGCACAAAAAAGATTTATGAGATTTATGAAAAAACAAACGATTTAAATTTTGGGAACTTCTTATTTCAATTATATTCAGTTGAAAGATTCGTCAGAAAAAATAATTTAGCTTATAAAAGTCTCGCAGACACTCAGTAGTTTTTCACTGATTTCCTCAATTTCCTGAACGGAAAGATATGGATGCATTGGCAAACTTAACACTCTTTGAGAAATAGATTCAGTATTAGGGAGGTAAGCATTTGAGAGATATGGTTTTTGCTGATGTATTGGAGCTGGATAGTAAAGTGCAGTTGGAATATTAAGCCTTTTCAGTTGTCCCATAATCTGTTCTCTAAAAGGAGCAATTTCTTTTGAAAGTTTCAATGTGTATTGTGCCCATACACTTCTATTATTTGGATCTGTACTTTCAGGAATGTTCAAATAACTTGTTGAGCTTAAGAGCTCATTGTATTTATCCGCAACAATATTCCTTTTTATTATTTCATCTTCATATACTTTTATTTTTTCTAGTAGTATTGCAGCTTGAATAGTATCAAGCCTACTATTGACACCAATATCAACATAGTTATATCTCCCTTTTTGTCCATGTTTGGTTATTGCAGATATCTTTTCAAATAGCTCCTCATTCCTTACAAAAATTGCCCCTCCATCTCCATAACATCCTAGAGGTTTGGCTGGGAAAAAGCTTGTTGTAGAAATATCTGCCACACTACAAGATAAGCTGCCGTTGCTTTTAGCTCCGAAGCTTTGAGCTGCATCTTCAATTAAAGTAACATTTTTAGCTTTTGCATATTTATTTATTTCTTCTAAGTTACAGGCTTTACCAAACATTGAAACAGGTATAATGGCCTTCGTATTAGGTGTGTAAACTTGTTCAATAGATTTAACAGAAACATTAAATGAATTTTCCTCAATATCAGCAAAAACTGGATTTGCATTAACAAGTTTCACAACTTCGGCTGTAGAAACCCAAGTAAATGACGGCACTATAACATCATCACCCTCCTTAATATCCAGCGATCTTAAAGCAACATAAAGTGCATCAGTCCCATTTGCACACGTAACGCAGTTATTTCCAGTATATTCTGAAAGTTTTTTCTCAAGCTTTTTTACTTGATCCCCTTGTATAAAATTTGCATTATCCAAGACTTCAAATACAGAATTATCTATGTCATTTTTGATTCTCTGATATTGCTTTTTTAAATCAATAAAATTCATCACTCTGTCTCTAATTCACCTAACTCATCCAGAAAATATTGTTCATTTGTTTCTGGGCATTTTAAATCTTCTCCAAGGATAGCTCCTCGTTTAGATACCCATTTATAGTGATTTGCTGGATTACCAATTACTATGCTAAATTTTTTTACATCACGAGTGACGACCGATCCTGCTCCAACCATACAGTATTTATTTAACTTTATTCCACAGATTATTGTTGCATTTGCACCTATTGTTACTCCTTCCATGAGATATGTTGGTTTAAATTCATCCTTTCTTTCAACATTTGCTCGGGGATTGGTAACATTTGTAAATACGCATGAGGGACCAAAAAAAACATTATCCTCTGCAATAACCCCTTCATAAATTGAGACATTATTTTGTACTTTACAGTTATCACCTAAGACTACATTAGGGCCAATTACAACATTCTGGCCAATAGTGCAGTCTTTTCCTATTTTTACATTCCCTAAGATATGCGAAAAGTGCCAAATTTTTGTTCCAGAACCTATTTCTGATCCTGTATCAACATATGAGCTTTCATGTAAAAAAAATTTACTATCCATTTATTTTTTCCAATTCTAACAGAACTTTTAGTACTGCCAACGCTTCAGATGCATCTGTTATAGGTTGAGAATTTTTACTAATGCAGTTTATAAAATGCTTGCACTCATTTTGTAGAGGGTTAATATTTTCATCGATAAGGATATATTTGGGTTGTGAGGTATTTTTTAATTTAAGCTCATTTCTGCTAAAGTTTTTGTTGTAGTAAGCAAGTTTTTTTGTTGAATCTGGATTTGAATCTTCAAAAACTAACACTCCTTTCTCACCATAGATTTCGAGAGATTGTTTCTTTTCAATGCTCGTCCAATCTACTTCAATATCTATTACAACCGCTCCCATTTTGAAGTTTATCAAAGCTTTATCTGTATTCTCATTAAAATATTTGCTTCTTCTAACAGAAAAATTAGTTGGTTCTTCTTTCTCAATCAAAGAAATAATCATCGATAAATCGTGAGGTGCAAATGACCAAACTACATCTTCATGATCACGTATTATTCCAAAACTTTTTCTTGTTGATTTAATTTTAACAATGTCACCCAATTCCTTTCCTCTCACCATTTCTTTAAGCCTTATAAAGTGTGAATGATATTGAAGCAAATGCCCTACCATCAGTGTAAGCTTTTTTTCTTTAGAGATTTCTCTTAAGTGTTCTCCTTCATTGAGGTTGAGGCATATTGGTTTTTCAATGAAAACATGTTTATTATTTTCTAGACACTCAAGTGCCAAATCGTAATGAGTGTTTGCGCTGGTAGCTATCATTACCCCTTTTACATTTTCATTTGCAAGCATCTCCTCATATGAAAGGTTTTCAAGTTTAAGTTCTTGTTGAAAGTTTTTTTGTAATTCACCATCTAAATCGTGAACGGAATATAAATAATTAAGGCTATTAACAGTTCTAATAAGGTTTTTACCCCAGTAGCCACAGCCAATGATAGAAATCATTATATTTTATGCAATTTGCTGGAATTAAAATCTTTAAAGTGATTACGTGTATCTAGGACTAATTTACTATTTTCTATGATTAGGTTTTTATCAAAATAATCGTGATCAGTTAAAACGACGCAAGCATCAAATCCTGAAATTGTCTTTTCATCTAAGGGTAAGCTCCGCTGTCCCTCTAATTTTGGATGTTCTCTAGTTTTTGGAATTACTGGTATAAACTCATCATTATAAAGAACATTTGCTCCTAACTTTAACAATCTTTCATAGACAAACATTGAAGGGCTTTCCCTCATATCATCAATATTTTTTTTATATGCTAATCCAAGAAGTAAAATCTTCGATTCTGAAATAGATTTTTTCGAAAATTTATTTATTGCCATTAGAATGCTATTAACTATGTAGTCCAAAGCAATATTATTGTATTCCCCCGCAAGTTCTATAAATCTAGTTGGCATACCATATTCTTTTGCCTTATAGGTTAGGTAAAAAGGATCAATTGGAATACAGTGCCCTCCAACTCCTGGTCCAGGATAAAAAGGCATAAATCCAAAAGGTTTTGTAGCAGCTGCATCAATTACATCCCAAACATCAATATCCATTTCTTTAAATATCATTTTCAATTCATTAGATAATGATATATTTACAGCTCTAAAAATATTCTCAGTGAGCTTGACTGCCTCTGCTGTTGCTGTTGAATTTACAATATGCACAGAATTTATTATTGATTCATAAAGTAATTTTCCATGTTTCAAGGATTCAGAGTCATCACTCCCCAACACCTTAGGTATTTGATCCAAGCTAAATTTTTTATTTCCTGGATCTTCTCTTTCTGGCGAGTAACATAAGAAGTAATCTTTGCCAACAGCAAATCCAGATTGATCGAGTATAGGCTTTAGCTCTTTTGAAGTCGTTTGAGGATATGTGCTAGACTCAAGACAAATCAGAGTGTTAGAGGACATATTCTTTGAAATAGTTTTTGTTGTACTGAGCACGCTCGAAAGATCTGGTACTCTGTGCTCGTCTATTGGTGTGGGAACACAAATAAGTATACAATCCATTTTTCCTATTATGCTTTCATCAGAAGTTGCCTTGAATTTATCTTTGGATACAAAGCTCATTATTTGGCTTGATTCTATATGGCTTATATAGCTTTCACCTTTTTCTAATAATCCTACCTTTGTATTGTCAACATCATAGCCAATTACATTGAACCCTTTATTTAAAAATTGTATAGCTAGAGGCAGCCCAACGTAGCCAAGCCCTATAACGCCAATTGTTGCATCTTTTTTTGTTATTAATGAGGTAAGGTTTTTCAATTCTTAAGAATAGTTAATTAATCTTGAAGTGATTCTATAAAAAAATCTTAGTACAAAAAATACAAAGATTATAATGAGTGAATTAATAATGCTTCTTGTATCATCCTTCTTCGTTGGTTTGGACGCATCTGATACGATTTGAATTCTATCAGATATAAAATTTTTTGAGATGAGATCGCCGATAATCTCATTTGTTGAATCATTTTTTGATTTAAGCACGATCTGATCAAGGTTATTCCGAGGAATATTTAGTTTTTGATCTTTTACTTCTGGATTTTGGTTTATGTTTAAGTTAGAAATGCATTTCTTTTTTTGGTTTTCAATCCTTTTAGAAATTAGACCAATGCCTGATTTTGAGCCAAGTATCTCTTCTAAATTTGTTTCTGATGTGATATCAACACTCGACACATCAGTAAGCTCTAAGCTATTAATATCAAGTTTGCATAAAGATCTAGCAATATTAAACTCTGAATCTAATCTTTTGCTTAAATCAAAGTAATCACCTAAAACAATAAGATTTAACAAGTTCAAAATAAAGGCGCCTTCTTTGGTATTTGCAATAGTTGTAAACGATATAGTATTTGATAAATCATTTATTTTAATAATCTGGCTGTTATTAACGATCTCATCTACTGAATTTGTTAAATAGGCTATATCAAGAAAGTTTCTAGAAAATATTTTTTCGTATCCAATAGATTCAATTAAATTAATCTTGTACTGAACCATATTTTTTGACTCAAGCAAGTCTTTAACTTTATATAAATTTGTACCAGAGCTTGAAAATGATGAAGTTGTAAAATCAAAATTAAAGTTTGGTGCTGCAGGCTTGTCATCATCTTTTTTCAAAGCAATTATCATCTCACTTGAAAAATTTGAAGATTTGATGAATTCAAAATAAAAAAAAGAAGCAAAGAATATTAGTATTGTGTAAAGAATATTTATATTAATTTTTTTTAGAAATGATTCCATCATAAATATCTTTTGCAGTGTCTATGCTGTATTTTGGTGATATCGTTTTATCGTTAATTATATAGCATTTGGTGCAGTGTTTCTTAATTAGATTAAAATTATGCGAGCAAAGAATCATCCCTTTTCCTGACAATGTATCTTTGAAGATTGCATCAGCTTTATTCCTAAAGCTTTGATCTCCAACCGAAGTTACCTCATCAAAAATAAAGAAATCAAAATCAATGGCAAGAGACAGAAAAAAACTTAATTTTGCTTTCATTCCAGCTGAGTATGTAGAAATTTTTCTATTTGCATGAATATTTAATTCTGCAGCCTCTAGTACTGTTGATCTCATCTTTTCGTAATTCAAATTTAATAAATTGCAAATAAAAGCGATATTCTGGTTTCCAGTTAAGTTAGCTGAGAGACTCGAATAGACTCCTATTGGCCATGATACGCTCCCAACTACTTCTCTCGACCCACTTGTAAGACTTTCATTGCCAGAGACTAAATTGCATAGTGTTGTTTTCCCAGCACCATTTACTCCCAAAAGACCAATTCTCTCACCTTCTTTTATTTCAAAATTTGATTTCAGATAGACCTGATACCCTTGGCCCAAATAGTCGTTATAATTTTTAGTAAAGTTTAAAAGTTTGATTTTTTTCATCTTTTAATATTTGAGATAAAAGCAAATGGAGCAATCAATAATAGAGCTATGCTAAAAGATATAATATAGCCTTCATTAACATGACTAAAGTCTTGGCCAAAAAAGATTGCACTTCTTACCATTTCAATAATATGTACAAGAGGGTTAAATAAAAAATAATACTTTGCTTCAACTGGTACGGTGCTTAAAGGGTAGAAAACACAAGAGGTGAACAGTGCGATTAATGGAATATAGGATGCAAGCTGTTGAACAATATTATTGTTAAAGCAAAAGAAAGATGCTGGAATTATGTAACATAGTCCAAATATGCTTGCATAAACAATTGATTCAAAAAGTCTAAATAGATCGATATCAATTTTTAGTAAAAAAAATATTAATAGTGAAAGCGCAAAGATTGGAATAAAAATAAACAAAGCTCCACAAAATTCTGCAAGTATAATTGATAAATGGCTGGTATTTGGGAGGTAGAGAATATTTTTTCTAGAGTCTAAGAAATTATAACCTCTGGCAATTTCTTGCCAGTAAAAAAATACAGCTCCACAAAATAATACTGATTGAAATGCATCTTCTATTGTGAATGCAGGATTGAAACCTCTAATAAAAACGCCAACAACAAATACAAGCAATAAGGGCCTAAGTGCTGAAAAAAGAAGACCTAGATTAAATCTGCCGTTAACTTCTATAATTCTCATAATTGTTAGGGCTCTCACAGACATTAAAAATGCATTAAATTGATTTTGCATCTTAGGTTTTTGCACGTTAAGTGAGGTATAATTTTCAGACTTATTTGACACTCATTAAATAATATATTGTTTTATGCGTATGGAAAAGAAACAAGTCAAGATTGGAATAATTGGTTATGGCTTTGTTGGGAAAGCAGTTGAGTTTGGTTTCTCAAGAAATACAGTGATCAAAAAAATTGACCCAAAACTTAATACCTCTATAAGGGATTTAGAGAGTTTTAAACCAGAGGTGTGCTTCTTGTGCTTGCCAACCCCAATGTCGAAAAGTGGTCAAGATTCAACGATAATTGAGTCTGTAGTAAATGAAATAAATAAAATTAAGATTAATTCCCTAATGGTACTTAAAAGTACGATTTTGCCATCAGCAATAAAAAAAATATCAAACTCTAGCAAAAATCCTTTGGTATATAACCCTGAGTTTCTACGAGAAAAACACTATGAGTATGATTTTGAAAATCCTGAAATGATAATCCTTGCTGGAGATAACAAGAGTGTTAAAAATATCAAGGAACTTTACTCTAATCACTCAATATGTAAATCTTTAAATTTTGTCGAAATGGATATTTCAACTGCATCGCTGGCAAAATATGCAATAAACTGTTTTTTAGCCTCTAAAGTTGTATTTTTTAATCAACTCAAAGAAATTTTTGATCATCAAAATTGCTCTCAATCTTGGAAAGACTTTGTAAACGCTATTGCTATTGACTCTAGAATTGGTAAAAGCCATTTGGATGTACCGGGTCACGATGGAAAAAAGGGTTTTGGCGGAGCCTGCTTCCCCAAAGATACATATGCTCTTCTACAATATGCTAAAGAATTAGATTTAGACTTTGAGTTATTACAGAGTGTAATTGAGATCAACAATAATTATAGAAATGATTACGATGAGCTTGACGAAAGAGAAAAAGAACAAAATGTTTTTTTTGAAAAAAAATGATTTAATTGCCCAGGTGGTGAAATTGGTAGACACAAGGGACTTAAAATCCCTCGAAGGAAACTTCGTGCCGGTTCAAGTCCGGCCCTGGGCACCATAGGCATGTAGAATATGAAACTTATAATAAGCGGATGTTGTGGATTTATAGGTTTTCATTTTACCAAGAAGATGCTTAAAAGTGGTTATCAGGTTCTAGGAGTTGACTCTTTAAATAATTATTACAGTAGAGAGCTTAAAGTATCGAGGCTTAAGATCTTACAAGAATTTAATTCTTTTCAATTTATTCAAGAAGATATCTCAAAAATTTCTATTAAGGAAATTGACTTTGAAGCTGATCATTTTGTACATTTGGCAGCACAGGCAGGAGTTAGATACAGCCAACAGAATCCCAGAGCATATGTAGAATCAAATATTTTGGGGTTTTTTAATGTAATTGAATACTGCCATGAAAGAAAAATAAAACTCACATACGCCTCATCCTCTTCTGTTTATGGAGAGTATGAAAATAAAATATCCTCTGAGGGGCAAATTTCATTAAACCCTAATTCATTTTATGCTCTTACTAAAAAAGGGAATGAAGAAATGGCAGAGATTTACTCAAAGAATTTTTCTTTCCATACAAATGGCTTGAGATTTTTCACAGTTTATGGTCCCTGGGGAAGACCAGATATGAGCTATTGGAGCTTTACTGAAGCTCTCTATAAAAATAACAAAATCAGAATTTTTGGATCTCTTGATATTTCAAGAGATTTTACATATGTGGATGACGTTGTTATGTGTATGGAACAAATGTTAAATATGGATATTCAACAACATCAAGTTTTTAATATCACATCATCTGCAAATAGGACGCTTTCTGACATGATTAAAATTCTTGAAGAACTTACAGGAAAACAAGCAGAAGTAATAATAGAGGAAAATCAAATTGGAGATGTATCTAGGATTAGTGCTTGTAATGATAAAGTATTTGACAATCTAGGCATAGCGCCTAAAGTTCAACTTGAAGAAGGTCTTTCAGAATTCGTAAGATGGTATAAAAAATACTATAATGTCTGACTTATGAAATGCCTTGATAAAAAGACTTTAAGCCTGCTTTATGTATTTTATTTATTAGGTCTTGCACTTTTTAGCATTAACGTTAATTCGCAAAGCACGGACTTAAGAGATATTGACTTAACTAGTCCAGAAATATTAAGCAGACTGGATGCTCTTCCTGAGAGCATTCGAAGTGATGTTTTGCAGAAAATATCTGAAGAAAATTTTAGTGAAACCAGCAAGAAAAGTACTACTGACTCACTAAGACAAGAGGGCGATATCTCTAGAATAAACCTCTCATTAGAGGACAAGGTCTTTGGGCAGGGTTTTTTTAAATATGTACCTACAAACCCTACACCATTTAGTGACTTACCAATACGATCAGAAATTATCCTCTCTGAGGGAGATAAATTAGAAGTCTTTATTAATGGGTCATCAAGAAATAACGGTATAACAAAGCTTAAGATAGCTCTCGATGGTTCGGTTACTTTCGAAGAATTTGGAAAAGTTGTAATTTCTGGGCTTACATTTCAAGAAGCTGAAGATAAGATATCAAACTTCTTAAGTCAATTTATTATTTTTACAGACGTATCACTGACAATTACTGATTTATCAGTAGTAGAAGTAAGTATAATTGGCGCAGTTAATTCGCCTGGAACATATCGGGTAAATCCTACATCTTCCATTGTGGGCGCTTTACAGTATGCAGGAGGTGTTTCTAAGTTTGGATCGTTTAGAAATATTGAACTCAAATCGAATGGCCAGGTATTCACTTTAGACTTATATAAATTTCTTATTGGTGGAGAGCCGTTAAAAATGAGACCTCTGAGATCAGGAGACATAATTTTTGTAAATCCAAGAAATAGTGTTGTAGATATAAAAGGTGAAGTTATGAGACCAGGACTATATGAAACAGCAGATGAAAGCACTCTTAGGGACCTAATAGAGTTATCTCTTGGAGAAAATGAAAAATCTGATATTGAAAACGCTTACGTTGAAACGTTTTCAGGAGAAACAGTTATCATTAAAAGCAGTGAAAAGTTTGACGTATCAAAAATTAAGAAAATATTTGTACCAGAAAAACCACTAAGTGTAGCTAAAAGTACAAGGATATATGGACCAACTTTAGGCACGAAAAATTTTGAAAACTTTACATCTTCTTTTAAGAATTTAGTTGATTCAATTCAATTTTCTGAGGATATTTATCCTTATTTTTCAATCTTGATGTCAAAAAACAACCTTTCAGATTTTACTTTTAAACTAATACCTTTTAGCCTTGCAGATGTAAATTCTTATTCAAATATCCAGCTCAGAGATACAGAAAATATAATCATATTTTTTAAAGCATCAAATTTCTATGTAGATAGTGATAATGAAGCTCCACAAATTGTTGAGGCTATAGGTCCCGATAAAGATATTCTTGTTCAGAAATTAATTGAAGATTATACAATTACTTTGAAAGGTGATTTTTACAACGAAGGGTCAAAATTTCCAGTATTTGGAGATATTAATATACCTGATTTTATCAATTATGCTGGTGGGCTTCGGGATTCTGCAGAGGAAGATAATATTCAATTTATAAATTTTAAAAATAATTTTGCAGAAACTGTTGATCTAGAAAGTGTGGAAAAATATTCTGTATCTGGAATTTCTACCTTAATTGCTCCAACATCTAAGAAGGAATTGATGTCAGTTTTAATAGATGGTGAAGTTCTTTATCCTGGGGTATACGAAATGCTACCAGGAGACACATTGCAAGTGATATATGAAAAGGCAGGGGGTTTTACTAAGGAAGCTTCAAATAGGAGCATACTTTTTACAAGAGAAAGCATTAAGAAAAAAGAAGACGAAGCAATACAAAAATCAAGAGCGGATCTACTTGATTCTATTTTGAATAGTATTGCAAATCCCTCTTTTGCTGGTGGCATTCCACCAATAAATCTAGAACTTATTTCGTTATATGATCTTTCCAAAGGTTTGGATCCAGTGGGTAGGCTTGTTGGAGACCTGTCCCCTAATTCTTTGACATCAACTTCACTAAAGCTTGAGAACGGCGATTCAATTTTTGTTCCTAGAGAGCCTTCAACAGTAAATATAATAGGTGAGGTTCAATCTCCTATAACTGTATCATTTGATGCATATAATGATAACTTGATGTATTACATCAGGACATCAGGTGGTTTTACAAAATATTCTGACAAAGATTCAATTTATGTCATTAAATCAGACGGAACTTCAGTTCCATATAGGCAAAGCGTATTTGTTAGAGGCAGTGTTTCAATTGAGCCTGGTGATACAATTGTTGTTCCCAAAAAGCTGCTAGAGGTTAGAGGTTTGGCTTTGATTACAATTGCCAGTAAAACTCTTTCAGAGATTGCGTTTACCGCTGCCTCTCTAAATGCTATAAGAAACTAAATGCCTAAAGTTTCTTTAAATGGAGTAGGGCTAGTATTCCTTTTATTCTTTAATCTAAATTTATTTTCTTTAAAACCCTCACAGTCGCTTAATTATGGAGATGGGTTGATCTTTATTCCGACAGCTCATCTGCAAGAAGAAGGGTCACTCATAATTAATTACAGCTCTTTTGGCCACATTAGAAATTATAGAATTTCTGCATATCCATTTAACTGGTTGTCAGGGTCATTTTTTTATGCGGATATAAATTCTGAGCGTTATGGAACTGGAATGAGTCAATCATTCAAAGATAAAGGTTTTGCCTTAAAAGCAAAGCTATTTGAGAGCAAAAGAACAAAAATAAGTCTTGGGCTTGAGGATTTTGCTGGCACAGGGCACTTTGATTCTGAATATTTAGTGCTTACTCACTCTGACTATAATTTTGATCTAACAATAGGATTTGGTACAGGACATATTGCAGGGAATAGTTCAAAAAAGAATCCTCTTACTACTCTGAATGAGTCTTTCAAAAACAGGAGAACAGATTATAAAAATTTTGGAGGTACGCCCGAAATTGATAAGTGGTTTCGTGGAAGGATAGGTTTTTTTGCAGGCCTTGAATTCAAAATCCCAAATACCAAGTCACTCACATATAAAATTGAATATGAGGATTTTAAAAATAAAGCTAATGCCAAAGAAATTTTTAACTATTCTCCAACCAGCAAACTAAATCATGGAATTAGCTATCATACCAAGTGGGGCATCCAGCTTGGATTGTACTCCATAGGTAACGAGGAATCAGTTTTCAACATAAGTTTAAATAAAAATTTTAAAACTCCTAGGAAAAAACTTTTCAAAGAGTTAAAAATTCAATCTGGCACGTCAATTGAGGATCAGGTTTTAGCAAAACTTGCAAATAATGGCGTATATTTACAGAAATCTACTATTGATCCTAATAACAAGAATATTGAAGTTGAGTATATGCAGGCATTCAATGACGATGAGAAATATGCAACTATTGATACTTATAGCTACATCAACAAAGAATTTGGATTTGAAAATCAAAAACATACTATAAGAAATGGTCCTGTATATCTTGCAGAAATTGTTTATAAAAATGGAAGGATAGTTGAGAGGAACGATCCAGATCAAGAAAAAAACTATAGCTTTAACCCAACGGTACTTTATCCAATTTTTTCCTACGGAATATCTCCAGGGTATAAAAATCATATCGGTAGTCCTGCTGGGTTCATTTTTTCTGAGTTGAATTTAAATATCTCTACGAGTTTGATTTTGAGTAAAAATATTGAGCTCTCTTCTATGTTCACAGCACCACTTATAAATAATTATAAGGACCTGTCATACAATCCAGCACAGACTTCGGCACCACCTGTCAGGATCGAAATACAAAAATACTTAAGACTAGGCATAAACGGTCCAGAGAGATTCCACTTGGATTATATAAATCAATATAAAAATAATCATATTCTTCTATCAATTGGTGAATTTGAAATGATGTATGGAGGATTGAGGGTAGAGTATTTATATAAAGATTTTTATTCCAACCATGCCATTGGATTTAATCTTAATAAGCTCTATAAAAGAGACTACAAAAAATCATTTTTTGAGTATTTAGATTATCAGGCTATTACAGCACATATTGACTATTATTATCTTGATCCTAAGAGCAGGGTCCTAGTAAATGTAAGTTATGGAAAATATCTAGCTAAGGATAAAGGTTTTACTTTTGACTTTTCAAGAAGATTTACGAATGGTTTAGTTATTGGTGCATTTTTCTCACAAACTGATATGCCTTTAAGTCAATTTGGGGAAGGGTCTTTCGACAAAGGTGTCTACATATCAATTCCTTTTAATAACATATTCAGTAGTAGAAGAATGTCTAAAGGTAAATTCAATGAGGTATACAGGCCATTAACTAGGGATGGAGCAGCAAAAGTAAGCTTTGCTAAACGTCTGCACGAAGTTGCTTTTTATAGATCGGTAAATAATTTCTAAAAAAAACCCCCAATAAATGGGGGTTAAATAAATACAATTTAGTTTATCCTCCGCTTGAAGAGCTTGAGGATGTACTAGTTGTGCTTGAGCTAGTTGTTGAGCTACTTGTTGTAGTAGAGGTACTTGTTGAACTAGTACTTTCTGTAGCTGGAGCTGTTGAACTTGTACTTGTTGAACTAGTACTTGTTGTAGCTGGAGCTGTTGAACTTGTACTTGTTGAGGTAGTACTCGTAGTAGTTGTAGTAGCTGGCGCTGGCGTAGGTGCTGGCGTTGGCGCAGGTGTCGGCGCAGGTGTTGGCTCAGGTGTTGGCTCAGGTGTTGGCTCTGGTGTTGGCTCTGGTGTTGGCTC
>CESW01027460.1_pt1 | contig 18666 bp, 7 predicted proteins | sample 531171 | NCBI WGS metagenome assembly CESW01 (sample SAMEA2621859, study PRJEB7988) | marine metagenome | biome: marine biome (ENVO:00000447); feature: surface water layer (ENVO:00002042); material: "saline water (ENVO:00002010), including plankton (ENVO:xxxxxxxx)" | depth 5 m
TTTCCTGCTTTTTTAACACAGTTCCATACGTTACCATCAGCATCAATACTGATCTCTTGTATACCAGCCCAGCATGTCCAACCAAAGAATTTATTTGTCTCATTGGCAAGTAATTCATTTTGATTTATATCAGCTGATGTTCCATCTTTGTAATGTGCTATGGTGTTGGCTTTGTTTGATATCTTCATGATGCTGATCCTTCTAAAAATTTAATTTCATCTGATGAATAATAAGGTTGATTTCCAGTTTGATGTTTCACAACTGAATAACTTGTATGACCATTCATTCCAGAGTTCCATGGCGGTATAATTTTTAAATCTTTGCCTACCTGTGGTCGTATTCTTCTCATTACTACTTCTATATTTTCTTTTCTCAATATATCTAATATTTCTTTTGCCTTATCAAAATGTCCGGGCAACATCATCATGTGTACTCTTGTCTGACCTTTGTCTTTATCTTTGTATGCGTTGTTTACAGCCAAGATGTTATTAACAATCTTATCATGTACAGTATGTTCAAAATGATAAGAAAAAGTTATTTGATGTAAAGTTTTTGTTGCCCTGATATATTTTTCTGTTGGAAGTGAGCCATTTGTAACAACAGTTTGTCTCCATATGCCCATGTCATGTCCTCGTTCTATTATGTTAACAAACTTGGGATGTACAAACGGCTCCCCACCTGTCCACGATATTTTTACTTTCTTTGTTGTGGACTCCAACAAAGTCTTAAATGCTTTTTCAAATGTCTCTATTGGAGCATGTTTAGATTTATTGTCATGTGTGCCTATATCACAATAACTGCAATCAAAATTACATCTACGTCCAATGTTCCATTCGACTTTTAACCAATCGTCTTTTACCGGTGTTAAGTCTTCAACTGCAACTAATCTTTGAACCATGGTTCCATCTCCGGTAAGTGATCTAAAATATTTGTATTACGAATATTGTCTAGTTCTTTTGTAAAATTACAAAACGTATTCCATTTTTCTTTATTAAATTTTGCTCTTTTCATACTAGATAACAAATGATTAAAATCTTTTATATGGCTTAAACTTTCAACACATTTTTGTTTTAGTTGATCTGGTATGTTAATTGGAGACAAGTAATCTGGTTGATTACATATAGTTGTAAATGCTTGTTGCGGATCAACCATTGTTTGATTGTGAATCCATTCATATAATTCATTTAATCTAGTTACATTATAAGTCTGCATTGTAACATTAAACATTGTGTGAATATTTTTTGTTTCAGAATATTTTTTATAGTTTTCTACACAATGTTCAAAATCATAATCTCCGCCACGTATGTATCTAAATAATGTTCCTGTTCCTTCTATACTGAAGACCATCCTGACTGATTTAAACTGCTTTAATAAGTTTAGAATATTTGGATTTTGTACAGTTCCATTTGTTGTGTATTGCAGAGTAACATTTTTATGATGTCCTTTTGATATTAATAATTCTAAAAAGTCTGTGTGATTTTTAGCTAACATTGGTTCACCACCTTTAAAATCAATACGATTTATCAAAGAAGCATTGTTAACCAACTGTTCAACATGACTGTTGTTGTGTTGTATAATTTTTTGCACATCTGGGTTTGATTCTTTTTGAAAGTCTTTTGATATAGAAGCAAGTTGAATATCTTCTTCAAACCATTGATTTGATGCCCAACTACCACACATTCTACATTTTAAATTACATACATTTGAAAAATTTAAATCCATTTGTATCCATTGCGGTTCTTGTACATCTGCATTAAAGTTATAATCTTTAGGAATAAATTTTTCAAATTTTTCTTTGAACCATATTCTTCTACTAGTTCCTATTTGATCTTCTCTTTCCCAACAAGACTTACAAGCCGACGGTCTTTTTCCTTTTAAAAATTGTTCACGTAGCTCTTGCATGTGAGAGCCTTTGTATGTTTCTACAATGTTATCATTTTTTTGTGTATTACCTGCTCCGTTTTTATATTGACAGCAAGGTTTAATATTTCCATTTGCACCAATTGCCAATCCAAACCAAGGCATACTACAAAAATTTTTTTGATCTAAATATGATTCACTCATACAAAGTATTCCTTTAAGTCTTCGTACAAGTCAGGAAATGTTTCTTGAAAACTAACATTTCTCGCCTTGTCGAGTTTGGTTGTAAATTCTGCAAAGTATTTTAATTTTTCTTCGTCAACAAAATCTATATGTTTTTCTAAATACGAAATGTAAGGATTAACCTTAACTGGATTTTTACATACCTTTTGATAATCTTTTAAAATCTTAATTGCTTTTTCTTTTACATTTCTTGGTAATATTTTTATTTCTAAATGTCTTGGGGTGTTTAATATACGTGTGGCACATTTATCATCAAAGTGTCTCCACAAGTTATGTATAGTATAAACATTATATAATTGCCATGTAGTACTGATATCCCATTTTGTTTTTATGTCTGCTTGTTTAATCTTATCAATACTCTTTTCTATCTGTGACCATTTGCTTGGAAACCTGATGTAGTCATTTTGTTTACTGTAATCATCGATACTTCCTCTTATCCAAATTAATTTAAAATGTTTCCACAATTCTATCACTCGTGGTTGAACTGCTGTCAAGTTGGTATCATATTCTAATGTAACTTCTTTTGCCTTGCCGGCATCGATTATTTTTTGTAAGAAGCCATAATGCTTCTCAATCATTAGTGGTTCACCACCTACAAGATATACTTGTTTAAGATATGGTATCTTAGCTTCCATGTGTGTCCAGAAGTCATCACTTTCATGCCAATCATATGTTCCATTGGTTGCTACAAGTCTTCCTTTTTTATTTCTGTCTAATGTAATTTTTTTTCCATTATCATAATAACTGTTTCCACCTTCAACTAAAATATAATCTTCATACCACTGTGAACTCGATGCAGGGTGACACATGACACATTTTAGATTACATAAATTACCAAAACGCAAATCCCAATAAACTGGTTCTGCTTTAGTTGATCCATCTTCACCTGTTAGTTCTTTTGCTTTTTCTAAGTTAAACCAATTATACCATCTATTAGAAGTTTGTCTTTTACTTACTACTCCAACATCTTCTTTGTTCCAGCAAACTTGGCAAGCTCGATGTTTTTGACCATTCAGCATACTTAATCTTATTTCTTTAGCAAACTGTCCGTTCTTTGCTTCATCTATAGTGTCTTTGGAAAAATTATATGCATCTCCGTTTGGCTTTCTTATAGCGCCACCACTGGAGTCACTAGTCATAAGACAACAAACACGAATATCGCCGTTTGGTTTTGTGGCCGCTTGTAACCACGGAATAATACAGAACGAGTTTGACATACTAGTACTTATCTAGCTTATTTTAATGAAAAATATTTGGATTATAGTATATGATCAGCTAATTTTAAATCAATCATTTGTTTGGCAGTAAAATATTGATCACTTGGTGTATTTAATTTTTTACGTACATCTGCTAAACTGAATCCTGTTGCTTCACGCAATATGTTCAAACATCTCAGTTCACAGTTGTTATTTTCTTTCATTTGTGATCTCATATCATGCATTTTAGACTCCATTGCGTCTGAATGTTGATGATTTAATATGCCTGTGTTTTTACCAATATATCTTTCACCTTGTTTACCACTTGCGAATATCAATAACCCAGCACTCATAACAGCACCAATACCAACAGTCGAAATATGATGGTAACTGTCTTTCATTACATCAATTAATGCGAAAGATTCATACAAATCTCCTCCAACAGAATTTATGTATAGTTTTAATGTTTTCTTAGGTTTCTTGGTTAGGTTCGCTGATAAAATCCATTTAATTGTTTCGGTGACATTATCATTTCCAATATCGCCAGTGAGATAGTGTATATCGTTATCATGCAGATGAGCATCTATTTTATCTGCGGCAGTATATTGATCATATTTTTTCATTGTTTAAATGCACCTATATACGTATTTATTGATTTTATGTTATATATGCTGTTAATCAAATTATTTACGTTTTTGAGGATATGTGGCGTTTTTCATACCAGCTCCGGCTGTAAATTTTGGACCTTTAGCAGGACCATACCTTTTGCTTGTATTACTGATGAATCCACCTATCTGGGCATCTTCTTTTTTTGCCTTTTTCTTGGGTTTTAATGGCATTGCAACACTGGCGATCGCACCACTAAAATTTTCATCAATATCTCTAATTTTCATAACAAATTTATTTATGTTTGATAATTATATACGTAGTTTACTTTATACATAAATATTAATAACGTAGCAGTTAAAGGATAAATGAATGGCATACAATACACCAACTTCGTACAATAGTTCTACAGGGCAATCAGCTAGAGTAATCTCTCCCTCAAGAAATCTGCCAGATGCAAGTAGCAACTATTCAACCCCAAGAATATATAGAGGTTTCAGTTCTAATAATCCAAATGCTCGTAATGGTGTGCTATATGATGCTGACATTATAAAACAAGATATCTATAATCATTTTATGACTGCTAAAGGTGAACGTGTTATGATGCCAGAATTTGGTAGCATAATATGGGATTACCTATACGAGCCTTTGGATGAAACAAATAAGCAAATCATTGAAGCCGATGCCAGAGATATTATATCTCAAGATCCAAGAGTACAACTTACAGGATTTAAACTTCAAAGTTTCGAACATGGAGTAATACTTGACATTGAATTGAAAATTTTATCACAGGATTTTACAACTGCTATGGCAATTGAATTTAACGTAAACGGTGTATCTGCTAGTGGCGGAAGCACAGGTGGAAGCACAGGTGGAAGCACAGGTGGAGGCGGATATTAATGGGACAGCTAATTAGACAATCAAATTTATTTGCCGCAGAAGATTGGAAAGTAATTTATAGATCATTCCGTGATGCTGATTTTAAATCATATGATTTCGATACCATTAGAGCATCCATGCTTAACTATATTGCAAGAAATTATCCAGAAGATTTTAACGACTACATTAACTCATCAGAATTTATTGCTATCATTGATTTGTTAGCATACCTAGGACAAAGTTTATCATTTAGAATTGATTTGAATGCAAGAGAAAATTTTGTTGACACAGCATCAAGAAGAGAATCAATATTAAAACTTGCAAACATGTTAAGTTACAAACCAAAACGTAACTCAACAGCACGTGGTCTTGTAAAACTCACATCAATAAAAACATCAGAACCAGTAACAGATTCAGCAGGTAATAATTTAAGTAATGTTGAAGTAAGATGGAATGATCCTAACAACGCAAATTGGTATGAACAATTTATTACAGTGTTGAACGCATCAATAACTTCATCAAATCAATTTGGTAAGCCAACAGCAACAAAAACAATTAATTCATTAAAAAATGATTTATACAGTTTTAACAATGTCAAAAGTGTACAGGTAGCATATCCTTTTAGTGCGTCAGTAAACAATAAGTCGTATACTTTTGAGATTGTTCCAGCACAATTTAACACAGCAGGATACATCGAAGAAACAAATCCAAATCCATTAAATGCTTTTAACGTAATTTATAAAAATGATGGAAAAGGATATGGCAGTGCTAACACTGGTTTCTTTTTATATATGAAAGAAGGTGCTTTAGAATATCAAGACTACAACTTCGATCAACCTATTGAAGATAGAACAGTTGATATTGATTCTAACAATATTAATAACACAGACGTTTGGGTACAGGAAATTAGTGATACTGGTTTGGTACAAACTAGTTGGAAAAAGACTCCAGCGTTATCAGGACAGAATATTATATACAACAGTTTAGCATTAAGTGAAAGAAATATATTTGAAGTAAAAACAAGATTAAATGATCAGATAACAATACAATTTTCAGATGGTAACTTTGGTAACATACCAGTTGGACTTTATCGTATGTGGTATCGTTCAAGTGAGCTAAGAGGCGAAGAAGTATCATCAGCTGATATACAAAACAAAGGTATTGCGTTTGGTTACGTAAACAAACAAGACCAAACTTTTGATCTATCAATGACATTTAGTTTGAACTATAATATCACAAATTCTTCTGCTAGAGAAACTGTTGATGAAATAAAATTAAATTCAGCACAGGCATATTATACACAGGACAGAATGATTACTGCCGAAGATTATGGAGTATTCCCTGTAACCAAAGTTGATGGCATACAAAAAATAAAAGCAATTAATAAAACACACGCCGGTCATTCGAGATTTGTTGATATACAAGATCCAACAGGAACAGTTGCGAACGTGAACTGTATTGGAGAAGATGGTATTGCTTATAAATCTCCAAATACAACTGAAAGTATAGTTTCTGTATTAGACAACAGTTCATATGAAGCGGTAGTTGATGAAGTAGAGAAAATGATACAACTACCACAGATGCAAAATTTTTACTTTGACACATATAAGAAAAGTATAGAACAACATATCTCAACAGGTAGTGAAACATTTAAATTTGAATCAACTGGCAACAATTCTGCCTATTGGAGAGCATTACCAACTGCAACATCAAGCTATTATGGTTTCTTTACAACAGATAGCAGTTCTACCAACAGATTGGTTGGCAACAATCCATCAACTACAAAACATGGTTATATTAGAAAAGGATCAAAAATAGAATTTGTGGATTCATACAGTAATCCAACAAAAACAATATGGGCAACAGTAAAATCTGTAGCATCAAATGGAAATCCATCAGGACTCACAACTGGTCCGATACAACTTTCAGAAAGTGTTCCAGCCGGCTACATTGCACGTTCAGTTGTGCCACACTTTAGAACAACTTTATCATCTAGTGAAAGAGCAACTTTATTATCACAGCTTACATCATCTTCGACTACATTGACAACTTTTGGTATTGGATATAATTTTTACAATTCTTCTACAAAAGAAGAAGGATGGTATATTATCAATAATACTAACATAGACATTGCTAGTGAATTTACAACACAGAACAATCCAATCAGTGGTGGTACAGCAGGAACAAGTAATGATTCGAGTTGGTTGATTAAATCTACATTCACAGAAAAAGGTGCAAACACATCTGCTAAATTCACATTGACAGCAAGAGGTTTAGATTATGTGTTTCAATCAACTGATGACGTAAGATTCTTTTATGTAAAAGATTACAAAACACTTGATACACAAACTGGTTTAAGTGTACAAGATAGAATCGATATTCTAGCAGACGTAAACACAAAAATTGGTAAAGGATCAGGTGCAACAGCAACAGCAACAATAGGTGGTGGATCAATTACAGGATATACAGTAACAGCGGTTGGATCAAATTATTCTTCAGCACCAACTGTAACTATAACAGGTGACGGAACAGGTGCAACAGCAATTGCTACAATTCACAATGGATCATTAATTGCTATTACTCCAATACAGGCAGGATCAGGATATACATCAGCAACAGTAACAATTGACACACAAGAAATCGGTGGAAGATTGCCAGACCCAATTAGATTAGCAGTTATTGATAATTTTACAGAACAAGATGGTTATGTGGATAACCGCAAAGTAAAAATTGCTCCGTATGATTCAGATGAAGATAGTATGCCGGATTATCCATTAGCCATAGATGATTTAATTTATGACACAACATCTTCTAAAAATTACATTTTCTTTGAAAGCTATGTTGAGTTTGATGGATACACATACTACAAATTATCAACAGCAGTTACTCCAGTTTCAACACTAACAAATTCAGGCATTGAGTTCTTAACAACAACTAAAAAATTTTACAATGCAGGAACATTGGTAACAACAACTGGACAGCAAGGTGAGTACACAGCAACCATTGGCACAACCATTTATAGATCAAACATAGGAAGGGCATACAAGACCACTAGTGGTTTAAGTGATCCTTTATTCTTCCAATGGAAGCACACTGCTCCGAGAGATCAAAGGATTGATCCAAGCATATCTAATATTATGGAATTGATTGTGTTAACAAATGATTACTATAATGAAGTATTATCATGGACAGCAAATAACAGACCAGCATCAGAGTTTCCAACAGAACCAAGTGTTGAAACTTTAAATACCTTGTTTGCGTCAAATCTAAAACCTTACAAAGCAATCGGTGATCAATTGATTTACACACCTGCTAAATTTAAAAAATTATTTGGTACAACGTCTGACTCAACACTGCAAGGAAAATTTAAAGTGATCAAGGCACAAGGTGCTACATTAACAGACAATGAAATCAAAGCTAGAGTACTGTCATCTATAAGCACATTCTTTACAATATCTAATTGGTCATATGGTGAAAGTTTTTACTACACAGAATTGTGTGCATTTATACACAGTCAATTATCAACACAAATCAGTTCAGTTGTAATCGTTGGTACTGACGCTGAATCAGTATTTGGTGATTTATTTGAAATTACTTCAGAACCAAACGAATTATTTTATTCTACAGCAACAGTTGACAACATTGAAATTATTAATTCATTTACTGATCAGAATTTAAAAAAGGGGTCGTAAACAATGGCTGAGCAATTTATTGCATCAAAACAATTACCATATGTTTTGCAATCAACCAAGTTAAAGAACTTTTTTGATTCGACAGTCGACCAATGGTTTAAAAATGAAGACAGTGTTTTTGAAAAAGGTTACATTGGACAAAGACAAGGAAGATTATTTCAGACAGCTAAACATTCTTATGTTCCTGAACCAACAGTTGATAGATACAATTATCAACTTGAACCAGCGGCCATAGTTAGAAATTCAGATACACAAACAATATCATACCAATCTACATATGAAGATATGGTAAACAAATTACGTTTTGACGGTGGTAATATCAATGACCATTCAAGATTATTTGAATCAACATTTTATTCATACGCTCCACCGATTGACGTTGACAAATATTTAAATTACTCAAATTACTATTGGTATCCTTACGCAGATGATTTATCAACTGAGACAAGCGGATCATTCGCTGGTATACCATCAAAGCCAATAGATGGGACTTCAACAACTAGTATCACGTTACCAACTGATGTGATTGGACAGCAAAATTACACAGCACCAGACGGAACAGTTTTCACAAATGGACTGCATGTTAGATTTGAAGGTTCATATATCAGTGGCACAGCATATCAATATTACTACACTGTTGATTCTTTGACTATATCAACTGCTGGTACCGGTTATGCCGTCAATGACACTATTCTTATAGGTAGCAAAACTATTGGAAAAGTTTCAGCTATAGGTGGCAGTGGACAAATCACTGGTGTAGAAAAAACTTTAGATTCACTCGACGATGGTGTATATCCAGGCACAGTTACGATTACAACCACAGGCGGTAGCAGTGGAGTTATTAGTGTAGGTACAACAAGAAAATCAATTACGTTTTTCGTTGAAGGTGTTGGTAAAGAAATTAAATTAGTTGACGCAAGAAACTTAAGAAACATAAATGATTCTACATCAGCTGTACAAGATTATATCACAGTGCAACGTGGTGCCAAAGATGGAAATTTATGGTCAAAGTCAAATGGTTGGGTACACAAAGATACATTAGAAAATTATCCATCAGTAACATCACAATCACAAACAGACCAATTATGGGATGATACATCATGGGATACCACAGCATATGATGTGTCAATAGTCCAGTCAACAACAGCGTTCCAAAGGTCATCTGCCAGAAGAGCACAAAGACCAATCATTGAATTTGAACGTGATATTGAACTGTATGATTATGGCAAGAACCATCTTGCAGATGTTACTGTTATTGAAAACTTATTAACTAAGACACAAATTGAAGGGCAGGCGTCAGTCACGATTGACGGACAGCTCATTCAAAATAGAGACACAATATTGTTTATTAATGCATCAAGTCAAGATGATTATGTACAATGGGACGGCACAAATGTTTTATGGGATCATGACATTGACTCTGATGCGACCACAGGTGGTGGTGGCGGAACAGGTGGTGATCAAGGTTGGGATGTTTCTAGTTCAACGTTTGCAGTTAGTTCATCGATTTGGCAAGTATCAGGAGTTGGTTCAAGTATAAAACTGAATCAACTATCAAGCAACATTGATTCTTTTGATAAAGTTTACATCAAAAAAGGCACAGTCTACAAAGGAACGGAATGGTATTACGATGGATACAATTGGAATCAAACACAAACAAAAACAGGATCGAACCAGGCACCGTTATACAATTTATATGACAACGAAAAAGTTATATTAAACGATACTGGAATTTATCCTTCATCTTCATTTACAGGATCAAAAATATTTGGTTACAAGGTTGGTTCGGGTACAAACGATGCCGAATTAGGGTTTCCATTGTCGTATTCAGCAGGTGTTGACAAAAGTGATATACAATTTTCTAATTATCTAAATGAAGATAGTTATTCATATAGCACAGGAACAATTGATGGATACAAGTATTATAAAAAATTAACTTATCCTGAAACAATTGCTAAAACGATCAATTACGAAGTAAACGTAAATCCAAGTAGAAGTGATCAATCTAAAAACGTATATTATATAGATGACAAGGAGAAACCTTCTTTAATATTGGTAAGAGGCAATACTTATAACTTTAAATTTAGTTCTCCTGAATCTTCGACAACAGGATATTCTGATGCGAACCATCCATTTTATATCTCAACTGGTAGTGCTTGGTCTTCGGGTGTGTACACCGGTGAATATACTGGTGGTGTCTCAGGATCCAGAGCATACTATGGAGGAACAGCTTCGACATTAAAATTTAAAGTTCCTGTAAACGCACCAGACACATTATATTATCATTGCGGTAATCACAATAACATGGGCAATAAATTAGTTATAGTTGACAATCCAACAACCACATTAGCAGATGCTAAAGAAACTAATTATAAAAATGAATGGATCATTGACCCAGCGAAAAAATTAACTCAAAACATGATTCAAGAGCACACGGTCAGCAACAAAAATTTATCTACTCCGGTTGTTCTAGAAGTTATACCAACATCAATACTTGACGTCAATGTTTTCAAAAATGGAGAAAGATTAGTTTTCGGAACAGATTTTACTATGACCGATAGTGTGTTAGTTAATTTTACCACAGCATTAGTTAATGGAGATTTTATTAAGGTACATTACAAAACAAATAATTCTAGTCCTCTTAAATCAGTGAACTATTATGACATACCAAAAAATTTAGAAAACAATGCTTCCAACGAGCCTATTGGAACAACATCATACAGTGAATTGTTTCAACACTTTAAATCAATTATACAAAATCAAAAAGGCTTCACTGGATCAGTAAATGGTAACAATAACTATAGAGATACAGAAAAAAATTTAAGTTTAGGCAATGTAATATTACAACATGATTCACCTTTACTTAAAACTATGGCTATAGCTAATAACCCAAATTTAGATATTGCTGAATCATTAAGATACACTAAAAATAGATATCAAGAGTTTCAATTAAAATTTTTAAATGCAATAAACAATATTCAAAATGCAAGTGATGTATCAAGTTTGACTACAGCACAAATTGTTGATCAAGCTATAGCATCTCTCAATGTAACGAAAACAAATAATGATCCTTTTGCATATTCAAATTTGATAGCAAGTGGAGATAGATATACTTCTGAAACACACACAATTACGTCAACAAATTACACTTGGGGGACTCAGAGTACGTTCCTTAATTTGAACAATATTACTCAGGAAGTATTTAATTTACAACCAGGATTAATGTTAACAAGTGCGTTTGATCCTGATACAGACTTTAATACTAAAGCATTGTACATTTATAAAAATAATGTGCAGATGCTGATGAATCATGATTATATTGTTGATCAATCATCAAATGGAACCAAAGTAGTTTTCCTAGGAAGGGTTTCAGATAAACCACAAGTGAACGATGTTATTACGATACGTTACTATGAAACTATACAACCAACATGGATTCCAAATACACCAGCTTCATTGGGTGTCGCAAAAATATATCGACCTCAAGAACTTACTGATTCAACAACTTATTCATCAGGAACAAGAAACTTTGTACAATGTCATGATGGATCTTTGGTTTTAAAATATAACGATTTAAGAGATACAGCATTACTAGAACTAGAAAAAAGAATTTACAATTCTATGAACCACGTGATTTCCGATCAAGACAGATTGCCGATATATGAATCAAGCAGTGTTATACCGAATAAATTTGGTTCAACTAGTTGGAGTAGAACAGAAATAGATTCTATATTACGTCCATTGTTCACAAGATGGACGAATGAAAATGCAATTAATTATCAAGAAAACACTGGCTATACAAATGTAATTAATTTTTCAAGTTCATCAGGAACTTTCCAAGTTGGAGAAACTGTACGTGGTGGGTCATCAAATGCAATTGGTGTTATCACAAGTGTTGGAACAAACACAATTACAATAAACAAAGTAGTTGACTCATTTCAACTCGCTGAAACAGTCACAGGCGAAACAAGTTCTGCAACAGGAACGATTAACACATCAGATGGAGTGGTAGTTGATTGGAAGGTAATAAATTATTCTACAGTGAAAGACCAAGATGGACAAGAACTGCCAGGACACTGGAGAGGTATATATCGTTGGTATTATGGAACTGATAGACCTCATACACATCCATGGGAAATGTTAGGTTTTTCACAAAAGCCAATTTGGTGGGATCAATATTACACTTGGACAGCTTCAGCTGTAAGAACACAATTAATAAATGATATCGAGCAAGGAATTATTAGATCGGGTGCTAGAGAAAACTATTCTGATAGATCTTATTTAAATGCAGATAACCAATTTAAGAAACCTGGATTCAGTTCTTATGTTCCAGTTGACATAAGTGGAAATTTATTAAGTCCATTACAAAGTGGTATCATAAGTTCAAACCCAGAAGAAATTTATGCACAGAAAGATTGGAAATTTGGAGATGGAGCACCGGTTGAACATGCATTTTTAACGTCATTAGAATATCCTTATGCTTTACAACAATTATTATATCTTACAAATCCAGCTTCATACATTGAAAAATTATGGAACGTCAACAACATTTCGAAATCAAAAAGTGATACAAATCAAACTATTGATTCAACAACAGGTAAACGTGCCGTAAACACAAATTATTATGTCCATACTGAAACTGATACAAACAATACAAGGTATTTAAGATCAGGTACACAGAATTTTATTTCAGATTATATTATTAGCCAAGGTGGCACAATTAAAACAACATTCGGTGATGTTATTAGAAATATACAATCTAACTTAATGTATAGATGTGCTGGATTTATTGATTCGACTAAATTAAAAATTGAATCAGAAGCTTATGACTCAACTAGCAAAAGTACAAGTATTATTATTCCACCTGAAGATGTAAATGTAACTTTGTATACAGGTGCAAGTATAGAAGAATGTTCTTACAGTGCATTCATTGTACAAGTGGTTAATGGAGGTTATAAAGTTTATGGTTATGATATAACTAATCCTTACTTTACAATATACCGTCCATTAACTAACAGTTCGACAAGGTCAGTACGTGTTGGAGGAAAGGATATTTCACCTGTTGAATATGAAACAGGCATAACTTATCACAAAGATGAAGTTGTAAAATATCAAAATGAATTTTATCAATGCACAGTACCACACACAGCACAAACTACTGACACTTCTCCAAACTCGTTGTACTGGAAAAAAATTAAAAATCTACCTCAACAGGGCGGAACAGAAGTTGAAAAGTCTTTACAGTATGATCTCAGTCAAACTGAAAATGTTGACTATGGTACAGTGTTAAAAACTAGACAAGAAGTCTATGACGTAATTACAGGATACGGAGTCTATTTAAAATCAAAAGGTTGGTTGTTCGATGGACACAATATTGATTTGGGTGAGTCAATGGATTGGGATTACTCAGCGAAAGAATTTTTATTTTGGAGTTTAGGTAAATGGCAAATTGGTGATTATGTAACGTTAAGTCCATCAGCTGAAACTATTAAATTCAAACCAAAAACTGGTACAGTACAAAGTCTGGTTGATGTTGTGAATGGAACTTACAGTGCATTGAATAAAGAAGGATTTGGATTAATTGCAAAACAGTTATCAGTTATAAGAGATGATGATATGGTATCAATATCACACAAAACTGGTGTTGGCATATATGGTTTAAGATTGTTTGTAAAAGAAACTGAACACGCAATTACAATAAACAATAATACAATATTCAATGATACTATCTATAATCCATTATTGGCACAAAGACAACCACGTGTTAAATTATCAACTGTAAGAACTTCAAATTGGAATGGTAAATTAGAAGCATCTGGATTTATTATCAACAATACTTCACTAATTAACAACTTTGAAAAATCTGTAAAAGATACTTTAGATTTTTATAACGTAGATGCTGAAAAGGTTGATACTGATTTTAGAGATGCGGCAATGCACTTGATTGGCTATCAAGAAAGAGAATATCTATCTAACTTAGGCGTATCGAAACGTAACCAAGTTAAATTATATCAAGGTATGATTAAACAAAAAGGTACAACAAATGCTATTGATAGATTATTGCGTTCAACAACAGTAAGCACAGACCAAACTTTTAATACGTATGAAGAATGGGCTTTTAAAGTAGGTGAATTTGGATCGACAAACTTTAATCAACAGATTGAGCTAAGATTAAGAGCACAAGACATTATTACTGATCCATTAATGTTTGAATTTGTTTTACCGTCAGACGATACGGCATCATCTGGTTATGATGTCACAACTGATGAAACTATTACCATTGATATAGATGACACAACACGTTGGTTGAAAAAGCCAACTGGCGAAAAAACTTTAGCTAACTTATGGCCAACAACTTCAACAGTGAGTTCAAACATACCATCAGCAGGATACGTGCATTTCAACGATGCAACTTATCAAGCATATGATTCTACAGCATTAGATAACGTGTATGGTTCACAAACAGGTAATGTTACAATTGGATCAACAGCTTGGGTAGCCAAAGATGTCGTTGGTGGAAAAGATTGGAATGCATATAAATTATTTGATACTGGCACAAAGATTGATAACATTATTTCAAACGGTGACGCTAATACTTCTATGAAAGTTACTGTTGACGGAACAGCAAATGATATAGGTAGTTCTAAAAAAATAATTTTACATAAAACTTATGATGGAAGTGGAACATTAGTAATAGATCCTCAAAGCTGGGGTACACACACATTAACTTTAAAAACGCACACACCAACAGCACCTAGCTTAACTGTTAACTTTGCAAATGTGGCAGGTAATGGTGCACAATTGGCTGTTGGTAATATTTCCGGGTCAGTTAATGCAGTAACGTCAACAGGTGGTACAGGTTTTGCAGTTGGCGATCTTATTACATTTACCGGAACATCTGGTAGTGGTGCTGTAGCAAAAGTTGACGCAGAATCCGGTGGAGTTCCTACAACACTTGTAATGGTAAGCAACGGATCAAATTATTCAGCGGCACCAAATGGTTTTTCAGTTACTAATTCATCTGGCGTAGCAAAAACATTAAATGTAAATTACACCGCACCAACATTTTCATTTACTGGTTCTGGTACAAGCGGTGTATTTGGTGAAATACAAGATCTTGTTATTACAAATGGTGGAACAAACTATCAAGCGCCATCAATTGTAATTACAAAATCAGATGGATCATCCGTTACTATATCAACTGGTATCACTAGAAATGCTAGTGGTACTATAACAGCAATATCAGTTCCTAACTATTCTGGATCATTTAACAATCAAGGTTTTAGTTCAGGAATAACATCAACAGCGACAGGTAGTATTACCGTAAAAGATTCAAGAGCTAATCACACTATCAATTTTGGTGAAGGATTATCTAAAGTACATGAACTTGTTAATTTAACAGCAAATGTTACAACAGCATTTGATGGGACAACACCAACAGTAACGATTGACTATTCTGAAGACAACGGTGCAACGTATTCAACACTAGCTTTAGCGACGCCAATAGATTTAGGTTCAGTTGCTACTGCAAATGTAAACTTTAGCGGAGCAGTAACAAACAACGCAAACGTACTTGTTAGAGCAAACGTTACAGTGTCATCAGGAACAACTGGTGCAGTATCATTGTCATTAAATTATAAATCAAAACAATATGAAGTAACCAAACCTGATGGTACAGCAGAATTCGTAACAACAGCAGATAACACAACAATTAATTCTTCAGGTATACAATTACTTGATTGGAAAGATGCAAGATTAAACAGTGTATTAGACTCTGCTAGAATTAAGACAACACCAGCATTAACATTACAAGATTTCTTAGGAAGCAATGGTATGAATTTAAACAACAGTGCATGGTCAGAAGGTGATCTTGTTTGGTTAGATAACGACTCAACTGGTTATTGGGGTGTTTATAGATTTACATCTAATACTTCAATAAGAACAACTTATAATAATATTAGAGGATCAGAGCCAGCTGAGATAATAGCAACAGGTGGATATTGGATACTACACAGTGGAGTTGATTACAGCGACTCAACACAAACTAATGCAACTTATTTTGATAACACTAAACGTAGACAGAAAGATAAAGTAGTTACAGACCAATTTGAAAAAGCTGTTATATATGATGATAGAGATAACAAAGTTGATTTAACTCTTGTACCTTATGACCCAGCAAAAGGTATACTACCTCCAAGTGCTGATAGAGAAATTGAATACAAATCAGAAATTGATCCAGCAGTTTATAATTATCATTCAGATGCAGATCAAATTAGTACAAGCAAACCATGGCAAGATGAATATGTTGGACAAGTGTGGTGGGATTTATCAACTGTGAGATATATCGATTATGAATCACATGATAATGCATATCGCAGAACTTATTGGGGAAGACTGTTTCCTGGAGCAAGTGTAGACATATATGAATGGGTTAAATCAAGTGTAGTTCCTGCAAGTTATACAGGTACTGGAACAGTTAAATCAACAACTAACTATGCCACAAAGGTAGAAACAAACAGTGCAACAGCGGTTACAACTACAACATATTATTTCTGGGTAAAAAACACAACCACAGTACCACAATTAGAGGGTAGAACTAATGACGTGGCAACAGTGGCAAGTATTATTACGTCACCGATAACGCAAGGATTGAATTATTTTGCACCTATATCACAAAATTCAATTTCAATCGCAAACGTTTTAGATTACACGACAAAAGAAAATACAGTTCTACAATTAAATTACAGAAAACGTTTATCAAATGATAAAACAAATTCTCAACATGCACAATGGTTATTGATTAAAGAGGATTATCCAAATGCACCAATACCAGATCAAATTTGGAACAAGTTGATTGACAGTCTGGTTGGTTTTGATTATACTGGCAGTGCGGTTCCAGACACATCACTATCACTGCATGATAGATATGGATCAAAAGTAAGACCAAGACAGAGTTGGTTTAAAAATTCTAAAAATGCTAGAAAAATTTTACATCAATCTATGAATGCTATCACCACATCTATATTGTTAGACGTAAATCATTTTGGTTGGGATACAGATTTAACAACATCAAATTATTATGAAAAAACAAATTGGTACTACAACACATCATTTGATGATGACACAGTTATTGATCGTATAGTAAATTCTTATAAGGATATTGATACGACAGTTTTAAGTCAAGATGAAATTATAAAAGTAAATATTGGATACAATTCAAAATGGGAACTATACCAATACACAGATGCAGACTATCTTGCAGGTACAACCAGTACATATGATTTAGGTAACTTATCGTTGGTAAGAATTGGCTTACAAACAGCAACAGCAAAATTAAAAACAAAAATTTACACTGAAGAAGATTCAACAGCAATGGCAACTGAACTTCGTGCGTACATCAAAGCAATTAAAGATAATGTGTTTATATCGCAAAATTTAAAATATCAAAATGAATTATTGTTTGCATTAATTAGATATGTAAATAGTGAACAACCACATGTTGACTGGTTGTTTAAGTCAACTTACTTAAATGTAATACAGCAAGACACAGCATTAACACAAAAAGCATCGTTTGAAAAAGATCCTTTTGATGACGTAAAAACTTACATTGAAGAGGTAAAACCTTACAGAACAAAAATTAGAAACTTTTTAAGTAAAAAATCTCCTGTGAGAGAAAATGCAAATATGAATATGAGTGACTTTACAAAGTCAAGTGATTATGCGATTAATTCAGGAGGAACAGGAACAACTAACCCAACACCAAAAGTTACAACTAAAATGTTATTTGATAGAGTTAGTAGTTCAATTACATTATTATCACCAAGTATCAATAATATAAATGCATGGACAACATCAACAAGTTACGTGGTTGGTTCAAAAGTAAAATACAATGGTGGTTATTGGCAGTGTACACTCGCACACACCTCAGGAACATTTGTGGCTGACGTTGAAGCGAGTAGATGGCAACATCTTAACTTTGAACGAACAACAGAACCAACTGATGTTCAAAAAATTAATCAAGTAAAAATTTCAACACCAACAACCACACATGTTGATAGATTAGCCAAGTATCATTATGCTACTGAACTAGCGGCAGTTGATACTGCAAACGTAGATTCAGTGAATTCGTTTGTTACAACACTTTCAAACAAAATTGGATTCTACAAAGATCTAGAAGTACAACCAATTGG
>CESW01265393.1_pt1 | contig 18659 bp, 22 predicted proteins | sample 531171 | NCBI WGS metagenome assembly CESW01 (sample SAMEA2621859, study PRJEB7988) | marine metagenome | biome: marine biome (ENVO:00000447); feature: surface water layer (ENVO:00002042); material: "saline water (ENVO:00002010), including plankton (ENVO:xxxxxxxx)" | depth 5 m
AAGATTTTATTTGATCTGATAGTGTTTTATTTATTTTTTCAAGCTCCTTTTTGACATATTCAACTATTGTGAATAGACCATCTTTTGTATTTGATTCACAACGGATGACAATGCTTGGTTGCGTATTAGAGGCTCTAAGTAAAAACCAGCCATCATTTAAATTTACCCGTATTCCATCTATATCTAAAAATCTTTTCCCTTTTTTTCTTTGCATTTCAATTACCTGATTTACCACTCCAAATTTTTTATTATCGGGACATTCGATTCTAATTTCTGGAGTATTAAATACCTTAGGGATTTGATCAACCATTTCTGATAGTTTTTTTTCAGAACTAGATACTAAATTTATAAATCTCACCGCAGCATACAGTCCATCATCAAATCCTTGATATTTATCTGAGAAAAACATGTGACCGCTCATTTCACCTCCTAAAATAGCCTTATTACTAACCATACATTTTTTTATAAGACTATGACCAGTTTTTGAAATTATTGGCGTTCCTCCAAGCCTTTGAATTTCGTCAAATATTACTTGACTGCACTTTATATCTCCAACTATTGATATATTTTTTTTGTCAGACAATAAACTCTTTGCAAACAAAAGTAATAAAATATCTCCAGGGATTGGTCTTCCTAAATTATCAACAACTCCCAATCTATCACCATCTCCATCAAAGGCTATTCCAAAGTCTAACTTTTTCAGCCTTACTTTCTGAATTAAATCAACAAGATTTTTCTCATCAGATGGATCAGGATGATGATTTGGAAAATCTCCATCAACTTGGTCAAACATGCTAATTTGTTCTCCACTAACCTTATTAGCAAGTTTTTTCACGATATTACCTGCTGAACCATTCCCAGAATCCCAAGCTATATTTAATTTTTTTTTTTGATTCAATGAATCTATTAAATTTGACGTATATCTGTCTTCTGCATTAATAAATTCAACTCTACCATTTTTATTTTTTAACTCATATTCTGATGAATCAATTGCTAATTTTTTTATTCGGTCACCGAAAAATGGTTTATTATTAAAAACAATCTTAAATCCATTGTATGACGGTGGATTATGTGAACCAGTAATCATTATTCCGGCTTCTGCATCGTTCAAATAACATGAAAAGTAAAGAAGTGGCGTTGGGCCCATACCAATCTCTATTACATTAGCTCCAGCGTCTTTTAAACCCTCAATTAATCTATCTTTTAAACCAATTGAAGAATGTCTACCATCGAAACAAACATTAACTTTTTTATTTTTTACCAATTTATTTGCTATTAAATGTCCAATTACAAGTGCATCTTCATAGAATAATGTATGATTTATTTCACCACGAATATCATATTCTCTGAGTATTTCTGGATGGAACTGATGTTTCATTTGAAAAGTTCGTTGTTTCTTCCTATAGAGTAATATTTAACTCCTAATTTTTTCATATCTTTAGGATTATAAATATTTCTAAAATCAATGACCAAGGGATGTTTTAATAATTTTTTTACCATTTTAAAATTTAAGGCTCTAAATTGATTCCATTCTGTTAAAATAATAAGTGCATTGCAATTTAGCATTGCATCATAGGAATTGTTGCACCAGACAATATTTAACTTTTTTTTTTCAAATATTTTCTTTGCCTCTTGCATACCCTCTGGATCATACACTCTTAATCTACATCCACGAAGTGAAAGATCTCTGATTAAATCTATACTTGGGCTTTCTCTCATATCGTCAGTATTGGGTTTAAATGTAAGACCTAAAATTGCGATTGTTTTATTATGTAATTGGTGTTCTAATGCATTTTCAACTTTTTTATAAATATTTTTTTTTCTATTTTTATTACTTTTGACAACTTGTTTAACAAGGCTCAGGTTAGAATTGTAATCTTTTGCTGTTTTAACTAAGGCTAATGTGTCTTTTGGAAAACAAGAGCCACCGTACCCTGGACCCGGATGTAAGAATTTTTTTCCTATTCTTCTGTCCAGACCCATACCTGTAGAAATATCACTAACATTGGCACCTACTTTCTCACATAAATCACAAATTTCATTTATAAACGTTATTTTAGTTGCAAGAAAAGCGTTTGAGGCATATTTTATCAATTCTGCAGACTCTCTTTTTGTGAATAGTATTGGAGTTTCCAGAAGATATAAAGGCCTATAAAGCTCCCTGAGAATTCTTTGGGCTTTACGACTTTGACATCCAATAATAACCCTGTCAGGACGCATAAAGTCATTAATTGCGGATCCCTCTCTCAAAAATTCAGGATTTGAAGCAACATCAAAATCAAGATTTTTATTTTTTGATTCTATTATCTCTTTGACCTTCAGACCTGTTCCCACTGGAACTGTAGATTTATTTACAATGACAGTGTAGGTACTTAAATTTTTTGCAATTTCTTCAGCGACCTCATATACAAAGCTTAAATCAGCATGACCGTCTCCTCTTCTACTTGGCGTACCAACAGCGATAAAAATTGCGTCAGATTTGTTCAAATCATTTGTTAAATCAGTATCAAAATTAAGTCGTCCTGCTAAACAGTTTTTTTTGACTAGATCTACTAATCCAGGCTCAAATATGGGTATTACTCCCTTTTTAAGACCTTCTATTTTTTTGATATCTTTGTCTATACACAATACATCTACTCCAAATTCCGCAAAACAAGCTCCAGAAACCAATCCAACATAACCTGTTCCGACAATTGTAATCCTCATAAACTTTTAATATAATTTAATATTTCTTTTTTTATCTTTTTATCTGACATTCCGAACTCTAAATTTGCATAAATATAACCTAATTTGTTGCCACAATCGAAACGTTTTCCATTAAATCGATAGCCCAGAACACTTGATTTTTTTAAAATAAAGTCAATACCATCGGTTAATTGGATTTCATTTCCTACTCCTTTTTTTTGTAAATCTAAATAATCAAAAATTTCTTTATCCAAAATATACCTTCCAATAACTGATAAGTTTGAAGGTGCATCTTTAGGTAAGGGTTTTTCAATAATTGTTTCGATTTGAATAAAACTTTTATAGGATTTTTTATAACTAACTATTCCATATTTTGAAGTTTCTTTGAATGGAACTTCCTCAAGTGCAATAACAGATGAATTTTTTTGATCGGATAATTTAATCATTTCACCTAAAACAGGTTTTTTTGAAAGAATTAGATCATCTGGTAAGATTACAGCAAACTTTTTCTCTTTGATAAATTTTTTAGCACACCAAATCGCATGCCCAAGTCCCTTTGGTGTATCCTGAAAAATTGTTGTAATTTTTCCATAATTTGATTGCCTAGAAATTAGTTCTATTTCCTTTAATTTTTTTTTCTTAACTAACTCTTTTTCCAGAAACTTTGATTTTTTAAAGTAATCGCTTATTACCTTTTTTTTTTTTGATGAAACAAATATAAAATTTTGAATTCCTGACAAATATGCTTCCTTAACCGCCCACTCAATTACAGGTGTATCACCAACAACTAACATTTCCTTTGGTATTGATTTTGTAGCAGGCAGAAAACGAGTTCCAAGACCTGCGATCGGAAAAATTGCGCTTTTAACTTTTGACATCATTGATAAGAATATGCCATATTTAAAAAATCTCAACCTAAAAGCGTTTCTTTTGCCTTATTCAATCTTGCTGTAAACCAATCTGAACCTCCGTGATCAGGATGATTTTTTTTTAGTAATTCATAGTATCTTTGTAGTATTTCCTTTTCACTAGCATTCTCTTCCAAGCCTAAGATTTCGTAGGCTTCTTTTTTCGTCATCATGTTTGAGGGTTTATTGAATTTTTGTTTAAGAAAAATATTACTAAAAAATCGCAAAAAGCTTCTCCACCTAAATAAAAAAAGTGCTATTGCTGGAATTGAACCTAATAAAGTTGGATTAATTCTAAAGAATAATAATGTAAGCAAAAGAATAATAAATATAAAAAAAATGTTTAAGATTATTTTAAACATTTTATGTGGTAAATTACTTAATTTGTATAAAATGAGAAATATAATGGATAACCCAAAAAGAACGAGAATACTGTAAAAAATCATAATATTTTTAAATTAATATGAAAAAATATAAACTTTTGTATTTCGTAAGTGAAGATAAATATTTTTTGACACATAAAATTGACCATATCTTAAATGTCCAAGGGACAGTTGATGTGCTTGTAATTTGTAAAAAAACATTAACAAAAAATCATTCATTATTCAAAAGTGTTGAAATAAAGTATTTTGATTTTGATAGAAAAACTTTTAACCCTATTAAAATAATTATTGAAATCTCGAAATTACTTAAAATAATTAAAAGTTTTAAACCTGACATTATTCACAATACGGCAATGAAGCCTATAGTTTTTGGTTCCATAGTTTCCTGCATTAACCCAAATATTAACGTTATTAATTCTATTGTAGGTCTTGGTTATGTTTACATTAATAAAAATCTCAAAACCTTTTTATTAAGAGTATTTTTAAAAATTTTCTTTAGATCTTTCTTAAAAAGAAAAAATTTTATTACCGTATTTCAAAATAATGATGACAAAAGGTTTTTTGAAAATATTTGTAAAATTAATGAACCAGTATTGATTCGAGGATCAGGTGTAAATATTAAAAAATTTTGTCCCAACGTAAGTAGAAAAACTTACGATTTAATTTTTCATTCGAGAATGCTAAAAGACAAAGGAATTTTTGAATTAATTAATGTTATTAGAAATATTAAAAAAAAAATTAGTTTAAATGTTTTATTTGTAGGTAACCCAGATAATCAAAATTATGCCTCAATTTGTTCAACTGATTTAACAAAATGGCAAAATGAGGGTCTTATTGATTGGAAAGGTTATCGAGAAGATATTGCAAAATTACTAAACAAATCAAAAATTGCAATTTTGCCCTCCTACAGAGAGGGTTTTCCAAAAAGTTTACTAGAAGCAGCTAGTTGTGGACTTCCTATCATTGCAACTGATGTACCTGGATGCAGAGAAATTTGCCTTGATGGTTACAATGGTTTTTTAGTCAAACCAAAAGATGAACACAGTTTGGAAAAGGCTATAATGAAGCTTATTAAAAATAAAAAACTGATAATACAGTTTGGATTAAATGGCAGAAGTCTTGTTGAAAAGAACTTCAATGTAGATTTGATTTCCAAAAATTTTGCGGACTTGTATGATCAAGTTATTAGTATTCCTAGAAAAGTCCAATTATCTGATCTTTATCGTTGACTCCGACTTCATATGCAGCTGGTTTTCTAGGTAACCCTGGCATTGTCATGATATCACCAGCAATTGCAACAATAAACTCTGCCCCGGCAGAAAGTCTTAATTCTCTTATTGGTACTTTGTGATCATGTGGTGCACACACATTTTTTGGATCAGTACTGAAACTATATTGTGTTTTTGCCATGCATATTGGAAAATCACTATATCCTAGTTTCTCAATTTCTATTATCTTTTTCTCAGCTACAGGCGAATATGAAACCTCACTCGCTCTATAAATTTCTTTACAAATGATTTCGATTTTATTTTTGATTGAATCTTTTTCATCGTATAAATAACGCATTTTTGCTTTCCCATTATCTACAATTTTTACAACCTCATTAGCTAAATTTTCAGCACCACTACCACCCTTTGCCCAATGCTCTGATAAAACAGCATTAACATTATTCTTATTACACACTTCTTGAACTTTTTTAATCTCATCGACTGTATCTGTTGGAAATTTATTTAATGCAACAACAGTTGGTATATTAAATTTTGATAAATTTTCTAAATGCCTCAGCAAATTAGGTAACCCTTTCTCAAGAGCTATCAAGTTCTCATTGCCTAATTCCTTAGGATTTGCATTACCGTGTAATTTTAAAGCTCTAACGGTTGCCACAACTACTGCACAACTAGGTTTTAAACCAGCTTTTCTACATTTGATATTTAAAAACTTTTCAGCTCCAAGATCAGCTCCAAAACCAGCTTCTGTAACAACATAATCAGCCATTTTAAGAGCAGTTTTAGTTGCTAGAACTGTATTGCAACCATGTGCTATGTTAGCAAACGGACCACCGTGAATAAATGCAGGGTTATTTTCTAGGGTTTGTACTAAATTAGGTTGCAAAGCATCTCTTAAAAGTGCTGACATTGCTCCATCAGCTTTTATATCTTTGCAGGTAATGGGGTTAAGGTCTCTATCATAGGCAACAACAATTTTTCCCAATCTATTTAATAAGTCATCAAAACTGTTAGAAAGACATAAAATAGCCATTACCTCAGATGCAACTGTAATATCGAAACCATCCTCTCTTGAATAACCATTAGGGATTCCACCTAAAGAGTTTACGATTGATCTTAGTGCTCTATCATTCATATCTACAACTCTTCTCCAAGAAACTCTTCTATTGTCAATTTTTGGTTCTAAATTCCAATAAATGTGATTGTCTATCATGGCAGATAGCAACATGTGCGAAGATGTGATGGCATGAAAGTCGCCTGTAAAATGTAAATTAATATCCTCCATTGGCACAACCTGAGAGTAACCACCACCTGCAGCACCACCTTTCATACCAAAACAAGGACCTAAGCTCGGTTCTCTTAAAGCAACCATTGCATTTTTTCCAATAAAGTTCAACCCATCTGTGAGGCCAACAGAGGTCGTAGTTTTCCCTTCACCTGCCGTTGTTGGTGTCATTGCAGTAACTAGAACTAATTTTCCGTCTTCATTTTTATTTAATTCATTTATCAGATTAAAAGGAATCTTGGCTTTGTCATGACCGTAAGGAACCAGTTTTTCGGGATCTATTCCTAGTCTTTTTGAAGCGAGATTCAAAATAGGTATCTTTTTTGCTTCTCTCGCAATTTCAATATCCGATTTATATTCAGCCATCTTGATATATTAAATACAATTGAGAAAGATTTAAAGAATTTTTTAAAAAAGAAAATATTTTATTTTTATCTGGTATAATTAAAATTTAAGATTTAAACATGAAGATCAGCAAGTCAATTAACAAAATCACCGCCGAAATTCTTATCGACATAGGATGTGTGAACTTTGATATCAAGAAACAATTTAAACTCACCTCTGGCAGGTTAAGTCCTATATATTGTGATTGTAGAAAAATTATTTCTTATGCTAAAGAGAGAGAATTGCTTATGGATTTTGCAATTAAATTGATTAAAAAACAAACATATTATAAAAAAATTGAATTAATTGCTGGTGGTGAAACTGCAGGCATCCCCTTTGCCGCTATTCTTGCAAATAAATTAAATTTACCAATGATCTATATAAGAAAAAAACAAAAAGCCTTTGGAAAAAAAAAACAAATTGAAGGAGACTTTATAAATAATGCCAACGTACTTTTAGTTGAGGATTTATTAACTGACGGAGGAAGTAAAAAAGAATTCTTTGAAGCACTAAGAATAGAAAATTTAAACCTTATATCAACATTTGTAGTTTTTAATTATGGAATTTTTGAAAATGAAATTAAATTTAAAGATAATAGTTCAAAATTAATTTTTTTAACTAATTGGAAAAATATTTTAAGTGTTGCAAAAAGTAGAAAAATCTTGGTAAGCAACGAGATAAAATATATAGAAGAGTTTTTAAAAAGTTTTGGTGTCAAAAATTAGATATTTTACCCTCATTATGAGTTGAATTTTTTGCATATTTATCCTTTTCAATTAGTCCAGATAAATATCCTTTTCTACCAGCAATAACTGCATACTTCATAGCTTCTGCCATCTCAATAGGATCATTGGATCTAGCAACTGACGAGTTGAGCAAAACTCCATCATAACCTAATTCCATAACTCTTGCAGCATCACTAGGTTTTCCGATACCTGCATCAACAATAAGGCAACAACTACAACTTTCTCTTATTAATTCTAAATTATGTTCGTTTCTTATTCCTAGAGCAGAACCAATCGGTGAAATTAAAGGCATCACAGCAATGCATCCTAAATCTGCTAATTTTTTGCAAATAATTGGATCATCAGAACAGTATGCAAAAACTTTAAAACCTTTCTTAATTAGCTTTTTCGCCGATTCTAAAAGCTCAATAGAATCAGGAAGTAAGGTATTTTCATCACCAATAATTTCTAATTTTATCCAGTTTGTCTCAAGGCTTTCTCTACTTAACTCTGCAGTCAAAATTGCTTCTTTTGAACTAAAACATCCGGCAGTATTGGGTAGAAATAAGAATTTTTTTTTTATCGAAGTTAAAATATCAATATTTGACTCTTTATTGAATCTTCTTATTGATACCGTAACAATTTGTGTTTGTGATGCTTCTAATGATTTTTTTAGAACAAATTGGTTAGGATATAAAGCAGTACCCATTATCAATCTCGAATTTATTTTTCTGCCATCAATTTCAAAAATATCTTTAACTACCATTTTAACCACCAGTAAAAGCTGAAACTATTTCAATCCTATCATTCTTCTTGATTTTTGTTGAGCACCATTTTGATCTGCAGATAACCTTATAGTTTATTGCAATCGCAATTTGAGTGTTGTAATTTCCAACGAATTCATTTACAAGATCTGAAATAAAAATTTCATCTGAATCATTTAATTTCTTCTTTTCGCCATTTAATATTATATAATTATCCATATTTTAAATATAATCTAAGATAATAATTTTTAAAATCTATTAGGTGATAAAAAATCAAAATATTTTTTTTGATTTTTAACCAAATTTAGGACCACGTCTGCTGTTTCAGGTGCAAGTAGTATTCCATTTCTGTAGTGGCCAAAGGCACAAATAATATTTTTTGATACTTTATCTAAACTTCCTATTAATGGATATCCATCGAATGTTGTTGGTCTTAAGCCGGACCTAAATTTTAAAAAATTATAATTTTCACCCAAAGGAATTGCCTCCCAAATATTTTTAATTAGAAAAAACATGTCGTTTAAAGTTACCTCAGTTTCAAAACCTACATCCTCTTCGGTTGCACCTGCGATTAAATTACCATTTATTCGAGGTGCTATGTATATTTTTTTAAACCATAAATTGTATTTATAATTTTTATTGTTTTCTTTTTCGGTTAACTCTAAAGTAACCCCTTTCACCGGTCTTAGAGGTATGTTAATATTAAATGAATCCTTAAGGATTGATCGACTCCATGAACCAGTAGCAAGAATAAGCTTTTTACACGTAAATTTTTTTTTTTGAGTAAAAATATTTACTGTTTGCTTGTCAATTTCAATTTTTTCTACAAACACATTATCATGTATTTTTCCACCGTGGTTTTGAAATGCTTTTTCTAATGAAGACATTAATCTGATAGGATTTATTTGATCTTGATTTTTTATTAGATAAGATCCGTGAACATATCTTGATAAATTGGGTTCTAAATTAAGCGTTTCTTCTCTTGATAATTGGTCAAATTCAATATTCAAAAATTTTAATTTTTTTAACTTAAACTCCATTTGTCTTAAGTCATCTTCATTATTTCCAATAAGAAGAGAGGAGTTTTTTTGGTACTCACTTTTGATTTTACTATCTTTGTATATTTTTTCTGAAAAATTTTTCCACTTTTCGTTTGATTCAATCATCATTTCTAATAGTTTTTTTTCATATGGTTTAAATTCTAAAAAAGGAGCCAGCATACCAGCGGCAGCAACTGAGGATTGTCCCGATTGATCAGCTTTTAAAATTTCTGTTTGATAGCCATTACTTATCAATTCATAAGCAATAGACAAACCAATAACTCCAGAACCAACGATGTAAATCATAAATAAATTTTAAATTGTATTATAAAATAGGTTAATTAAATATAAAATAATGCCATAAAATTTAGAAGAGTAAAAAATTGAAAAAAAAAATTAACGATTTGGATCAACTAGCCTACGAAGTTACACAAAATAATGGTACTGAGCCTGCCTTTACTGGGAAGTATTACAATTTTTTTAAAGATGGGATTTATAAGTGTGTATGTTGTGGTCAGGACCTTTTTAGTTCTGAACACAAATTCAATTCTGGTACTGGGTGGCCAAGCTTTTACAATAAACTTAAGAATTCTAAATTAATAGAAAATTTTGATGACTCTTTCAATATGATAAGAACAGAATTGAAATGTTCTTGTGGAGCTCACCTTGGTCATTTGTTTGACGACGGCCCTGAGCCAACAAGAAAAAGATATTGTATAAATTCAGTCTCATTGAGGTTTGAAAAAAAATGAATTACCAAGAATTTTTTAGCAACAATCTAAAGTTACTTAAGACTGAGGGTCGATATAGAGTTTTTGCAGATCTTGAAAAATTAGCTGGTAGTTTTCCAAAGGCGCTTAATTATTCTAGAGATAATGTTAAAGAGGTTACTGTATGGTGTAGTAATGACTATTTGGGAATGGGACAAAACAAAGTAGTTATAGAAAAGATGATAGAAGCAATCAACAAAGTTGGTGCTGGATCAGGGGGAACACGCAACATTTCTGGTACAAATCATTACCATGTTCTTCTTGAAAGAGAGTTATGTTATCTTCATCGAAAGGAATCTGCATTGCTTTTCAACTCTGGTTACCTGGCAAATCAAGCTACACTCTCGACTCTAGGAAAGTTTCTACCTAAATGTGTAATCTTTTCAGACGAAAAAAATCATGCATCAATGATTCAAGGTATTAAAAATTCAGGGTCAAGAAAGGTTATATTTAAACACAATGACATTAAAGATTTAGAAAAAAAATTATACTCTGTTGATCCAAACTTACCCAAGTTAATAGTTTTTGAATCTCTTTACTCTATGGATGGTGATTTTGCACCAATTAAGGCCTTTGTTAAATTAGCTAAAAAGTATAATGCGCTTACTTACTTAGATGAGGTTCATGCTGTTGGTATCTATGGTAAAAGGGGTGCTGGTGTATCTGAGGAAAATGGCGTAATGGATAAAATAGACATTATTCAAGGCACCTTAGCTAAAGCATTTGGTGTTATGGGAGGGTATGTAGCTGGAAACAAAAATTTGATTGATTTTATAAGAAGTAATGCATCAGGCTTTATTTTCACAACTTCATTGCCGCCATCAATTGTGGCGGGTGCATATACAGCAATAAGATATTTAAAATTTTCATCCTCAGAAAGAACAAAACAAGATAAAGTTGTAAGAAGGTTAAAGGAACTTTTAGTGCAAGAGGATATTAAATTTCTTGATCATGGAAGTCACATAATTCCAGTCATCATCGGAGACGCAAAACTTTGCACTAAGGCAAGTCAAATGCTATTAGATGAACATGATATTTATGTTCAACCAATTAATTATCCAACTGTTCCTGTTGGGACTGAGAGGCTTAGATTTTCTCCCACACCATTACATTCTGAGGAAATGATAATTAAATTAGTTAAGGCGTTAAAAGTCGTTTTTTCAGCCCTTAAGATAAAAAATGCTGCTTAATTTAAGGTGACAGTATTTTACTCCTCCATCCGTCAGTTCGTCTGGTGAAAAATTGTCTTTTGTGTATTCTAAATTTTCCCTCTTCCCAAAATTCAAATGTCTTTGGTTTTATTTTAATCCCAGTCCAATATTGAGGTCTTTTAATTTTTTTGTGTTCAAATTTTTTGTTAAATAATTCAATCTTTTTTTTTAAAACTGCTCTTGAAGCAAGTACTTGAGACTGTTCAGAGGCCCATGCACCAATCTGGCTTCCTCTTGGTCTAGTATTAAAGTAGTCATCTGCCATCTTATCAGGTATAACAATACCATCACCATTAATTCTAATTTGTCTTTTTAAATTATCCCAATAAAAACACATTGAAAGTTTCTGATTACTTCTAAAATGACTACCTTTTTTACTGTTTAAGTTAGTGAAAAAGACATATCCATCATTTAAAATTATTTTTAAAAGTACCATTCTCACCGATGGTCGATTATAAATATCTGATGATCCAAGAGCAAACGCAGTATGATCACCGACAAAATTATTTTTGGCAAATTTATACCAATTTTTGAATTTTTTAAAAGGATCGCTCATTTAATGTTTAAAAAAAAATATTATTATGTATAACTTAATATAACTATTATTTTTAGAAAATCACTACTGAGTTATTCAATAATGGGCTTATGATAGATTTAACAAATTTAAATAATAAAAAGGGAATAATAATGGGCATTGCAAATGAACGCTCTATTGCATGGGGGGTAGCTTCTACCCTCGCAAATCAGGGAGCTAATTTAGCTTTTTCCTATCCAAGTGATTCTATAAAAAAAAGAATTGAGCCACTTGCAGAGTCATGTGGATCAAACATATTTTTTCATTGTGACGTAAGTAGTGATGAGAGTATTGAAAGTTTTTTTTCTTCACTTAAAACTGTTTGGGATGAAGTTGACTTTATTGTTCACTCCATTGCTTTTTCTGATAAAAATGAACTTAAGGGAGATTATGTCGAAACATCTAGAGCAAATTTTCTCAATACACTAAATATATCCTGTTACTCATTTACAGCCATTTGCAGGGAGGGTGCAAAATTAATGAAAAATGGTGGACAGTTTCTCACACTTTCGTATTTAGGTGCTGAGAGAGTAATGCCACATTATAATGTAATGGGAATTGCAAAATCAGCTTTAGAAACAAGTGTGAAATATATAGCTTCAGATCTTGGAAAAAAAAATATAAGAGTTAATGCAATTTCAGCAGGCCCCATTAAGACATTAGCAGCCTCTGGTATTTCGGATTTTCGATATATACTTAAATGGAATCAGTATAATTCGCCCTTAAGAAGAACTACAACTATTGAAGAAGTGGGAAAAAATGCTGTTTATTTGCTTTCTGACCTTTCATCAGGAGTTACTGGAGAGATAATACACGTAGATTGCGGCTACCATGTTGTAGGGATGAAGGCTGTGGATGCACCTGACATATCAGTAGTCGAAGAATGACAGGGAATTCTTTTGGTAAACTTTTGAAAATTTCGACCTGGGGAGAAAGTCACGGGGATTCCATTGGATGTATAATTGATGGAGTACCTTCAGGAATCAAAATAACTAATAATTACATTCAAAAATTTTTAGATCAAAGGAAACCTGGTCAATCAAAATTTACTACACAAAGAAAAGAACCAGATAAAGTAAAAATACTTTCGGGAGTTTTTAATAACATTACCACCGGAACCCCAGTATCTTTGGTGATTCAAAATGAGGATAAAAAAAGTCAAGACTATACTGAAATCAGCCAAAGTTATAGACCTGGTCATGCTGATTATACTTACCAAGAAAAATTTGGTATCAGAGATTACAGAGGGGGTGGAAGAGCATCAGCTCGAGAGACCGCTATGCGAGTGGCAGCTGGAGCAATTGCTAGGAGAATTCTTGGTGAGAAAGTTTTAATAAGAGGAGCCTTAACTCAAATTGGGAAAAAAAAAATTAATTTTAGCAATTGGGATTGGAAGGAAATCTCAAAAAACCCTTTTTTTTGTCCTGATAAAAGATCGGTTAATACTTGGGAAAATTACCTATTAAAAATTCGAAAAGAAGGTACCTCAATTGGAGCAATAATCGAAATACATGCCTCCGGTGTCCCAGTGGGGCTTGGAGAACCAATTTTTGATAAGATTGATGCCTTATTAGCACAATCAATAATGAGTATTCCTGCTGTTAAAGGTGTTGAAATTGGGAGCGGTTTTAAGTCCGCAGAAATGCTGGGAGACGAAAGCTCCGATGAAATTACGTTTAAAAGAAATAAAGTTAGCTTCAAATCAAATAACTCAGGAGGAACACTTGGAGGTATCACAACAGGGCAAGATTTGATAATTAGATTTGCAGTAAAGCCTACAAGTTCAATATTAAAAAAACAAAGAAGTATTAATATGGATAACAAAAATATTAATATTTCAACCCGAGGAAGACACGACCCATGTGTTGGTATCAGGGCTTTGCCTGTAGGCGAAGCAATGATTGCTCTTGTCTTGGCCGATTGTTTACTAATTAACAAAACTAGAAAAAAAACTACTTTTTGAAGTGTACAAAAAATTCTTTGTTACCTTTTTGACCCAAAATACATGAGTTGACTTTAGATAAAAATTTTAATTTATGGTTATTTTTAAAAAAAGATATAATATCTCTACAAATATTTTCTTGGATAAAAGAATCCTTCAAGATTCCACCTTTTGAAATTAGGTTTTTGGTTGCCTCAAACTGTGGTTTTATGAGAACGATTAGTGTGCCATCCTTTTTAAGATAATCTAGACTAGGTGGAATGGCTATTTTCAAAGATATAAAACTTAAATCAGCAACAATAACATCAAAAAGTTCTTTTTCTCTCAACTTTAAAAATCTTACATTAGTTCTCTCAGCGATTTTGAATTTTTTATTATTTCTTATTTTAAGATCAATTTGTCCATAACCAACATCAATTCCAAATACACTCTTAGCACCATATGCCAATAACACCTCGGAAAATCCTCCTGTTGAACAACCCAAATCTAAACAATCACAATTTAAAACATTAACATTTAAATCTTTGAGTGCTTGGTCTAACTTTAGTCCACCTCTTGAAACCCATGTTTTTCTTTTACGAACTCTTAGTGTCGAACCTGCTCTAACAAATGATCCAGACTTTGTAATTTTTTTTTCATTTAAATAGACATCACCTGCCATAATCAAGGCCGAAGCTTTATTCCTTGTGGCCACCACATTTATATCTACCAATAAATTATCTAATCTAATCTTATCATGTTTAGAAGATATTTGGAATTCGTCAAACATTAAGAAACTCTGTTTATAATCAAACTGCAAATTTGTTTTAAAATTTCTGATTTTTTTCCGAAACAAAAAACTAAATCTTGGCATTCTGAAATCAATTTTTTTGCATAGTTCTTTGAACCTTCAATACCCATTAAATCAATGAATGTCTCTTTTCCCATTTCTTTATCTTTTTTTGTTTTCTTTCCAGTTTTATCTTCTTCACCCTCAATGTCCAAAATATCATCTCTGATTTGAAAAGCGAGACCAATGTTGTAAGAAAATTTATTAAAAATTTTATAATATTTTTTTTCAGAATCTGCTAAAATACATGGGGCAAGACAAGAAAAATTGAAAAGTTTTCCAGTTTTAAGTCTTTGGAGTTCTGTTACCTCATTATGAGATAGTTTTTTTTTTTCAGCCTCAATATCTAGCATTTGTCCATCAACCATTCCATTTAATCCCGAACATTTAGTTAATAAGTTTATTAGTTTACATCTTATTTCAAAGGAAGGATGAGTTTGCTTTTCCGACAAGATCTCATAGGCTAAAGACTGCAATGCATCGCCAACAAGAATCGCAGTTGCTTCGTCAAATTCCTTATGACATGTAGGTTTTCCTCTTCTAAGATCATCATCATCCATTGCAGGTAAATCATCATGTACGAGAGAGTAACAATGAATTAATTCTACGCTTGATGCAGTGTTTAAAGCGTAGGATGTATTCACATCCAAAATTTTTGATATTTCCATTAATAAAAGTGGGCGTAATCTTTTTCCACCAACTTTGATAGTATAGTATAATGCTTTGCTCAGATTTGACTTTGAGTGATTATATTTTTGCGTAATTTCAAAAAATCTTTTAGAAAAATTATTTGAAAAGATTTCTGTATAATTCGTTATTTTCATATGAGAAAATTTACTTTTGTGTGATATTACTCAGTTTTTCACTATCAATAACCTTCTTTATTCTTAGCTCTGACGCCTTAAGTTTTTTTTCACAATGTAATTTTAATTTGATTCCTAATTCGTAGATATCTATTGATTCCTCTAACTTTGTCTCCCCGCTTTCCAAACTACTTACAATTTCTTCTAAGTATTTAAAAGAATCTTCATAAGAAAGCTTTGAAATTTGATCGTCATTTAATTTAAGAGCCATATTGTTAAATTAGTCTTTTTTTATAGATAAAAAAAGAACTTTCTTTTCTTTTCGGGTTTGTAAAATTTTAAAATGACTGTTATCACATAAATTTCGAAAATCATTTTCTGCGGATGGGTCATCTGTACAAACTTCAACCAGTGTATCAGGGCCTATTTCTTTAAGCACTTTGTGAGTTTTAAGAACCGGTAAAGGACATTTAAGACCCAAATAATTTAGTTTAATAATTTTCTTGTTCATTATCTAAGTTGTTTTATTATATAATTAATCATATAGTATGTATAACTTAAATGTATAACATTAAATATATCTAGATTTATGAGAGTAAAACCTTTTTTCCTATTATTAATTTTAGTTCTATCTTTTCATGTAACTAAAATTTGTGAATCTAAAGAAACAATACGTATTGGAACACTTCAATATGGCAGTGTAAATTGGGAATTGGATTTGATTAAAAATCTTAAAATAGATGAAAAGTTTGATATTGATGTGAAAATTGTACAACTAGCAAGCAAAAATGCTGCAGCTGTTGCCTTACAAGGCAACTCGGTTGATTTGATAGTCACAGATTGGTTCTGGGTTTCTAGACAAAGAACAGAAAAAAGAATGTTTTCTTTTATACCTCATTCAATGGCTGCTGGGGGAATAATGGCAAGTGAAAACTCAGACTTAAAAAAAGTTGGAGATCTCAAGGGTAAAAAAATAGGTATTGCTGGTGGTCAGATTGATAAAAGTTGGTTGATTTTTAGAGCTTACTATCTTGAACAATTTGGGGAAGACTTAAAAAATGTCAGTGAACAGATTTTTGGGGCCCCACCATTATTAAATAAAAAGATTGAGCAGGGAAGTTTTGACGCTATTCTAACTTATTGGCCATATCAAGCACGTCTAAAAACCAAAGATTTTATTAATGTTATTAGCATTAGAGATATAATTCAAAAATTGGGTATTGACTCTAGTATACCTGTTATTGGGTGGGTATTTAGGGATGAATGGGCTAACAAAAATTCCTCAACATTAAAAAGATTTATTCAAGTTTCTGATGAGGCAAAAAACCTTATGATGAATTCTGATGATGTTTGGGACTCAATAAGACCCAGTATGAGAGTTCAAAACGATGAGGTATTTAAAAATTTGATAAATAGTTATAGAGATGGCATTCCTCAAAAATTTGGAGAAAATCAGGTTAAAGGCGCAGCCAAACTCTTTAGTAAACTGGCTAATATTGGAGGGAAAGCACTAGTAGGAAACTCAACATCACTTGCAAAAGGAACATTTTGGTTAAAATAAAATGTCCAGCATCAAATCAAATTTACTTTTAAGAGTATCTTCTTTTTTTGTTTTTTTTTTAATTTGGGCTCTTGCTAGTTTAATTACGGATTCAAGCATTCTGCCTAGTCCGAAGGATGTTTTTAAAACTATAGGTGAAGAATTTAATAATTCAGAGTTATTTTTACACACCTTCATAACCCTTAAAAGAGTATTTATATCTTTTTTCATAGCGATGTTAATAGGAATGGCTATTGGAATTGCACTTGGAAGGAAAAAAAATTTAAATCTTTTTTTTGATGATTGGTTAGTTCTAGGATTAAACGTCCCAGCACTTGTTTTAATTATTTTATGTTATGTATGGTTTGGTCTAAACGAAGTTGCGGCAATTTTAGCAGTTTCTTTAAATAAAATACCTATGGTTGCGGTTATAATGAGAGAGGGCTCAAGAGCTCTTGATAAACAGTATTCAGACGTAGCTTATTTTTATAACATTAGTAACAAGAAACTATTTACCAAAGTTGTCCTTCCCCAGTTATATCCTTACATAATGTCAGCAGCAAGGTCAGGATTGTCGCTAATTTGGAAAATTGTGCTGGTTGTTGAGTTATTAGGACGAAGTGATGGTGTTGGTTTTAAATTATATGGTTTTTTCCAATTCTTCGATATTAGTGGTATTTTAGCTTATACTCTTACATTTGTATTAATAATTATTATTGTTGAACTTTTATTTGTTAGACCATTGGAAAAAAATATTACGGATTGGCGATGAGTGAAATATCTATATCTCTAAAAGAGAAAAACTATTTTACACAAAAAAATGGCTACATACTGGCCTTAAAAAAAATTAATATTATCATTAGATCAAAACAATTTATTTCAATTGTAGGACCTTCAGGGTGCGGAAAAACCACACTTATGAATATTATTGGAGGTCTAATTGAGGCCGAGGACCAAGAGATATTAATTGACGGAAAATTGAAAAATGAAGAAAATTGTTTAGGATATATTTTTCAAACCTCTCGACTTATGCCCTGGTTGTCTGTTTTTGAAAATGTAAAGCTGGTTTGTAAAGACCAAAATAATAAAATAGCAGAAACAAGAATTAAAAATATCTTATCTAGTTTTGGTTTATCAGAGTTTATAAATTCATATCCTAATGCTATATCAGGAGGTATGAGGAGAAGAGTTTCGATTGCTAGAGCGTTTATAAACAATCCTGAAGTTTTGTTGATGGATGAGCCATTTGTGTCACTCGATCAACCCGCAGCCGAAGAGATGTATAAGATATTAATAGAATATTGGAAAAAAAAACCCACTACTGTTATTTTAATCACTCATAGTGTTAAAGAAGCTTTATTACTTAGTGATAGAATATTATTCATGACAAAAAGACCAGGCCAAGTATTACTTGATTACAATGTTAAATCTTCACGAACACCATTAAAAATTGATAATAAAATTGTTGAGAGTGAATATTCACAGTTATTAGAAAACTATCCTAAAATTTTAAAAGGTGTAAAATAAAATGGACCAAACCTTATCAATATACATTGACTATTTAGAAAAAGGGGGAATCATTTTTTTTTT
>CESW01144684.1_pt1 | contig 18652 bp, 21 predicted proteins | sample 531171 | NCBI WGS metagenome assembly CESW01 (sample SAMEA2621859, study PRJEB7988) | marine metagenome | biome: marine biome (ENVO:00000447); feature: surface water layer (ENVO:00002042); material: "saline water (ENVO:00002010), including plankton (ENVO:xxxxxxxx)" | depth 5 m
CTAGGATGGCAGATATACGTGGAAAAAAGTATTTCTCTTTCTGAGCGCCCTTTGTAAAAGATATCTCCTAGTGTCATACTTCCATGATCAAGAATACTTTTTACAACAGCACGATATTTTCCAGGTTTTAATTTTAAATACTCTTCATAACTTAAACAAAAACCCCATCTTTCATCATAATAACTTGTTAAATATGGTATTGCCTTTGGTTGATCAGGTAAAGTGTGAAGATGTTTTTTTAAATCTTCTAAATCAATCTCAATATCAATTGGAGTACTATAATTTAAAACATGTAAATTATTATCTTTAAATCTTACGATTTTTTTTCCATCAGGATCAATTAAATATGCATCCTCAATATTCCATTCCTGAGGTATCTTCCAATCAAAACATTCTGTTCCTGTTGGTATTTCTTGTGTTCTAAGTTTTGGCTGGTATTTTTTTAATATATCGAAAGTTTCTCTTACTCCATTCCCAGTAATACTTCTACAAATCGGGAAAAGCTTTTTTGCTAAATCAAACATCATAATTCAAACACTCTAGAATAAACTTCATTTTTTTTAATAATTACTTTGAAGGTATTCTTTAAAAATTATAGAATTACTTTTTATTAATAGTTATTTTCAAATATGTTTATTACTGATATTATAACTTATAATCAATATATTTTTTGAAATTTTTATAGATTAAAAAAATAATTGATTTATAGTGCTTAAATTCTACATCTTTTTTAAATCTATAATAAGTTATAAATTATGAAAAAAAAAAAACTATCAAATTATTTAGCTCTTATAAAAAAAATTGAAAAAGTAAGATCTAGGAATAATAAAAATTGGATGGATTTATATAGACTTGCATTTGAAATGGCTCCGGAAAGGTCAATTAATATAATCAAAAAAATTCTTAAAGAAGATAAATCTGTATCTAAATTAGCTAAGAAACTTACTGACTAAAAAATTGATTAAAATCGACTTATTTACTAACGACGTCAAGATTATTAATAAAATAAAAAAACCTTTTATAATTAACCAAATATTTTCGGAAAACAAAAATTTTTTAAAGTTTAAAAAAAAGGCTTTTTATCGATTTATTTTCATAAAAAATAAAAATGAAATTCTAAAAAAAATTAATACTAAATCAAAAATGGGTATCTCATATGGTTTTGGAGTTATTTTTAATAAAAGAATTATTTCTAAATACAAAAAAGGAATTTGGAACATTCACACTGGCGATTTACCCAAATACAGAGGGAGACATCCTATAACAGCAGCTTTTTTGAATAATGAAAAAAGAATAGGTATTACAATTCATTCTATAGATAGAAAGATTGATAGAGGTTTTTTACTGTCAAAAGCATTCGTTCCAAGAACTTTTTCAGATGACGAAAATACTATAAAAAAAAAAATTTTAAAAATGATACCACATTTGTTGAACAGATCGTTAAAAAATTACTTACAAAAAAAGTACGTAAAAATTCCTCACGGCAAGTACTACAAACCCTTTTTTAATGGTATTAAAATTGATAACTCAAAAAAACATTCTTATATTTTTATATATAATGCCGTAAAAGCTCAAAAAATACACGGTGGAATTTTTATCAATGGTGAAAAATTTTCAGACGTAAAATTTTATAAAAAACAATTTATTTCAAAACCATTTTCAAAAATACTTACTTGCAAAAACTCAAAAAAATTAATACTAAAAAAATAAAAAATTAAATGAAAACTAAATGTGCAATTATGCAGCCACATTTTTTTCCTTGGAGTGGTTATTTTAACTTGATTTCTAAAGTTAATAAATTTATTTTTTTAGATGATGCGCAGTATTCAAAAAATAGTTGGCAGTCTAGAAATAAGATATTAATTAATAACGAAATTAAATGGATTACAGCTCATACAAAAAAATCGTCAACCAAAAATACAAAAATATTAGAAAAAAAATTAGATGATCAAACTAATTGGGTAGCTAAATTAAATAAGACAATAATACAAAATTACTCCAAACATAAACATTTTAATAATGTTTTAGAATTACTAGAAAACTTAGACCAAAAAAGTACAAAAAATCTTGCTGAATTAAATATAAAATTAATAAAATTTATTTGTAATAAAATTGATATTAATTCTGAATTTATTCTTTCTAGTAGTTTTAACATAAAAAAAACAAGAACTGATAAAATAATTGAATTAATTAAAAAAATAAATGCCACAGAATATTTGACAGTAATTGGTTCAGAAAATTACTTAGCTGAAGATAATTTTGAAAAAAAAACTAAGATTAAATTAAAAATAAATAATTATTTACAATTACAATATAGACAATACAAACAAATAAATTTTATCAAAAATTTATCAATAATAGATGTAATTGCTAATTTAGGATGGCAGAAAACTTCAAATTATGTTAAAGAAAAAATATGAATAAAAAATACAATCTTCAAAAAAATAAATTTGGATTTTATCAAGTTACTCCAGTTCCAAGTAAAGAGGAAATTACTAAATTCTACGCTGAAGAATTTTATACTGGTGAATATAAAAATTTTAATGACTCTTCTTTAAAAGTACAAATCAACGATCCTGAATTTTATGAGGGTCATTGGGAAGATATTTACGATAATATTGTAGAAATTAATCACAATGCAAATAATCTTAGTATGCTAGATATAGGGTGCGGTTGGGGCCTGGCTTTAAATTATTTTAAAAGAAAAGGACTCGATTGTTATGGATTTGACCCCGCTATTGAGGCTGTAAATTACGGTATTAAAAATGGATTAAATCTTAAACACGCAGGCCTTGACGGTATGGATGTTTTTAATGGAAAAAAATTTAATGTCGTGACTTTATTTAATGTTTTAGAGCATTTGCCAGATCCACAAAAATCAATAGAACAAATAAAAAAAATCTTACTCCCTAACGGTATACTAATTATTGATGTTCCAAATGAATTTAATGATTTTCAAACATCTGGTAGAGATGTTCACAGATTAAATGACTGGTGGGTAGCCCCACCAAATCATTTAAATTATTTTTCCAATACATCTTTAAAAAAATTACTTAACCACCTTAATTTTGATGTAAAGATATGTGAAGCATCTTTTCCCTTAGAACTTTTCTTACTTTTTGGAGAAAATTACGTCAAAGATGGTAAGCTTGGAAGTTTGTGTCATAAAAAAAGAGTAAATTTTGAGACTAATATGAGAAAACACGGAAAAAAAAATGCTTTAAAAAAATTTTATAGGTCATTGGCAGAATTAAACCTTGGCAGACAAATCACAATTTACAGTCTTTTAAAATAAAGAAATATTATTAATGAAAAAATATATTCAGTTATTAGAGAAAAATGGTTATGTAATAATACCTAACTTATTAAGTAAAAAAAAATGTGAGATTTTTAAAGAGATGCTAGATAAATCCTATGAAAAATATGCTCCAAAATATGCAAATAATGAAAATAATAACAATCTAGCTAAAAAAACACATGAAAAGGTAGTTTTTAACCTTCACAATAAAAACTTAAAATGGTTTGAGCTATTCGAAAATAAAGTAATACTCAGTATATTAGATGTCGTATTAAGAAAAGGTTCATACCAAAATAATGAGCCTTATTATTTAAACAATATATCTGCTCGATGCCCTTTGAATGGGAACGCAGGCCAAGATATTCATCTTGATAGTAATCTACCTGGGGTAAACTATAATATTGTTACCAATGTAATTTGGTATTTTGATGATGTTAATAAAAAAAATGGAACTACAATTTTAATTCCTAAAAGTCATAAATTTAAAAAATATGCGGATAACTCAAAAAAAATAAAAAACAAACTTTATATTAATGCAAAAAAGGGCTCTGTTTTGGTTTTTAATGCTAATATGTGGCACGGTGGTTCTAAAAAAAATAATGATGACTCAAGATGGGCTTTGGTTTTAGGCTATGCAAGGTGGTTTATTAAACCATCTTTTGATTATATGCATAATACTCCAAAAAAAATATACAATAAAATGACTGACAATCAAAAATCTCTGCTAGGATTTTATCATGTTCCTCCTAAAGACGAATTTACAAGATTAAATCGACGATCAATAAAAGCAGAAATACCTTTCGATTATACTTTGATCTAATGTTCAAGATTAAAAATAGAATAATTTCAGAAAAACATAAACCATTTATAATTGCAGAGTTGTCTGGAAATCATAATGGTTTTTTAGAAAATGCACTTAAGTTAGTTGATATTGCTTCAAAGTGTGGTGTTGATGCGGTTAAACTTCAAACTTTTAAGGCCAATACAATAACAATAAAGTCTTCTAGAAAAGAATTTTTCATAAATGATAAAAAAAATATATGGAAAAATCAATCTTTATTTGATCTATATAATAAAGCTCACACACCATGGGAATGGCATAAGAAAATTTTTGATCGTGCGAAAAAAAGAAAGATTATGATTTTTAGTAGTCCATTTGATGAGTCGGCTGTTGATTTTTTGGAAAAATTAAATGTTCCTGCATATAAAGTAGCATCATTTGAAATTAATCATTTCCCTTTACTTAAAAAAATTGCAAAAACTAAAAAGCCTGTAATTCTATCAACTGGGCTTGCAACCTTTTTAGATATCAAAAATGCGATAAACATACTTAAAAAGAATGGATGTGATAAAATTGCAATTTTGAAATGTACAAGCTCCTATCCAGCTAATCAAAAGGACTTAAATTTAAAAACTATAGTCGAAATGAGGAAGAAGTTTAAATGTGAAGTTGGTTTTTCTGATCATAGCATTGGGAATTCAGCTGCGCTGACTGCTATTGGTATGGGCGCGACTATAATCGAAAAACATTTAACTTTGAAGAAAAAATTTGGGATAGATGGGAAGTTTTCGAGCGAATATGAGGAAATGAAAAATTTGAAAAAGGATTCTATAAATGCATGGCTTTCTAAAGGTATTGTTTTATTTGGTCCTACAAAAAATGAAAAAAGATACGTTAAGTATAGAAGATCTATCTATACATCTAAAAATATCAAAAAGGGAGAAAAATTTACTAAATATAATATTAAAGTTGTAAGACCTGCTTTAGGCATGCATCCAAAGTTTTTTGACATAATAATCGGTAAAATTTCAAAAAAAAAAATGCTTTCTGGAACTCCAATTAAAAAAACATATATAAAATAGCTCAAATACTTATTTTGGGTAGTATTAACAAAATTAAATTGACAAACAAATAAAATAAAAATTATTACAGATACAATTTAGATTAATTAAAAAAAAAAAATATGATTGCAATTCTTCTTGCTGCCAGATCAGACTCTAAAAGGTTACCTGATAAACATTTTTTAAAAATAAATTCAAATTTAAGAATGATTGATCTCTGCATTATCAGACTAAAAAAAACAAGGCTAGTTAATAAAATTTTCTTATGTACAACAAAAAATAAAATTGACAATAAATTTAAAGAAGTTTGTAATTTACATAAAATTAATATTTTTAGAGGAAGTGCAAATAATGTTCAAAAAAGATTAATTGATTGTGCCAAAAAAAACTCAATCAAAATAATAGTAAGAATAACTGCAGATTGTCCAATAATAGATCCTAAGTTAATAGATAAATGCATTAAATTGCATCTTAAAAAAAAATCTGACTATACATCAAATACTTTAGTGCTTTCATTTCCAGATGGGTTGGATGTTGAAATAGTAAATTTAAAATCTCTGTTAAAATCTCAGAAAATTTCTAAGACAACTTCCAATAAAGAGCATGTAACTACTTTTATAAGAGAATCGAAACTCTTTAAAAAATTTAATTATAAAAACTCAATAGATTATTCGAATAGACGATGGACTTTAGATTATCGAAAAGATTTTAATTTTCTTAAAAAAGTCACTAAATACTTTTTACCCAATATTCATTTCTCTTGGAAAGATTTAATAAAAGCTGAAAGATCAAAATCTTTGATTAATATTAAGGACAGGTAACATGAATAAAAATGAATTGAAAAAGAAAATCATAATTGGATCTGCAAATTTTGATAAAGGATATGGAGTGGTTCCAGCTAAGATGAGTCAGATTGAAATTAATAAAATTTTAAATTTATCGAAAAAAAATAATATCTATAAAATAGATACAGCTGATGCGTATTTAAAAAATAAAAATATTTTTAAAAATATTGATAAAAAATTTAAGTTTATAACAAAAATTAGACCAGATTATAAATGGATAAGTTTAGATTATTGTGAACAAAAAATAGAAAATCATTTCCAAAAATTCTATGGTAAAAAAATTGAGACATTATTATTTCATGACATTAAAATTTTATTTTCTAAAAAAGGATTGCAAATTTTTAGAAACTTAGAGAGCTTAAAAAAAAAATATTTCAAAAAAATTGGTGTTTCAATTTATAACCCGAATTGTTTAAATTATTTGACACTGAATTATAATCTAGATGTAGTTCAATGTCCTTATAATATTCTGGATCAAAGAATTATAAGATCTGGATGGTTTGCTAAATTGAAAGATAAAAAAATAGAAACCCATATAAGATCAGTTTTTTTACAAGGATTACTGGTAAATAAATTTGCCTATAAAAAACAATACTTCAAAAAATGGGAAGTGTACTTTTTTGAATGGTTTAAAAGTTTAAAAAAAAATAATATTTCTCCAATTGATTATTGCCTCAATGATTTATTAAATTATGAATTTGATCGAATAATAATTGGTATCAACAGTTATAGTCATCTCAAAGAGATTCTTAGATTTAAAACAATAAAAAATAAGAAAAAAGTGTTAAAATTTAAAATAAATGATTTAAAATTAATAGACCCAAGAAATTGGAAATAAAATGAAAACAAAAAAAGGTATAAATTTATATAATTACTCAAAAACTATCATTCCTGGTGGTACCACATTATTTTCTAAAAGATCAGAACTCCATTTACCAGATAAATGGCCTGCTTATTTTTCAAAAGCGACAAAAACAAATGTATGGGATTTAAATGGAAACAAATATTTAGATATGTTTTGTGCAGTAGGAACAAGTATATTGGGTTATTCCAACGATAGAATAAATAAATCAGTCTCCAATACAATTAAAAAAGGGAATATGACGTCATTAAATTGTTCTGAGGAAGTTTACCTGTCAAAAGAGATAATTAAATATCACCCATGGGCTTCTATGGCTAAATTTACACGAGGAGGAGGCGAGGCAAATGCTGTCGCAATTAGAATTGCTCGATCTTGTACTAAAAAAAAAAATGTTGCCTTTTGTGGCTATCATGGATGGCATGACTGGTATCTATCGGCAAATATAAATTCAAAAAAAAATTTAGATCAACATTTAATGTCAGGTTTAAACTACGAAGGTATACCAAATGAATTAAAAAATACTTCCTTCCCATTTCCATATAATGACTTTCAATATCTTAAAAGATTAATTGATAGGAAAAATATAGGAATAATTAAGATGGAAGTGGTAAGAAATATTAAACCGCTTAATAATTATCTGCAAAAAATAAGAAGGCTGTGTAATAAAAAAAAAATAATTTTGATTTTTGATGAATGTACAACAGGTTTTAGACAAAATATGGGTGGTGTTCATCTTGCATTCAACGTAAACCCAGATATGGCTATATTTGGCAAAGCATTAGGTAGTGGATTTGCTATTAATGCTATTATTGGTAAAAAAAAAATAATGAAAGAAGCAGAAAATACATTTATTAGTAGTACATTTTGGGGTGAACGAATTGGCTATACTGCTGCGCTTTCTTCAATTAGAGAATTTAAAAGATTAAATGCTTTCCAAAAAGTAGAAGCTAATGGAAAATTATTAAAAAATATTTGGTTAGATTTATCACAAAAATATAACGTTCCAATTAAATTAATGGGTACTAATGCTATACCAATATTTGAATTTTGTAATAATCATCCAATAAATAAAACTTTTTTAACTCAAGAAATGCTAAAAAATAAAATTTTAGCGACTAATATGATATATATTAACATATTTCATAATAAAAATAATATTAAAAAGTACGTTAAAGTTTTAGATAAAGTCTTTAAGGATATTTCAAAAAAAAATATAAAGAAAATTCTTAAATCCAAAGTATGTTTTAAACCCATCAATAGGATTAATTAAATTATGAAATTAATCCCCTATAATAAACAATATATTGACCATAAAGATAAAAAAATAATTTTAAATTCATTATCAAATGATTTAATCACTACTGGTCCATACGTAACAAAATTTGAAAATGAGTTAAACAGGTATCTTAAATGTAAATATAGTTATACATGCAGCAGTGGAACAGCTGCAATACATTTGGCTTTTCTATCGCTCAATCTTAAAAAAGATGATGTAATTTTAATGCCAGCAATAAACTTTATAGCATCATATAATTTAGCAAAAAATATGCAGCTAAAGGTTTACTTGGTAGATATTGACAAAAGTACTGGTCAAGTGACGCCCGATAAAATAGCACAATGTATTAAAAAAAATAGACTTAAAAAAATTAGTGCTATACTCATAATGTATCAAGGAGGATACCCTGAAAATTTAATGAATTTTTATGATATTAAAAAAAAATATGATTGTTTTTTAATTGAAGATGCTTGTCATGCTTTAGGGGCAGAATACAAATACAAAAAAAAATTTATTAAAGTTGGCTCTTGTAAACATTCTGACATTTGTACATTTTCTTTACATCCAGTAAAAACAATAACGTCTGGAGAAGGTGGTATAATAACAACTAATAATAAAAAAATTGCTAAGAATATAAAATTACTAAGAAGTCACGGAATATCTAGAAACAAAAAAAAATATTGGATATATGATGTTTTGAAAAGCGGCTATAATTATAGACTTTCTGATCTCAATTGTGCATTAGGATTGTCTCAACTAAAAAAAATTAATTTTTTTTTAAATAAAAGAAAAAAAATTTATGAGAATTATAGAACAAAATTACAAAATTTTAATCCCAACTTGGTTATTCCTAAATACTCAAAAGATATTAAGCCCTCTTATCATCTGTTTGTGATTAATGTTGCATTCGATAAGTTAAAAAAAAGTAAAAACCATTTTATGAATTATTTAAACACTAGTGGTATTCGTGCACAATATCATTATATCCCGATTTATAAATTTAGTATTTACAATAAAAAAAAAACTTTTTTTTCTAATTCAGAAAAATATTATAAAAACTCAATAAGTATTCCATTATTTGTTAATTTAAATATTAAAGATCAGTATAAAATTATAAAGACTATAAAAAATTATTTTAAATAATTAAAATACTTAGTGGATGATTTTATAACTTTTTAACTTATTTGTATTGGAGTCTTGAAGAAGATATGGGGAAAAAAAAATTGATTTATATACCTATGGAAATTAAGGCAAGAGAGTTTGAGCCTAAAATTTTATTATCTTGTTTTGCAGCTGAACAAAATTATGGTGTACTTTTAGTTCATAAATTTCCAGAAGGAATATTTAAACATCTTCCAACTGGAATATATATAGATAAAGATATTGCTGCACATAGATTTAAAACATTAAAAAATATTCATAAATATAAAATGAAAATTGTATGCTTTGATGAAGAGGGTCTTTTACAAAAACGTAATGATCCCCTTAGATCAAAAAGATTTTCAACATTCCGTCTATCAAAAGAAACTCTTGAACTTACGGACCTAATATTAGCGTGGGGTGAAAACCACAAAGGAATCATTTGTGATTTTTATCCAGATTCAGAAAAAAAAATTAAGATTACAGGCAGCTCAAGAATGGATCTGTTGAGACCAGAATTTGCAAAATTTAATAAAGCAAAATCCTCCCTCTTAAAAGAAAAATGGGGTCCATATATTTTAATACCATCAGCTTTTTCTGGAGCAATTAATATAAATGGTTCAGATTTTTTATTTAATCACTTTAAATTATCAAATTCATTAGTTGGAAAAAAAACTACTGAGTCAGAGATAAATTTTTTTAAAAAAAGAGAAGAGCACTCAAGAAGAAATTTAGATCAATTTTCAAAAGCTATAGTTAAAATGGCTAATATATTCAAGAAATATAATATAATAATCAGACCTCATCCAAGCGATGATCACGAATACTGGAACAAACTATCAAAAGAATTGAATAACGTTCACGTGATATACACTCATACAGTAAGAGATTGGATTACAGGTTGCGAGGTTATGGTGCATAATAATTGTACTAGTGGGTTAGAGGGCTACATTCTTCAAAAACCTATTATTCAGTATTCACCATATGTAGATGAGGAAATGGAACGTAATATTAAAAATGCAGAAAACTTTAAAGTAGAAACAGAGGATGATTTGTTTTCAGCATTAAATGAAATTTTAAATAATAAAATAAAAATTAGTCATGATACAAGTTTATTGAATGAACACATTTCTTCTCTTGAGGGTAAAATGGCAAGCGAAAAGATTGTAGACTCATTAAATTCACTAGATGTAAACGAAGTAGATTTAAACTTAAACTCTTTATCTTTTTATTATTTTAAAATTAAATTAAAAAACTATTTAAAATCAAAGGTTAAAAAATTATTCAAAAAAAAGGATAATACTAGTTTAGGCATTTCAAAACAGGCGCAGCAAAATAAGTTTCCGGGTATTTCCCTAGAAGAAGTTAATTATTTTATAAAATCTTATAGTAAACAACTAGATCGTTTCCATAATGTTAAGGCTAAACAAATAACAAAAAATAGCTTTTATATAGAAAAAAAATAAAAATAATTTTCAAAACAGAGTAAAAAATTATAACCAGAACAGTTAAGCTTCAATTATATCATATATTTCAGATGTAGGAAATTTAAAAAAGTTGCTAGTATTTCTGTGTCTATTTAAAAAAATAACTCCTGCATCTTGTGAAATATGTTTACTAAATTTTTGAAACCTATCTAATCTTCTTACCTTAGACATTCCAACTAAAATATAATCCTTTTTAACTAAAAGACCTCTTGCATAACCATTAAACGGAATTTTTTTTTGTAAATTCAATAAAACTTCAAATTTCATTGAATTACATACATGTAATATTTTACTTACTATTTGGATTGAATGAGGTTGAAATAAATTTTTTTTGATAATTTCTTTTTTACCATTTTTCAAATTGTATTTAATTATACCACCATCATTCCAGATGTCATTTCTGAAAATACCTTTTAAAGAAAACATCGTTAAATATAAATTTTCATCATGATATTTAATACTGTTTATATGATGTGCATCATAGAGTTTTTTTTTAAAAATATGTATTTTTTTTAAAATTTTCAAAGATGGATATGAAATTTTATAAATACAATCAAGCGCTGTAATATTAATATAAATAATCCTGTTTTTTTGATCAAAATCAATACAATGTGGATTAGACATGTAGTCTAATTTTTGTTTTTTGATTACCTTAAAATCTCTATTTAATATTATAATACCTTCATTTTCATCTGCACAAACATAATTATCTTTGACTTTTGCTATCCCTCTTACAGATCCTGTAAAAACTCTTTTTATTCTATTTTGAGAAATATTTAATTTATAAATACCTCCATTTATACCGTTAGCAGTAACTAAAAAATTTTTTTTTGGGAATTCATTTAAGTTTTCAATTAGTTCTGGGCTGATCAAGATTTTTTTTCTATCTATTTTCATCAAATTTAATTGGGATTTAACGTTTTCAATAGCAGGAGTTGCAATTATTATTTTATTAATTTTTTTTGTATTTAAACCTGTTGGACTAATACATTTGATTGAATTAAATTTTTTACCCCATAAATTTCTATCATTATCTACAAAATAATTAATCTTAAGTTTTGTTGAATTAAGAAAACTTAAACCATTAGAACCAGCTCCAAATATAATATTCATAGTATAATTTATCTAATCTAAAAAAAATATTGATAGCATTAATAATACTATTTTAAAGAAAAACCACCATCCAAAACTATGTTTTGTCCAGTAATCCAATTATTGTTATCTGAAATCAAATACTCTAAGCATAAATTTATATCTAAATTTCTACCTAATCCAAGAGGATATTTATTTTTTAATTCATTTACTTTTGAAGAGTTAACTTTTTTACTAAATTTTTTAAACATAACATTGTTAATGGTGCCGGGGCTAATACAATTAATTCTTTTTTTTTCTTTAGATAACTCTATTGCTGCTGATCTTACAAGACCTAGGCATGCTGCCTTTGAGGATGAATACAAAGACATTCCTGAGTCTCCAAGTTCACTCATTATAGATGAAATTATTACGGCACCTGCTTTTTTGTTGAATAATTTCTTATTTTTCATCAACTTTATTATTAAAAAGGCTGAAAAAATATTTATGTCAAAAGAATTATAAATATCTTTTTTATCAACAATATTAATTGGCTTTAAATTCAATACACCAGCCGAATGAATAAAATAGTCTATTTTACCATGTTCTTTGACTAGTTCAGTAATTTTTTTTTCATATAAGTCAAAATTATGTAGATCAAACTTATAATGAAAATAATTTTTTAATTTTAATTGATTATTTCTAGATATTCCTAATATTTTAAAATTTAATTTAGAAAAATATTTTACTATACTAGAGCCAATTGATCCAGAGGGACCTGTTAATAATATTATTTTTTTTCTCATATTTTAGTTATATTTGTAAACTTAATATCTCCTAAATCTATAATTCCATTTCCCCAAGATAACCCTACTCCAAAGCCTGAGATAAGCACTTTAGAATTTTTTACTTTATTTTTTGAATTTAATAAAGTCAATGGAATAGATGCAGAGTTAGTATTTCCAAAATATTTAAGTGACAATAAAACTTTTTTTTTATCAATTTTCAATTTTTCTGAAATTTTATTAATTAAAAATTTACTAGCTTGATGTGGAACAAAAAAATTTATATTATCTAACTTTAACTTACTTTTTTTTAGTAGGTCTTGAATTTCCAGAGGTATTTTTTTTGACATATATTGAAAAACATTTCCACCTTTCATGATAAATTTTTTTTTAAAATTATTATTAAATTGATCTGAGTCGTATTTTATATAATCGCTACCACTGCCATCTGTTCCAAATGAAAAATAAGATTTCGTTATTTTGTTAGAATAATCAATTCCAACCGCAACACCACCATCGCCAAAAAGAATCCTGTTTTGTCTATCGTTTTTATCAACAAATTTATTACTCATATCACCTAGTAAAAGTAAGCCCTTTCCTTTGATTTTATCTGTAAATAAAAATGAACTAAAAATTCCATAAGCAAAGCCTGAACATCCGAGTGGAATATCGTATGCTATAACATTCTTACTAAGATTTAATTTATCTTGTAAAATACAAGCAGTTGAAGGAAATATAAAATCGCGTGTTTGGCTTATAAATAAAATATATTTGATTTCTTCATTTCTCCATTTTAATTTTTTCAAGAGATTTTTTGCTGCTTCAAAGCATAAATCTGAAGTTTTAATTGTTCCATTTTCATCATAATGTGTACTTAAAACGCCAACATAACTTTTTTCTTTATTAGATAAGTTGTTTTTAATTTTATTATTTGGCACACATCCGGAGATACCTGAAATTTTTGAATGACTAAGTGTATACAATATTTTACCTATCTACGTTAAATAATTTAATTAAATCTTTTACTTTTTTACATTCATATAATTTATTTGCATCCAAGTTTAGTTTTGGAAAATATTTATCTGCAAATGCCAAAATTTCTAAAATTTTTAAAGAATCATAGTCTAATTCTGAGAGCAAAGTTTCTCCACTCAATTTTTTTTTTTCAAACAATTTATTTATTTTTTTTACAAGATCTGAATAATTCATATTTTTTTTACAAGATCTGAATAATTTAGATTTTTTTTATCATATTTCTAAATATTTTAATCCTATATTCTAAATTCCCTATTATATCTCTAAAATTGCTATTTTTAATATTATTAAAAATATTCTCACAAATTTCCTTATCCTCTGTAAAAATCTGTTCATTGAACTTCATACAACTATTTGAAAAAAAAGTTTCAACTTTTTGATTTTTTTTGAAAGATATTTTAGGTAAGTATATTGAGGAAGTTACGTATGTATTCTTTGTGTCTATTGGTAGGTAGTTCTGAATATAATATGAGTTACCCATTGTTGTTGAAATTGAACTATATGGAAAAATCATAGTATGCTCATATGTATTTTTTAAATCATTAAAATAAGTATTAATTTTTGCAAATTTATTAATATAACTTTTTGAAACAGGCATTTGCATTTTCATTACATTTTCTTTTATTTCATATTCAGGTTTTAGTTTCAAAAGATTTTTAAATGTTGTTTGATGTAAAAAAATTGCATGATATTCATCTATGGAATTTTCTACACATATTTTCCAATTAGCATTCCAATTATAGACTTGATGATCAATATTTTTATAAATTTTTTTTGAAATTTTTGACAAATTTTTAAATTCTACTCCAAGATAACTTTTTAGATTTAAGTGATTTGTTTTTGATTTTAAAAAAATAAAATCTCCACAAAAATCTAAAATCCACTCCTCTAATTTAATTTTTTTTTTATCTAAATTAAAAGCCATTTTGTCATAAGGAACGTTTTTTACTATACCTCTATAATCATAAGACCATGCATGATATGGACAAACAAATGAGGAATTTCCTCTTACCTTGGTAAATATTTTAGTGCCTCTGTGAGAGCATAGATTTGTGAATGCAGATATTTTTTCTTTAAATTTATATATAACAATAGATTTTTCTAAAAAATTTATTACTTTATAATCTCCTTTATTTTCAAACTCGCATGTATGTCCAATTAAGATAAATGCATTTGAAATAAAATAATTTTTTTCTTTAGAAAAAATACTCTCTGAGCTGTAAGGATTGCTTTTCATTATTTATTATTTAGCGATCCATACTGATTGTTTTTATAAAAAATCATTGATCTATCTACAATTTTACTCACTGGAGAAATATTTGCAAATAAACCTTTGCTAACCATAATTTTATTAAAATCTTTTTTTTCTCTCATTATAGAGGTCCATTTATTGTAATTTAATAATTTAGAATACATTTTGTAATACGAAAATTTTTTTTCAAAAACTTCTTTTTTATATTTACCATTATCATACATTTTGCCTCTAAAAATTTTGTAAAATCTGTAGGGAACTTTAGTTTTTTCTTCAGCCATATGATGTACCGCACATCCCCGATTCAAATCAAGATTTAAGGAGACCCACAAAGCATTATTTCTATAAAGCCAATCAAAGATGCTTCCATCACCCCAAGTTGTTTCTTGTTTAAGTTTTTTTATATCATTTAACATTTTTCCTTTTACTAAAAAACTATGTAACGGTGACTCAGTTCTAAAATACTTATTAGATGCAAGTGCTGTGTTTGGTATTATTCCCGTATATGGTTTTGATAGTTTTACATCATATTTTTTTTTTAGAGCCAAATCGTTTGAAAAAGCTGGAAATAAAATTGTTTTATCAAAAAAAATTTTTTCAATATTTATTAATATATTGTTTACAACAGTTGGACCTGCAAGATTATAATATCTTAATGAATTGACTATGTCTGTTTGAAATACAAATATATCATTTTTTTTTCTATAAATGATATTTAATATTTTTTTTAAATCCTTAAAGAAATCTAATTTATTATTCATCTAAGGTTTTTATAATTTTTTGTTGGTGTTGTATTAAAATGTAGAATTTTTTTTTCTAATTTATTAAGTTTATTTGTAAATCTATTCATCAACTTTTTATAATCTATATATGGCTTAATCCACCATGGAGTAAAAAAAGCAAAAATAGACCATCTTGTTGAATTTTGATTTAAGTTTATTCCTGTCTTGTGAATTAAATTTCCATGCAAAAAAATTAAATCCCCTTTATTACCTAATATTTTTTTTGATTTTTTTTTATTCTGGTTTCTACTAAAAAATGAATAAGTTTTATTAGATCTTGGAATATATTCAGTGGCACCGTTGTATTCATTAAATTCGTCTAAACAAATGATTATTGAATGCAGGATAGAGGGCATGACACTTATTTTTTTATTTATAAATTTATTATCTTTATGCCACCTATAACCAGGTGCATTTTTAATTACACTTTTACAACCCAAGACATTCCGCGCAGAGTTTACGTGCAAAACATAATTATGGTCAAATAATTTAGTCATAAAATTGTCAACGGTTTTATTAGCGATTAACTTTAGAAGCGATACATCTTCATAAAAAAAATCAAAAATTACCTCTACATTTTTATCACCAATATATTTTTTATTTTTTTTTCTTTTATTTTTAATATTTTCTAATTTTCTAATTATTTCATTACATTTATTTTTTGGTAAAAAATTTTTTACTACTAAATAACCCTGTTTATTGAAAAGTTCAGTTTTATTAATTTTATTATTTTTCTTAAATTTATTTAACATAATATATAAAATAAAAATTTTTTTTAATAGTTAGATTGATAATATATTAACAGTGCTAATTAAATATCATTATTTGTCAATTAAATTAATTATTTTGAAAATGTTTGTTGATTATTCAAATAAAAAATTTCTGTAGTAGTGAATAAAATAGAAAATTTTTCATAATAATTAATTTTTTTTTCTCTTTTTAATTTTTTTAAAATAAATTTGTGCTTAATAAGGTCTTTTGGTAATGGCCATTCTTTTTTGACCAGTATTTTATATTTTATATTATTTTTTTTTAAAAAATCGATTATTTTTTCTCTATTTGATAACCCAAGAACAGGAAAAAGAAGTCGTGCCTTATTAAAATATTTATTTTTGTAATCATTTAAAATATTAATTAAAAATTTATTTCCATCATTGCCACTTTCATTTGGAGCGAATTTAAACCATTTTGAAATACTATTTATTTGTGAAGAAATTCCAGAAATATCATTAATGATTAAATCAAATTTTTTATTCTGCCAATTTTTTAAAGAGTCTGATAATCTTATATCATAATTCTTGGTTAATTTTCTCGCATTAAATAGTGAACAATTAACTGCTGATTTGGAGATATCAGATCCGTAGATATAACTAATAATTTTTTTTTTATATAGATAGCATCCTACAACCCCTGAACCACATCCTAGATCCAATACTTTATCATTTTTTTTTATAATCTTTGAAGCGGTATCAATTAAAAGCATGGTTGTTAGATTGGGTTCAAAAATTTTTTTATTTAAAAAAATTGAGAATTTATTATCTAATATATCAAATCGCTTTTTTACATATTTTGGCACAAGATTAATTAAAACCTCCATCTACCGGTATTATTGATCCTGTTGCATAATTTGACTTTATCAAAAAATTAATTGCATTAAAGATTGATGTATAATCACCAACACTTCGAGTATCTGTATTGTCTAGGAGATTTTTTTTAATTTTTTTGTTAAGACTTGAATAAAGTGGGGTATCAAAAATACCAAGACTCAAATAATTTGAAGTGATACCAAATCTTGCATATTCTTTTGATAATGTTTTACAATATCCTAGTGAAGCATATTTGCCTGATGAATATCCACCTAAGCCAACATCAGTTTTTAATGCACGTGAAGAACCACAAAATATTATTCTACCCCAATTTTGTTTTAACATATGTGGTAATACAAATTTGATGATTTCATGAAAGTTTAGAAAATTTGAATTCATGTCATTCAAAAGTTCTTTAGAAGATTTATTTATAATAATATTTGAGTTTGAAGATGCTTGCATTATTATTAATACAATTTTTTTATTTTTTATTTTTGTGACATGTTTTTTGACAAGGGAAATATTTTTATACTTTACTAACTTGTATTCTTTTATTTTTTTTACTTTTGAAAATTTAGAAAAACCTACAACATCATATTCATGATTTAATTTGAATACTTCCCGAGCAATTTTAGATGCGCCACCAATTATCAAAATTTGTGTTTTAGTTTGCAAATTATTTTTTAACATGTTAATGAATATATATATTATTAATATTATAATTCATTATATGTTAACAAAAAAACAAGTAATTTCATGTATTTCTAAAGCACTAAAAGTCCCAAGTAGCAAAATTAACATTAATTTAAGCGATAAAGATTTTGACAAATGGGACTCACTTGGCCATTTGGAGATTTTGATGAATTTAGACAAAGCTCTTAAAGGTAAAGCTATTAAAATAAAAGATTTGGCTCAAGCACATAGTGTAAAAAAAATATTTTCAGTTTTAAAAAAAAATAAACTTTTAAATTGAGTTACTTTTCAATTTCAAATCTAGCAAATCAACTTGGATCTAATAGACTGGTTGTATCCAATTTAAATAAAAGTCACCCTCATTGGAATGTAAATGAAGTCTTGAGTAAGACAGGAATAAAAAAACTTTACTTATCAAAGGAAAATGAAGATGTTCTTAACTTGTCTATTAGATCTTGTAAAAAAACGCTTAAAAATTTTAATAAAAAAAAAATTGATGGCGTGATTGTAGTCACACAAACAGCAAAAAAAAAATTGCCCTCTGTTTCATGCATGATTCAAGACCAATTAAATCTAAAAAAAAACATTGTTGCTTTTGATATAGCTTTAGGTTGTTCTGGATTTGTATATGGTTTATCAGTAATAAACTCGTTATTTAGCTCAAATACAGTGAAAACTGTGTTATTAGTTTGTGCAGA
>CESW01017195.1_pt1 | contig 18625 bp, 19 predicted proteins | sample 531171 | NCBI WGS metagenome assembly CESW01 (sample SAMEA2621859, study PRJEB7988) | marine metagenome | biome: marine biome (ENVO:00000447); feature: surface water layer (ENVO:00002042); material: "saline water (ENVO:00002010), including plankton (ENVO:xxxxxxxx)" | depth 5 m
AATTTGATTAGACGGGCATGCTCATAATATCTTTATAGGCTGAAAGCACCTTATTTCTTGTATTAAGTGTTAATTGAAAACCTAACGATGATATTTGTTGACTAATCATTACCTTTGTTAAGTCATTTTCTATGCCAAGCTCAAAGTTCCGTGTTGTATCAGCAGCGACTTTTTGTGCGTCTGCCACTGAGTCGAGAGCTCTCTCCATTTTTGCACCAAAATTCCCGATACTTTTATCATGGCCTAACGTATTGCTTGTGCTTTCAATGATCTGCTTGTGATTAGATAATACTTTATTTGTTATGGATCCTATCTGGGACATTTGAAACCTCAAATTGCTAGCTGTTGTGTGTTTTCATCGATTAAAGAATTTGTTGAAATGTTCAAAGGATTGTTGTCGATAACAATATCATTTGAACTGATTTCTTTTTCTGTACAAAGAACCAAGGCTCTTTGTACGATATTTTCCAGTTCTCTAACATTCCCTGGCCAGTTATGGTCTAATAGCGTTTCCAGTGCAGATGTGTTAAGCCAAGGAAGTTCATCAACTGATTTACAATGTCTATATAGTAGAGCTGTCGTTAAGGGAATAATATCGCTTTTCCTATCAACAAGGTGTGAAGTAGCTAGAGGAAAAACATTTAGTCTATAGTAGAGATCTTCTCTAAAGGTCCCTTTTTTAATTTCTTCAAGCATATTTCTGTTAGTAGTAGCAATTACTCTTACATCTACAGGTAAATCTTTTTGTGAACCAATGGGCGTTACTATTTTCTCCTGTAAAACTCTAAGTATTTTTGCTTGTAGACTAAGCGGCATTTCACTTATTTCATCTAATAGCAATGTTCCACCGTCTGCCGCTCTGAAAATCCCCTTATTCGGGTTGGAGGCACCTGTAAACGCACCTTTCTCATGGCCAAATAGTATTGCCTCCAGCATATTTTCAGGAATTGCTGCACAATTTATCCCCACGAATGGGCTGTCGGATCTTGAGGAATTTTTATGAATAAACTTTGACAGAACTTCTTTGCCAGTACCAGTGGGCCCATTTATAAAAACTGTAACATCAGTTTTTGCTACTTTCTCAGCAAGCTTCACCAATTTTTTTGTACTGTTATCTCCTGTAATAAATTGATTATTCCTTGCTACTAAGGTTGCAATGATTTGAAAACCGTAGTCATTAGTAGTGTCTTCGGCTTCGTTACAATAAGGAAGATTTACATGCAGAAGTTTTCCACCTAAATCTTCCTTCAGTGAAAAAGCGTCATCTGTTTGACTAATAACAACGATCGAGCTAGCTTTGTAGCCTTTAGCGACTTCAATTAAACCAGCTGATCCCTTAATAGAGTTAGAAAAATCTTCTGAGCAAATAAAACAAATTTCAGATGCCCTATGTGATAGGTGCTTGTCTTGTGATCCAACTTTGTCTTTTGAAAATTCAACAAGCGCTCGCCGGTCTTCCAATATTTCCTTTAACTTTATTGCAGAGCGTAATCCCCGAGCTTCAATTATAACATTTAGCATACCTTGGTCTCCTTTGACTCATCAATAAAGGCAAGAAATAGGCCAAATACTTATTTTACATTTATTTTATGCTTAAGTTTCTGAATTTATTATATTTTTTTAACAGCATCTTTTTGATATAGGTCATTTTTTTAGAAATAGAAGGTTCAAAAATTTGACTTTTCCACTATATTTTTTCTATTGTCATGCTAATATTAGTTAAAATATTGACAAAACAGATAAATACAAATGCAGGCGATTGAAGAAATCATTTTAGGAAACTCTTTAGTTATCAAGGAAATGAAAAAACTCATTGAGATGGTTTCTTCCTCTAATACAACTGTTCTAATTCAAGGGGAAACGGGTACCGGTAAAGAATTAGTTGCAGAGGCTTTACATTTAGCTTCTGGAAGAAAAGGAAATAATATTTCCGTCAATTGTGCAGCAATTCCATCAGAGCTTTTAGAGTCGGAGCTTTTTGGTCATGAAAAGGGGGCCTTTACGGGGGCCGATCGCGCAAGACCGGGAAGATTTGAGCAAGCTAATAATGGCACTATTTTTTTAGATGAAATAGGGGATATGCCGCTACCATTACAATCAAAACTATTGAGAGTGCTAGAAAGCCGAAAAATACAAAGAGTAGGTTCAAGCAAAGAAGTCGATGTAAATTTCCGTTTGGTGTGTGCTACTCACCAAGACCTAGATAAAAAAGTTGATAAGGGAGAATTCAGAGCAGATCTTTTTTATAGAATTAACGTTTTTCCAATTGAGGTTCCGACTCTATCTGCTAGGACAGTGGATGTTCCTTTATTAATCCAAGGGATCATAGAAAAAATAAAATTTTCAGGTCAAGACATTAAAGTAAACTTTAGTGATGATGCTCTTAAGGTATTGTCTAACTACAACTGGCCTGGAAATGTCAGAGAGCTCCGAAATGTAGTAGAAAGGGCGTCTGTTCTATTCAATGACAGGTCTGTATCAGGTGATAATGTAAAAGAGAACCTTTTACGGCTCAAAGTTCCAGATCCTGATGAAGAGCAAGAAGAATTGTGGGCAGCGTCAACTGAGTTGGCAGATATTTCAAGCCCAGGGAAAGATGAAGAAACAGGTAGTTTACCTATACCTAAACCTGAGCAATATAAGGATTGGTTTTTATATTATGACAAAATGGATCTAAGACGACATCTTAGCGAAATCGAAATCGTCATGATTGAAGCCGCTTTAGAAAAAACAGATGGAATGGTAAGTCAAGCATCTGACGCACTAAAACTTAGGAGAACGACTTTGATCGAGAAGATGAAAAAATATGGAATCTCTAATAAAAATTAACTTTTTTATTGTTTATATGCTTGCTGCATTTTTTGGTTACGTGAAACTTTCAAGGTATAGTCCTTAAATTTTGCAGATGTCTCTTCTTGATATTTTTGAACGCTAGAAAGTAAATTTTGCAAATGAGCCAATTCATCTTGTGTAATGCTGTCCTTATAAATTGAATTGGTAACTAACTCCTCCACAGAACTTTCCAGTTCAGTTGAAAAATTCGCCAGTTTTTCGAAATCACTGTCTTTTAAAGCGAATTCAATCTTACTTTGTAAAGATTTTATTTTAACCAAATTGTCTCGCATCTAATTCAAATTCAGCTTATCGACTTCCAACTATCTCTAATTTCTATTAAAGCAGTCAAGGCATTCATGCTCTTATTAACCTTACAGCTTTTAAATTCCTCTATTAACGTAACCCTAGTGTATTCGTATACTTGAAAAAGATTTTTTGCAATATTGAAATCTCTTTCAAAGTCTACACTAGACTGAAGTGTATATAAAATTGTTAAAGCACGCGAAAAGCTAGTTGATTTCTTTCTAAAACTTTCAGAATTAGGCACTATATTTTTTTGGAAAATTTTAACGGACTTTATTAGCTCGTCAAAACATTTGATAAGAATAGAGTTAGCATCAGATTGAGCAACCTCCATTTGGTCTGTATTTTTATATAGCGATGCAGCGTTAATTGGTTTCATTACTTATAATATTGATATCAGTTTGTTAATATGATAATCTCACAACATGGTTGATTCTATACTTACTAATCAGGCTCCAATAGCCCAACAGAGCAATAATAATAGATCTATTACTAATGCTGCAGTTTCAAATGCAAGTTCCATACCAGAAGTGGAGCAGTCTGAGCAGGTTGTTGATATTACTCCTAGGGCGATGGATTCAGATGCTAACAATGCCTTTGCATCCCCCGTTGAGCCTAGGACGGTATCAAGGTTAATCGATAATAGTATTACGTCCGGGATAGAATTAAGGCCTCCTTTAGAAAACTTTAGTCCAATCGATATAACCACAGAGAGAGCTTTGGAGAATAGGGTGGCCGACATTGAGATAAGGACGAATGATCTTGTTGATGAAACAGACTCACAGGCAAATATTAATAACAATGCAATTGAAGCATTTTCTACTGCAGATAATGAGATTCAGCAATCGGTTGATATCTCAGCATAATCAGTCTTTCTCTATTTCTGAAATTTGCTCTTGTACCTTTAGATACTCCAAAAATAGATCCGACTCGGTGACTACGCCCTTAAGTCTTCCACTGTTATCCGTGACCGGAATACTCTCCCCCACAAAGTTACTGACTTTAATAATTGCGTCGGAGATATTGGATGATTCTTTAATGAATAATGGGTTATTTTCCTGAATTAAATTTGAAGTACTTACGGATAAAACTGAATTAACTTTGGTTTTTCCAACTAGTTTGCCATCTTCATCAATAAAATAGGCTTCTGTAAAGCCTGTCGTCTCAAATAAATCTAATAATTTGGACCTTTCTATGTTAATAGAAACTGCAAGATACTCGTTTTTATGCAGTAAATTCTCAACTGAAATCTCTGATAACAAAATTTCAGTTCTACCTCTTGATATTTTAAAATTTCTGGACATCAGCTGTTTGTCAAAAAATGAATGTCCAAAATAAAATGAACTTATAAGACATGAGCCTGCTACACATATAATTGAGACAAACGCTAAGTCATAGGAGTGCGTTAGTTCAAAAATGATTACAATTGTTGCTATTGGTGCACCAATCACAGAGGCAGAGAGCGCGGCCATACCCGCAAGAACTAGGGAGGACCCCAACATCCCTATACCTATTAAATTACCGATATATGTAAAAATACCTCCCACTGACGCTCCGAGAACTAAGGCTGGAGAAAATACGCCACCAAAAAAACCCATGCTGAGACACACCACTGTCACCATTAATTTTAGAATTAAAACCAGAATTATAAAATCAAATGAATAGATCTCATTCAAGATGCCGCTAATTGTTTCTCCACCTAGCCCGAGTATCTCTGGAATAAATCCTCCTAGCAAGCCACATATTAATACTGCTATCAGAATTCTAATTATTTCACTTGGAGATATTTTAATGATATTCCTTTGCAGACTTAATAGGCTCTTCATAAAAATAACTGCTATCAGCGCGCATATGGGGCCGAGTAATAAAGATAAGGAGACCGCAGGCAATAAAGAGATGTCTGAGTCAGTGTTCTGAAAAAGTATTCCGGATGGGAAAAAATAAGTTGTTAAAGTTGAACTTACGACACTACTTAATGCAATGGGTGCGATTGCTCTGAAAGAAAAATGTCTCAATATCGCTTCATGGGCGAATATAATTCCACCTATAGGGGAATTAAAACCAGCGGAAATGGCTGCAGCTACCCCACAACCAATGAAAATATCCTTTGATAAAAGCGCAGGAACTTGTCTATTTATAAAATTACCAATTGTACCCCCCAAGTGAACTAATGGCCCATATTGACCTACAGATGCGCCGCCGCTTGCTGAAATAAATGCAGAGAATGTTGAAAGAAAACCTGTTTTTACATCTAATTCTGATGATGGGCTGTGGGCGCTCAAAATTACATCAGCTGGCCCATGGTATCGGGCTATATTGAGTGATCTTTTGACCAGAATTATTATGATGGCTGCTAAAAATAGAAAGACCAATGGTGTTATGCTAAAGCAATAGCCTGAAACTTGGAATAAACAGGGACTAGTTTCAATTCTAAAATCCGAGATATTTTTCACACCAAGAACAAAGCCAATTGACAGAATCGATACTATAGTTCCTGTGAGTGTTCCAAAAATTATCACTTGGAAAATTATATTATATATCTTCAAGATCAGTTTCTAAAAAAATCACTTTCCTGCAAGTCTATAGAATGTTTAAAAACTGTCAAATATCGATGACGGTTCTGCAACCAACTCGCCAAGCCACCCAACCTCTGGCTCTTCAATAATACTCCATGAGGCAGGAGCGTAATTATAAACGTTCGATCTCAAGCTAAATATAAATGCTTTAAAAGTTGTACATAGCTCCTTATGATCGGGAATTGGATTTTTTGATCCTTTAAATTCTGATGTAAATAATCCCGTAATTTTTCTTGGTTTGTTATCCCTGTGGAACTTATATGTCCTATAGATAAATGCATTTAGTATTATAACAGCATTTTCGGCTGCCTCAATCTCTGCAAGTGTTCGTAACTTTTCCTCAGCAACTGACTCAATTATACCTGGGTGTATAAGCTCGTATTGCTCAGATAGACCACGAGAATATTTATTTGCTATGGCACTAAGGCTACTGCTACCAGTAAGAAAATCCATCGCCGACTGTGTAGTTACAATACTCACAATCCATCCAGGACAAAAGTTGCTCAGTTTAAACTCCCATCTTTCAATAATAACTATGTTCGTCTCTATATTAGCTTTTCATCGAAAAGAATGAAACATAATACTTTAAGCTTAATAAGTATTTTGCTTCGGAAAGGAGTTTCCTTAATTCTTATTAGCGGAATTTACTCTTAGTAAATTTTTACCAGTGCTTTTACGCAAAACCAAATGAGAATTTAGCTTATATTTATCAAAGTATCCCTGCAGTATTTTGGGTCAGTCAAAAACAAATAATGAAAATTATTATTCGAATTCGTTAAGGTTTAATTTTAGCCCAACTGTCAGCAATTCCACTAACAATGGATCTTACTTCCTCCAACTTAGTCGGATCCTTGATTTCTAGATAATGCTTCACAGATCTGTCGCAATAAGCATAAAGCTCATTTAATTCATCGGCAAGCTGCCCACCTTTTTCTAAATCTAAAGAACCTGACAATATCAAAAGACCCTGCAAAACTTTCCCATAAGCCACAAAGTCTGTTTTAGGGTGCTTTTTTAACATCTTGTCGATATTTGTCTCAATAACGTCAAAAACAATTTTTATTCTGCCGTGAGGGGTCTCAATTCCCTTTGCATAGATGTTTTCGGTATTCTTATATGTTAGTACGGCGGTGTCTAAGCTCATGTCTATCTCCTAAATTAAATCAACCTGTTATGCAAAACGACAAACAATTAAATTAGTTTAAAAAAAATACCTAAATTCGGCATGATTATTGCTGATTTGCTTTAATTGCAATTGCTGATATCTTTATAAAAAAGTGAAGTTATGTTTAATAATAAGAATATATTAATAACAGGTGGTACTGGCTCATTCGGCAGTGAATTTGTTAAGCAGACCCTTAGTAATTACAAACCAAAAAAACTAATTGTTTTTTCAAGAGACGAGATGAAGCAATGGGATATGGCGAAACAGTATCCCAATAATAAAGCGCTTCGATTTTTTATTGGGGATGTCAGAGAAAAGGAACGACTATATAGAGCTATGTCAGGTGTAGACTTTGTTGTGCACGCAGCCGCAACTAAGATTGTTCCTACAGCAGAATATAATCCCTTCGAGTGCGTAAGAACAAATGTGCTTGGGGCAATGAATGTGATCGATGCATGCATTGATCAGAAAGTTAAAAAAGTTGTTGCGTTATCAACTGATAAAGCCTCCAGTCCGGTAAACCTATATGGGGCAACCAAGCTTTGCTCTGATAAGCTCTTCACCGCATCCAACTCTTATTCTGGGGAACATGGTACAAAATTTTCTGTAGTTCGATACGGGAATGTAGTGGGGTCTCGAGGATCAGTTGTACCATTTTTTAGAGAAAAAGCAGAGTGTGGCGAACTTCCTATTACCGACTTTCGTATGACCAGGTTTCTAATTACACTTCCCGAGGCGGTAGAAACAGTTCTATATGCGTTTAAAAAAATGCAGGGAACCGAGATATTTGTAAAACATATACCTTCTGTAAAAATAGTAGATATAGCAAAAACTCTTGCACCGGATGCAAAACTGAAAGAGATAGGATTGAGACCAGGAGAAAAGTTACATGAGCAGTTAATTGGGGAAGATGAGGCGCAATACACCTATAAGTTTGATGGGTACTTTAAAATTTTGTCTCCGTTGAACAACTGGTGTAATGACAGAAAAAGGACCGTGGGTGGAAAAAAGGTTGCATCGAATTTCATTTACAAAAGTGACTCAAACGATTTTTGGTTAACGAGCAAAAATCTAAAAAAATGGCTAAATACAAATTAACAAATTTAATGACCCGAAATAATATGAAACAGAAAGATGGAAAAAAGTCTCAAAGGACGCAAAAATCTTCAATCTTACTCCACTCAGGACATAAGTGATCAGGAAATTACGTCGGTTACAGAAGTTCTTCGTTCCGACTTTTTATCTCGTGGACCGAGAGTAGAGGAATTTGAGGCCAAAATAGGCGCGGTCTGTAAAGGGTCTAAAGCTTTAGCAGTAAACAGTGCTACCTCAGCATTACACTTGGCATATATTCTGGCAGAGGTAAATGTATCGAGTTTAGTTTGGACAAGTCCCATAACATTTGTGGCCACAGCAAATACTGCTATGCAATTGGGTGCAAACATAGACTTTGTAGATATCAATCCCGAAACTTTAAATATTTGCCCAGAAATGCTTGAAGATAAATTAAGAGAGGCAAAGCAAGTTGGTAGACTGCCACATATTGTGACAGCTGTCCATTTTGGCGGTAACCCTTGTGATATGGACCCAATTCATACGTTATCAAAAAAGTATGGGTTCAAGGTCATTGAGGATGCTTCACATGCTTTTGGGGCATCATATAATGGAGTTCCGATAGGAGGAGATAAACGCAGTCTAGCTAGCATTTTTAGTTTTCATCCTGTTAAAATGATTACCACGGGGGAGGGGGGTGCTTTGATTTTAGGGTCCGAAGAGATGTGGCAAAAGGTCAATATAATTCGCTCTCATGGGGTCGATAGCGCTTCCGATGTAGGAAACAAAAAAGATACTTGTCCATGGTATTATGAACAAACGGAAATTGGATTTAATTATAGAATGACTGAAATGCAGGCGGCCATGGGAACAGTTCAAATAGCCCGGTTACCCAATTTTGTAAATAAAAGAAATAAGCTAGCTAATTTATACAAAAATAAGTTGTCTAATCTGCCGATTAAATTCCAATCGATTTCGAAGGGTACCAAATCCAGTTATCACTTATTTACCATTGAGCTCAAAGACAAGCGTTTTGATAGAGATAGGCTCTATACTTTTCTAAAAGAGAACCAGATTGGATCCCAAGTGCACTACATACCTCTTTATCATCATCCGTTTTACAAAAATTTAGGCTTTAGGAATAATTATTGTAACAATGCTGAAAAATATTTTAACTCTTGTTTGTCAATTCCATTGCATCAAAAATTAGATGAGGATGATATTGATTATGTCGTAGGGCATATAACTAAATTTTTATGTTAATTTATGCTACCCCTAAGTCAGCTTCAAATTCAGCCTCGTTATAATTCAGGATTAGACTATTTTTCTCTCTGGTTAATTTCTTAAGCTTTTTCTTATTTGTATGCTTGTTATAACCGCCAGTTTTAAGAAGCTTGCTAGAAGCCAATCCTATCTTTAATTCAGTATTAAGTTTTTCCGCGCCCTCGGCGATCAAATTCTTAACCTCGTCATCCCCCATTTTTGTCATATTTAAACATAAGTCTTGGCGTTCTGTTATAGAGTCTAAGTATTTGTCTTCGTTTTTAATAAATCCATGTTTTAACGCATGATCATACATTCCAGTTGCTGGCAATGGGAGCAAGTAACCGATACTCGGGTAAACTTTGGCCTTCAAACACATGTCAAAGGTTTCGGCTATTGTTTCACGCGTTTCTATGGGATACCCAAAAACAACGCTTATCATAGAAGTAATGCCAACTTGATCTAACAGGTCAACTTGATCGATAAAATATTGTCCCTCAATTCTTTTATTCATCATTTTTAGTATTTCACTATTAGCGGACTCAAGTGAAAAACCAAGGCTCTGACAACCTGAAGCCTTGAATTTTCTCGCTACATCAAGGCGCCTGTGAAGGTCATGCTTTGGATTGCCAAAAAGGTCGACCCTAACTGCAGCACTCCAATTAAATTTTAAGCCAGACGCTAAAATAGCATCGGCAAACCTTTCAGCCTGTGCTAACGATGCGAAGCTAAGATCATCCCAAAAACTAATATAATTACATCCGTACACGTCAATATTGCGCTTAATTTCGGCAAGTATATTGCCTGGACTTCTATATCTGTAAGGATCGTTCCAGAAAACAAAGTGACAAAAGGTACATCGAAAGGCACATCCTCTTGCAGTTACAACGGGCATAACTCTCACTTTTTGATCATCTATTGCTTTAGCCGCAGCGTATGATTTTTGAAAATATTTTTCAGTATCAAATTTGTCCCAGTTTATCATGGGAAAGTCATCTAACTTTTTATGACCTTTTCTATTGTTATTTACCACTACCCGCCCATGCCTATCTTTGTACGCTAAGCCGTCAATTTTATCCCATCCATCATTTCCTGCTATTATATATTTTAAAACCTCTAGACATGTAATTTCGCCTTCCCCTAAGATAGCGATATCAGCAGAAGAGTGCTCTAGAAAAAGTTTTGGAATGCTTCCTGCTACTGAGTTTCCAATAATAATAATGCTGTTTTTGTTATATTTCCTTACAGTATTTGTGAGCCACTTCATCCACTTATAATGCGTTACAATGCTCCCACTGAGCACAATGTCATAGCGATTATTTTCTAGATAAGCTTCTATTTGATCGTCTTCCAACTCATTGATATCTATGTCAAGAAAATCAAAATCAATATCGTGATGGTCTAGATACGTCATTACGGAGGCAATTCCCACGGGAAGAAATTTTGTTGGCGAATTTAATCGCAAGCTTGGATTTACAAATAAAATTTTTTTCATATCTCTGCCTAGCCGTTTTCGTGCATTAAATATGCCAATACGCTATGCTATGCCAAATTTATCGAAAATAGTTAGAAAATTCTAAAAAATTACTTTCATCAAAATGGTATAAAAATTGCTCTCTTATTTAGAACATGATAATTATATTAAGGCAATTCAATATAGAATAAGAAGTGATAAAAATATGGAAGAGCTTGTTCTAGAAGAAGTCAATAAATCCGATAACCATAAGAAATTATTATTCGAAGTCTTTCAACAGAGAAAAGATAATGAGAGAATAAGCAGTGACCCACAGTTAGTTTTTGATGATCATATTAAATTTGTCGAAGATCATCCTTACAGATATTGGTTTTTGGTTAAAACAGGAGATCGTTATATTGGGTCGGTGAATATCAGCTATGAGAACTCTCTAGGCATACATTTATTCGCTAAATATGAAAACTTCGTTGGGCAATTAATTCATAAGATATGTAAAACAATTAAACCACTCCCGAAGCTTGCATCGGTAAGGTCGGGTGACTTTATCGTAAATATATCACCCAAAAATATTAAATTGGAGCAAGAGCTAGAAATATTGGGTGCTCAATGTATACAAAAAACATTTAAATTATTAACTAATGAAAAAACCAGAGTTTAAAATAGGAAGTAAGTCATTAGGATTAAACCATCCTCCTTGCATAATAGCTGAATTATCAGCCAACCATAATGGTGATCTAGAACATGCGAAAAAACTCATGGAAACGGCAATAGACTGTGGAGCTGATGCTATAAAAATCCAGACCTATCAACCTGAAACAATGACTATAAGATCAGATAATCCCGATTTTCACATCTCCCATGGACTTTGGAAGGGGCGGTCTCTCTTTGATCTTTATGAGGCAGCACAAACTCCCTTTCACTGGCAAGAAGAGTTATTTAGTTATGCAAAAGCGAAAAATATTACGCTTTTTTCAACTCCTTTTGATGAAGGTGCCGTCGAGCTTCTAACAAAAATTGGGTCTCCAGCTTATAAAATTGCCTCGTTTGAAAACACAGATTTGGGATTAATTAAAAATGTGGCGCTAAGACATAAACCCCTGCTGGTTTCCACAGGTATGGCAGACCGAGAAGAAATTGAAAATATTGTAAAGGTTGCCCATTTAAATGGATGCCATGACTTATTGCTATTTCATTGTATAAGTGCATATCCGGTTTCTTTATCATCATCTAAATTATATATGATAAAGCGCATAAGGGAAGAATTTGGTGTCTTGACTGGACTTTCTGACCATACAATTGGAAATGAAGCGGCAATGGCAGCGATCACTCTGGGCGCTGTCGCTGTAGAAAAGCACTTCACTCTTGATAGACAAAAAGGTGGAGAGGATAGTGCATTTTCAATAGAACCTCTAGAACTATCCAAGTTGGTTAAAATGGCAAAGCAATTATGGCAAAGTTTAAGAGACACTTCGTGGGAGCGCGACGCTGAAGAAGCTGAAAATAGGAAATTTAGACGATCTATTTATTTTGTTGAAAACGTGAAAAAAGGCGATCAAGTAACTCGACATAATGTGCGAAAAATCAGACCCGGTTTTGGACTGCCGGCTAAGTATTTTGACGACATTATCGGAAAGAGAGTAATTAGAGACGTTTTGAAGGGTGACAGGGTCTCTTGGGACGTACTAGAGTAACTTGGGTTGGTAAGAGTATGCATATCAGATCAGTAGAAAAAAGAGATTGCCTGGATTTATGGAAATGGAGAAATGATTATAAAGCAGTTGTGAATTCAATTTCGAAAAGTGTCGTTCCGTATATTAGTCATTCTAGATGGTTTAATAGTCTCATTAACAAAACCGATGCAGAAATATTCATCGCATATGATGGAAAAGAAAAAAAAAATATTGGGATGGTGAGATTTGACAAAAAAAATAGCAAGGTAATTGAAGTTTCAATAAACATAAATCCTCATTTCAGAGGTAAAGGTTTAGGAAGAGAATTTCTAAGTCGATCAATAGCAACCTTTACAAAACGTAAGCCCGGCTTTGTCATGAAAGCTCGAGTCTTAGTTGAAAATCATAGAAGCAAACGGTTATTTAAAAGTTGTGGCTTTGTTATCTCATCAATTAGAGACAAGATTGTATATTACACCTTAAAAAAGGGAAATAACGTTGATAAATAAAACCAAAGAGGCTGGGGCTCTTTCTCCTATGCAAATATCATCATTATATAAAGCAGGGCCTTTTTGGGAAAACGCTTTAAAGACTATCGAAAAGGAATTTTCGCAAAAGGGAATTGAAAACTTCAGGAACAGTGAATTAAATCTTGAATTTTTTGTGCCAACGTATGGCCCACCGGGTAATGGATTTACTAAAAAAGAGATCAGTAGTGTTGTTAAGAATACTTTGCAATTTTCGCAAAAACAAAAAGCGTTTGTGGAAACTAGTTTCAATGGGCTAAACCATGCATCGGCTGATTACGGAACGTTCTTTTCTGGTAACTTTAGATATGATCCCTTAAATCTCCTATCATTTTCCGAAAGCTCTATAGGCAACCCAATAGAGCATTTCACATTTGATAAAAGGACTTATAGCCGATCTTCGCTTAATTATCTTCTCGGCTTAACTTTTTTACAACATTCTGTTCCAGACTTTATTCCGAGAAAAGTATTAGAAATTGGTGGAGGCTTTGGAACCTTGGGAGAGATATTGAGTAAATGCAAAATTCCAAATCTTCACTATATCGATTTAGACTTGTCACCAATGTTTTTAATTGCGAGTCAATACTCTAAGTCGGTATTTAATGAGAATGAAGTTTTTGAATTAGGTGGACCATGCGAAAGAAATATAGAAATCGATACGCTTTCCAAGCTAAATTTTCTGCCTAACTGGGCAATCGAAAATCTTGATGGAAAGATTGATCTGTTTGTAAATTTTATCTCGTTTCAGGAAATGGAGCCTGAAATTGTAAAAAACTACGCACACCATATTCAGAGACTAAATCCAGACTTTTTACTTTTACGCAATCTGAGAGAAGGAAAACAAAAGGCTAATGGTGATAAACTTGGGGTTAGGACACCAATTAAAGGAGAAGATTACTTAGGTTTTTTTGATAACTACCAAGTAAGAGAATTAAATGTTATTCCTTTCGGTTATAAGACAGTTGATGGCTTTAATTCTGAGTTGATGCTATTGGAGAAAAAATGAATAGCCTGGCAATTATACCCGCTCGCGGTGGATCAAAACGCATTCCAAAAAAAAATATAAGACATTTTAACGGAAAGCCTATAATTGGCCACGTAATTGAAAAAGCAATTGAAAGTAAGATTTTCTCTAAGGTTATCGTTTCCACTGACGCTAAAGAAGTAAGTGATATCTCAATGAGTTTTGGCGCGGAAGTTCCCTTTGTTAGACCTAAAGAGATATCTGACGATGTTACAAGCGTCACAGAGGTTATCCGGCATGGAATAAAATATTTTGAAAATGTAAATGAGACTTATGAAAACATTTGTCTTTTATATCCCACAGCGCCTTTATTGGATATTGAGGACTTAAGAAAGGGATTAGCACTTTTGCAAACGTCTGATTTTGCAGTTTCGGTATCAGAATTTCCTTTTCCTATTGAGCGCGCATTAGTATTTAACAGTAAGGATAAAATAATAGAGATGAGGGATAAACAAAACTTTTACATGAGAAGTCAAGATTTCTCTGCGACTTATCATGATGCTGGACAATTTATTTTCGGTAGTAAAAGTGCGTGGATACAGAAAATTCCATTGATAGATGGAAAAAATAGTCCAGTCTTTATTGCAAGAGAGAGGGTTCAGGATATTGATAATGAGTTAGACTGGGATTACGCTGAGAAAAAAGGGATTATATTGGCGTCTGAATCCTGAGAATAAACTAAGAGTGCCATTATTTTGGCACAACTATTGCTAATATTTTAAACAAAGTTTTTTTTTTGTCGTTTTCCTATATACTAGGTTAAGGAAGAGATATTATGGCGGTAGACTATTTAAGTGCTATTAACAAGCAAGGGTCCGGGTTGAATGTAACTCAGATCGTAGACAGTTTAGTGCAGGCAGAAACTGCACCGATTGAAAGCCGTATTCAAAGAAAAATAGAAGAAAAGACCGCAGCTATTTCAGCTTATGGTGTTCTCGCAGGCGAATTAGGAAAATTGAAAGACTTTGCCGATTCATCAAAAGGGACAACGGCCTTTAGCGTAAGTTCCAATAATTCAGCGGTGGGAGTGTCCGTAACGGACCCCACAAAAGCTAAAGCCTTTAATGCCAATATTTCAGTGTCATCATTAGCGTCTGCACAGACACTAGAATTTTCCGGGTTTTCATCAAAAACGGCAGCTATTAATACAGGATCAATAAATATAGATTTTGGTACCTGGAGTGGTAATGATTTTACCATTAATGCAAATAAAGCAGCACAGAGCCTACAAGTAAATTCAGCAAATAATAATTTAAGCTCCCTTGCGGATTCACTTAACACCATCGATGGTGTAAACGCAGCGGTAACTGATAAAGGAGATGGAACATTCTCTTTAATTATTAACTCGGATACTGGTGCAAAGAATGCGATGAGGTTCACCGTAACAGAGGAAAGTGACGACGCTGGACTGGCACAGTTTGATACGACGTCAACAAATTCCAGCAAAGAAGTTGTAGCGGCAGCAGATGCATCAATCAACCTAAATGGGGTCGATATAACACGTACATCAAACATTGTGACAGATATTTTTGATGGATATGAGTTTCGATTGAACGCAACAACAACAAGCGCAGCAACGGTTCAGTCTAACACTGATGCCAGTATTGCGTATTCAAAAACTAAAGAATTTGTTGATATGTTCAATGGAGTATACGGCACTTTAAATGAATTGACTAAAAGGGGGATAGAGGGAGAGGAATCCGGTGTTTTGGCAGGTGACTTGACTGCGAATACCATTAAGAGAAAACTTCGTTCCCTTGTTGCTGAAGAACTACCAGGATTTGAAGATCAAGGTCGATATTTATCAGAATTGGGTATTCGAACAGAAAGGGATGGATCCCTGAGTCTCTCTGAGAATGATTTTAACAAAGCTTTTGAAAGAGAACCGATACTCTTTGATGTTTTGTTAAATTCTATCGCACGATCGGATAATCCACTCGTGACCGTTACCCACGATAGTGATATTTTAAAACCTAAAGGAGGGGTGTATAGCTTCGTAGGCGAAGACGGAGACAACGCCGCAACATTGGATGGTGTCGCTTTATCCGGGAGTACTTTAGCTGATGGAACTAAAAAGTATACGGCAACGACAGGGGATGGAACGGGACTTAGGTTTTCAGTTTCAGGATCAGTGACATCAGCAAACGTTTATTATGGTGAAAGCTTTTTAAGTAAGCTCGAAAGTTATGTAAAGGATCTAGTATCCTCCACGGGAGTGCTTGCTAAAAGTGAGATCCAAGCTAATACGTCTATTTCTGAATTTAATGATGATAAAGCTGATCTTGAAGCTAGAATTGAGGCTATAAGGGATAGATATATGAAACAATTTTCAGCTATGGAATCAGCGGTTACAGGCTTTAAAAAAACAGGAGAATTTTTGACAGGGTTTATTGACTCACTGTCACCCGATAAATAATGAGTAAATTTTTTAAAAAGTAGAGGGGCATATGGAATCCGTTTATTTCGATCAAACCAGTAAAAAAAAGCGTACTATTTATGAGGCCGATCTTAATCTTGATCGTACAAATAGAATTTATAAAACATTAAATAAATTGTCTAACGCCTCGGTTCAATTCTTGAAATCAGGAGATCTTAAAGAGTTTAGTTTTGCAACAGATAGAATGCGTCCGTTAATGGCGTATATAAATGATAATAAAGTCTTAATTAGCAAGCACCTCGAGGATAGTGGTGACACAGAGAAAAAGTATAAGTCGGCTATACAGGAGTTTGCGAGTAACTTAACGCAAAACTTAAAAACAATAAATACAGTTCAGGAAACTATGAATGAAATCGAATTCAATCCAGTTTTCTTTTTATCTGATCCGCTGATAAATGCTTACCTCGATAATCAGGTACCTTTATCTTGGGAATTTCATCACGACCTAATAATGATAATTAATTTGGATAATAGAAAATTAATAGACACTTTAGTTGAAAGAGGTCAAAAAAGAATCTTTCTTCTAAACGGCTCATTAGATATGACAGAGCTTCAAGAGAATAACTCATATCCAAGCGATGTAGTCATACATAGGTTAGAAGACTACGAAAATCTAAAAGACTCAATAATGATGTTTACGGGCCAACCTCCGAGGCGATTTCTTTGCTTGGACTGCGGTTCTGATAAAACAGACATTGAAATTATGGATGAAATAAAGTTTTCTCTTGAAAGAGGAAGGGAAGCTGCCTGGATAAGATTTAATACCCTTAACAGAGGCGATGCGGTAAAAATATTGGATAATCTCAATAATATTGTTAAAACTCAACAAACCTCTGCATTCCATAAAAAGTTTGTTGGTCACTCAGCTATAATTGTCTGCCCTGGACCATCACTGTCAAAGAATATCGATATGCTCAAAAAAGCAAAAGGAAAGGTTCTCATTATTGCGGTTTTGCATGCTTATGGAGCCCTGAAAAAAGCAGGAATAGTTCCGGATATTGTAATTCATACCGACCCCTTTTCCTTAAAGAATTTATATTTTGAGCGAGATGGTGAAGAGATAAGTCAGTGGGATGAGTGGATAGAGAATAATGATTTTTCCAAGGTTCCCTACTTTATTACATCAAGCATGGGAGCTCCATACATGTTTGATATCCCAAGCGAAAAAGTTCTTTGGATGTCACCGGGACAAAAGGTTGGACAGCATCTACCCATAGATGTCTTTGACTATAATAGAGTTGGAGGATCCGTGTCGCACAGTGCGTTTGACTTGATGGTTGAATTTGGTTTTACCAATATAGCACTTGTTGGACAGGATTTAGCGTTTGCTGACAATGGTGCGTTATATACCGATAATGCCCATCTAGATATGTCAGAATTTAGACTGAAATCCCTTGGTGAAAGATTTAAAATAAAAGGATTTTATGGGGATGAGGTAGAAACAAACAATACGTTTTATTTTTTCGCGCAATCATATGAAATATTTGCAAAAGAACTTAAAGAAAGTGGCTTAGAGCTGTTTAATTGTACAGAGGGAGGGATGCACCTTAACGGTTTCACACATTGTTCGTTAGTAGAATTCTTGAAAAAAAACGCAGATATATCAAAGGGAGAGAGCATTAAGGATGTTTTTTCTAAAGTGATAAAATCGCCTAATAAAGATGAATTTGATAAAAAGACAATGAGGCAATATGTTACCAAGAACATGTCGCTTGGCAGTGAAATAGCAACTTTTATCGAAGGTGCAATTGAAATTATCCGAAAGGGTGATTACTCAGATCATAAAATTGCTAAATTTGACAAGCTACAAAATAAAGTAATTAAAAAGATGAAGAGAAATTATTTCTTCGAGCTTGGTTTGCAGCGCGAACTTTATATGTTGCAGTCAGGTTTAGGCGCAGACAGATCCCTGGAGGGACAATTGGCTTTTCATATGGATTTTCTTTCTTCAGCAAAAGCTTTTAATGGTAAATTTCGTAAGGCATTAAAAGAACAATATCGCTTGCTGGCCAGTCATTAAAAAAAATATAAATTTACTAAACTTTTTCCTAATATGTCGTTTTCTATAAATGGAGAAAAGTTTATGGAGAAATTAGTGGTAATCTTGCAACCAGGTTAGGCTACTGACACCAAAGCACCAAGCTTTGGTCACACTAGCAAAAAAAATTTAGTAGAATATCGAAGCTTACTAATAGGTAATTTCTGACTACTAAGCGCTAATGTTTAAAAAATTTTATTTTTTTTAAACATTAAGATATTTATGTCGTCTCTCTATATAGGGTTTATATTAGGGAGATT
>CESW01015219.1_pt1 | contig 18617 bp, 9 predicted proteins | sample 531171 | NCBI WGS metagenome assembly CESW01 (sample SAMEA2621859, study PRJEB7988) | marine metagenome | biome: marine biome (ENVO:00000447); feature: surface water layer (ENVO:00002042); material: "saline water (ENVO:00002010), including plankton (ENVO:xxxxxxxx)" | depth 5 m
ACATGGACCAGCGCTTACAAAGCATATTGAAACAAAAAGCAATAATTGTCCAACAAGAAGTTGAATTGAGCAATGTGATGATTGGAATTGATACTGGAAACAAGTATTGTCTTCACGCACCGGGTGGAGAGAGGTTAGGACAATCCGCTGAAATATCAGGCGGAGTAGGTGGTTTTTTGTTGCGTAACATACTAAACAATGCTAGATCAGCTACCGTCAAACTGTTTGGAAATGATGGTTACGAGCTAGGCGAGTTTAGAAAACCACTCAGATGGATATTTTCGGAGATATCTGCAACTTTAGGTGGGCAGGAAGTGGGTCGAGCAAAAAGAACTTCAATGGTTGGAAGAAATTATTCCATAAGTGTGATGGGTATACCTACTTTCACAATCTCGAGCAGTTTGTTTCAGTGGGGCAACTTCAAATTTGATGTTAAGAAAGGTGGAATTCACGTCGCAAGAATCATGAAGCGATATGAAGGTGCTTTGAAAATGATGTTCACCCAAGCAGATACTTTTACAATCGAATTCATCGATGATAATCTATCACTTGAAGAAAGATACACATTACTTGCTACTACTTTCCTGATAGATTATGATTGCTTTGAACAGAGATAAGTCAGTTAATGTTCAGTGCAATAATCGTATCGATTTGGATTAGGCCAAAGTTGTGAGAATCTTCGCTTGCCAGAGGATCGGGATTGTCTCCTTCGACGAATATCATATTGTCAACTATTTTCTTAGCCCTCTTTACACACACGATGTTAGTTTTGAATGGATGTGGGAAAACCACAATATTTCCTACTTTGATGTCTTGATTATCATACTCTATGCAATCTAGCACGTCACCGTCATTGTATGTTGGCCACATTGAGTCGCCTTTTATTGAAACACTTATGATGCGCGAATCCATGGAACTTCACGGCCTTTTGCCGACCAGAACATTTTGTGTATCGATTCAATAGCGTCCATGAGTTCCTGGGCGTGGTCCGCAGAAACTTCAACTTTGCATGCTGAGCATAATTTTGCAGCCTGCCAAAAAGTGTCGTGAAGATCTGGATTTGCTTCTAGATGCTGCGGTTTGAAGAAATCTGTCCAAAGAACCAATAATTCATCTTTGCATTTCTGCGCTTCTTCTTCTTTGATTGCTGCATATCTGCTCATTGTGTTTAGATATGCGGCAGAGTTAGATTCGTCACCGTGATTTGCTGCGAGCGCAATCATCTTCTTTGTCATGGATTGAACAGCCTCACCTGCAACCCTTGCGCTAGCAGGGTCATATACTCCACACGGTCCGTCACAATGTGCTTCTGCTTCTATACTCAAATTCTCTATCATTCTATCCCTCTGATGAATCGTCGAAAAAGCCTACTCTTAAGAATATGTCCCGTATTTGAAAAGCAACGCTGTTGACGTTTTACACAAGGCAAGTTCCCAAAACGGTTATGAGGGTCGTGGGTGTGGCTTGGGTATAGGTGATATGATGAAGGCATTACGACGTTGTTTAATTCTACTTGCTGTATATTTCGCAAGCACCCTAGTTATAGTGACGCCAGCTGCTGCTCAGGTATCTGTTCCAGCAGTGGATTTGCAGTGTCTGTCTCCAAACCCTAGTGGTGCGGTTGACGTTCCAGTTTACCCCGGTGCTACTTTGACTGGATTCGCAAATTGCAGAGTTACAAACCCCAACACTTACGCTGAAAGAATTCAAATTCAAGTTTCAGCTGATGGACTAGTTGTAGCAGCGCCAGGAACGATATCTCTCGGTCCAAATGCTGAATCAGAATTCCAGACAACAGTAAGAGCCGACCAGCGAATGACCATGTCCGGTCGCAACCTCATAGTAACTGCAACTGTGGTAGAAGCAAACGGTGTTCCACCGCCCAACATTGCAGAATCGCAAGTCCAGATGATTATCAACATCTTACAATTCAGCAGACTCCAAGTTGAGGCTACTGAACCATTCTTGCAATTATCACCAAAGACCGATCACAACTTTGAGTTCAAGGTTTACAACCAAGGAAACTGGGCTGACAAATTCAAGGTAGGAGTGACGGACACTTCAAGGGATAAACTCGAGGACAAGGGATTCCAGATATCAATACCGCTAGTTTCAGTGGAAATTGATGGCATGGCTGCCCCTATGAAGGTCCGTGTTATGGTTAGAACTCCAAAGAATCAGGGTTGGACAGATGAATACCATACTCTAGAGTTTGAGGCGATCTCTGAATTCTCCTGCAGATACGAAACAACAGGCTGTAACTCAATGGCCCAGATGGTAACTATCTATGTTCGTGGAGTTTACCTGCCAGGCTTTGAATTGATTCCATCCCTTGCTATGCTAGGAATGGCAGCAGCTGTAATCGCTAGAAGAGGCATGGATGATGACGATGATGATGATGAAGCCGAATGGCGTGAATCAGCCCCGGGTCTTTGAATCAACAAACCAATTGTTACTTATACACCCAAAATCAAGGGTTTTATTGATAACACAGTAATTTGCGTGTTACAAATGCACAGGAAGATTGGGTGAATAAGATGAGTGGCCTCTTAGACAAAGCTAATGAAACCGCAAAAGAAGTAGAAATTACTAAAGACGAGAATCTTGTAACTCCATTTGCTACTACTGAAGAAAAACTCGTTGTAGATAAGAAGATAACAATTTCATTACAGGTTGCAGGAATAATTGGGTTACTTGTTAGTGTATTCCTTCTAATACAAGTTGGCTGGCTATATGCCACATTGGTGGATTACTTAATCGCCTTTGCTGCTTTATTATTTGGATGGGCTCTATTCAATGGTGCTGATTATGTTAAAGCCGATTTGTCTGCTGTAAAATTAATACTCACTGCTTTTGCTTTTGCTGGCTTGTTTATTGTAACAATTGTGAGCACGATCTTCATGAATGTAGGTGGCGGTGTAACTATTTCATCGGTGACACTTGATGGAGATAATGATGAGATTGATTTGCTTTTCTACGGCCCAAGCGGAATGGAATATGACCTAGAATTATTGGTGGATGGTGAAGTTCAATATAGCCGTAGTTTGGAAATCGACAGAGATAGAGGTCGCCACTCAATTTCTTTGGCTGATTTTTGGGCTGGCAATTCTAAAGATATGAACGATAGAAGTAAAGTCGACTATCAGATAAAAATCGACTCAGAGGGTGGAAATGACAGTTTCAGCTTCAATGACATTATGTTGAGAGAGGTAGATACAGGGTTTGTTAGAGTTAACGAAGTCTACACTACTGATTCCAACGGCGAAAAGGAGTATACTGGTATTGCAGTTGAGATGATTATTGGGTTAGGAGACCCAGATGCTGCATTTGATTTTAGTAATAACTACTTTACAGGAACTACTCCAAAAACAATTGTATCAGATTGGACTGCTACTCTCAAGGTAAAATTTGGAAACAGTATTGTGTATACATACGACTCTATCACAGCCAACGAGGGTACTGTTAACGGGTTGGGAGAATTCTGGTCTGGTTGGGTTTTGATGCCTGGGACAGATGCTGGAAACCTCGCAAGAGATGATTTTTATGATGATGATGGTTGTTACACATTTGAGATAGAAATAGTGAATCTGTTGGGGGAAACATACACAGATGCAAGTACGCAGATTGAATTTTCTTGGACTTCAAACGAGGCACAAGATAGTGAACAAAATTCCTCTGACCAGCAAGCAACAGCATGTTGAGTAGCAACAACGTAAAACAATGGTTTATACCATCAAGTTATCGCATTTGAAACATGGTAGACTGGTCAATAGATGGTGGAGGCAGCACAACTGCTGTTCATAATAGACCCTCCGATTTAGTAAATAACTTGCCAGTTCGCAGAAAGCTGCGCTCTAAATCAACAAAACTCTCTGCACCCGAAATTCACAGGGTGAGGAAAGTAGTCGATGGCAAGGTATACCATGTTCGTGTCAAGAAGGTCAAGCGATAATCACTGGATTAAACCAATCTCGTCATCTTCGTAAGTCTTGTTCTCATAGTCAACAGCGTAGGAGTCATCTCTGTTCCTGTAATTCATGTAAACTACAACAAATATCAGTAAACCTAGAACTAAACCGAGAACAATCGGAATTACAAGGTTTGAACCCTCTTCCTCTTCCTCACTCCATTCAACAACTCCACTAGATGCTGTTAATTTGTCAACAACATCATACCCATCGAAATGATAAGGAACAAATATGCTGCACTCTAAACTAAGATCTCCTTCAACTGGAGAGTCCCAATTAAGTGGAATTTCTTTCGATTCACCGCCTTCTATTGAATGTGCCATTGTTGACCCAACATTGGCATCAGTTCCATTCGATAAACAGTCGATTAAGAATTGGGCAGGAACGTTACCGCTGTTGGATACAGTCGCCATTACACCTAAACGAGTGTTGGTGTTACTCTCAGTGTCGCTTTCGACCAAGCTATCGAAATTTAACATGGGTAATTCTAATGTTACGTCGAAGTGATTAACCTTCGGAAGGTCATCAATGTGATGTTCATAGTCTCCCCAAGGAGTCGATAAGACAACTAATCCACTAGCCTGTTCTTCATGTAGTGCACCATTTCCATCCTGCCATCGAACCATCCTTGCTCTTTCGTTGGATGCGATTTCTATCGTGTTATCCCCTTGGTTATCAGGATTGAAAGTATTATTGTCACCTAGTGGTGATGTGCTAGTATTATCATAACCTAAATTATATCCGTAGAATGTTACATATCCATTTTGGACACCAACAGTTCGTGTCGTTAGGATATTTACCCAATTATCGGTAACCCCACCTGTACCTTGTGAATTATCCCAGGAGACATCAGCGTCATCCCAAATTATTATGTCCTCGTCAGTAATTCCTCCAGCAAGATAAGAATCAGTAACCGATATCGATCCAAATACTTCGATTGGACCTGTACTAAGCATTGTAGCACCGTTGAGTGCGCAGGTTCCGTAGCATGTTATGCCAGCACCGAATATGCTACCTTCAACGGACAATGTTCCATAAACTTCGATAGTCCATGCCCCGTTTCTATCCGGTATCACAAGAGATATTCCTTCTCCACTTAATTCATCGACAGACCTAATTACCGGAGTATCTCCCTGAGGTGATAGAATTATTGAGGAAATTGAAGAGATTTGGAAAGGATTTGATGTGATATTTACTGTTATGTTTTCAACGTCCATATCCCCTGTCCAGTCAAATTCATTACCAGTCCAATTTTCTGTTACCTCTCCCTTGATTTCGATTGAGATTCCATACAAAACCTCCTCTTCAAATATAATCCTCATCACACCTGTTTCTCCCAAGAATCCAACAGGCACCGACACGTTCGCATTTTCTGCTAGATTCAGTTTTGGTGGTGCACTTGCATTCATATATCCAGTTACCAGCAATTCGGCCCCTTCTTCAACAATGAATTTGCTATTTTCTTCGATAACATAATCCCCAGAGACTGTTAATGTTGACCCACTTTTCACGGTGTAGTTTCCTTCTAATGACCCATTGGAATCATAATTTTCATCTGAGGATATCTCTGTTCCAGAAGAGATTGGCTGTACGATGATTAGAAATATCGCTACTAACAACACACGTCGCATGAATGGATGTAAATGCTGTAAGCAAATGAAATCTACCCTGTCATTAGTCATTAATATGGCACATCTTTCCATCCAATCTTATACCCGATTAAATTGAAGGACCTGTGTAGTATTGGGGTGATGAAAATTAGTAAGATCATAGGTAGTAAAAGTTCTCTACTCCCATGTTCAGAGTTCGTCAGGAATATCTGACCAAATATGAAAACTGATATTGCAAACGGTAATGTGTCCAGAAGCGGGGCCTTGCTGGATACATTTCCCTCTCTTCTCATACCTTTCCTTCTCTTGAAATACGATCCTGTTGAATCGCCAATTAAACTTGTAAATCCGAGAAAGGTCCCAACTAAAAATGCATTTGCTGCCCATCCAGTGGCACCATTTACGGGAGAAATGAAAATCCATTTTTCTGGAAATGTTGCCATTAAAACACACAACAGTCCGCTAGTAAGCGAACCGCCTATTAGGCCATTCCAGGTTTTACCATCACCAAGGATTCTATTTCCGTCTTTGTGAAGACGACCTCCATCAATAGGCCACGGGCCATATCCGGTTTTTGGGAGCCATTTTCCCCACATCATAGCAAACGTGTTTACTAAAAATCCTGGTAAGTAAATCCAGAGTGTAAATAGAATCATCTCAAATGTATTGAAATCCGACATTGACTTTGCCTATTAAACACGGTCTTTGAATGAATTGGAAAAAACTCACTCGCGATGGTCTTATGAGCCCACTTCCAATCGAAGCAGCATGTCTGGTCTGTCTGTTCTTGTTGTAGGTGGAGGTGGAAGAGAGCACGCCATATGTTTGGGCCTTTCAAAAAGTGATTCTGTCAAAGACATACATTGTGCACCCGGTAATGCGGGAACTAGCGAACTGGCAACTAATCACAATTTTACAGAAGTTTCTGATTTAGTTCACTTAGCGTTTCAATTGGATGTAGATTTAGTTGTGGTTGGGCCCGAAGCACCTTTGTGTGATGGTATTGCTGACATGTTATCGAAAATGGACATACCATGTTTTGGCCCAGTAGCAAGTCTTGCAAGATTGGAGGGTAGCAAGCTTCATGCAAAGCGATTAATGAGTGATAACAACATACCTACTGCTAGATTTCATGTCCTTGAATCTACAAGTGACATAGATTCAGCATTGGATGACTTCTCAGGCAACCCATGGGTGGTAAAACGCGATGTTCTTGCAGGAGGCAAAGGAGTAGTCGTAACAGAAGATCGCAATGAAGCAAAATTATTCATTGAAAGTTCGATAAAAACTGACGGCAAAGTCATGCTTGAGGAATTCTTACCGGGCGAGGAGGCGAGTGTCCTTGTCGTTATGGATGGAAGTGGGTTTGTTTGTCTTCCTGCAAGTCAGGATCACAAGCGTGAATACGATGGCGACAAGGGAAGGAATACCGGTGGCATGGGCGCTTATGCACCTGCCCCTGTATACAGTGAAATTGTTGAAAATAAGGCAATAGAGAGAATTATAAAACCCATGCACAATGCTCTATCAAAAATGAAAAATCCATACAGGGGAGTTTTGTATGTAGGTTTAATGATCGACAAAAATGGTGACCCATATGTCGTTGAGTTCAATGTTAGATTTGGTGACCCAGAATGTCAAATCACTATACCGCTAATCTCAACAGATTTTGGCGAAATGCTTCTAGCTGCAGCTGAAGATAACCTTTCGGAAATAGAAGTTTCCTTTCATGCAAAACACGCCTTAACAGTCGTTTTGGCGGCAGAAAATTATCCTGGGCCAGTAGAAAAAGGAAGACTGATAGATAATTTGCCAAAATCAACCACTAGCTCTTGGGTTAATCATGCTGGAACTAAAATCGAAAATGGACAACTTGTATCTAACGGGGGGAGAGTCCTTTCATGCACTGCAATATCGGACACTTTAGCAGATGCGGCCAGTGAGGCATACGAGATAATCAGAGAGATACAACTTTCCGGCTCCCACTATCGTAAGGATATTGGGTATAGAGCCTTATGAACAAAATACAAATTACAGGCTTTCAGTTAGCCGTTTTTGGAATCTTTTCTCTTAATGTTAATTTATTGGCCCAAGGCAACCCCTAAAAAGGGGTCTTTGTTGCCCGCAACGCTACAGCCTTATGGCTGCATCAAAAACACTAGAGGGAAAAACAATGTCGAAAACAAACGACACAAAAAATGGAGGACCATCCTCGCCTGTGCTTGGGTTGCTAATTGCGCCCATCGCAATCCTGATGGCACTCCTAGCCAACGAAGGATTAGACTTTGGTCTTGTCTTTGAAACTGAAACGATGAAACCCTTTGCTGCACTGGGTGGTGCCGCAATATTGGCAATAACGCCAAGGGTCCTAAGAGAATTGTCTGTCGTAAGAGTTTCTGTTGTGGTTACTTCCCTTGCCACTCTAGTTGCTTCGCTTGCTTATGCAGAGATTACCTCAATCCTAACAGATTCAAATTTCCTTGGTCTGTTAGCCTTCATCACAATGTTTGGCGGATACATCTTGGACTCAAGAGGTCGTCATGAATGGAATACAGTTCTGAGTTTCTCAATGATTGGTCTTTGGATGGCGATTGTTGCCTCAATGAATTTTGTCGATACACAGACGAAAGATTATTTGTATCAATCCAGCGAAGGTTCTCAGCTCATAACCATGGCATCTGCCCATCAGGAAGCATCAGGATTTGTGTTTTTCAATACAATTGCGATATTCACAATCCTGGGTCTTTTAACCGCTGTTTTAGCAAGAGGAGTGCTAAATCCTGCATCTGACAAAGGATGGTTTGGATACATTAAGCCGACCTCAGGTTACTGGAACAAGAAAACAATGCCACTCCAAATTGCGCTAGCGGTTTGGGCATTTACTCATGTGGCTGTAATGGCATACTTCAACACTCTATCAGATCAGAACATACTGGGAGTAAACTTTGTTGATGGGTATCATGGTTACATCGGATTTTGGCCAGCAGCAATCACAGGTGTCGTAGCTTTAGCATGTGCATGGATGGCAGCAGAGCGTTGGTTTACCAGGGCGATATTCGCAGGTTCCATGTGGATACTCTACATAGTATCATCCCTGTATGAATCAGGACATTGGGCTAATGAGAGTCTGGAAGGGACATGGGCAGTTTGGATTTGGTTTGGTATAACCTTCTTCATTGGCGTCCTAATCTATTGGTTCTCGACTCACGACCACTACGGAGGTTGGATGAATAGAGAGCAACATGAGCCAAGTCAGGCCCGTGTTTTCTGGTCAAACCATTGGGCAGGAATAATGGTATTTGTCGCCTTCATGGTTGCGCTTGCAATTAGGATACAGTGGTATTTTGTACCATCGATGAATTCTGAGGGTCTGTATTCTTGGGACTTAACAGGTGGTTCTGACCCGTGGTACATGAAGAGAGTAGTAGACTATGTTGTAGCTAACAACGCACACCTGATTTTCGATGCGGACAGAAACTACCCTGTTGGTGGCATAAATCCACGTCCGCCTCTATTCTCATGGTCTATGGCTTTAAGTGCCATGTTTTTGACAAAACTTGGACTATCAGCAGATGAGTCCGTTTGGTATGCCATGACAGCGCTTCCTGCCATATTCGGTGCATTGATTGTGTTCCCAATGGCTGGAATTGCAAGAGACAATTTTGGCAAAGGTGCAGGAGTTATTGCAGCTTGGTTAATTGCATTCATGCCAACACACGTCCAAAAATCAACCTGGGCAATGGCCGATCACGATTCATACGCTTTGTTATTCCTAACAGCCGCATTCATGTATTATCTACGAGCTGTAAAGGCAGGGGGAGATGAAAGGCTCTCTCGTCACACAAATGCATATCCATCGGGAATAGTTACGGCAATGGCCCAAGTTGTTCGTGAGAAGAGGAAAGCGGCTGCTAACGCAATCGCTGCAGGAGTTTGTTTCAGCATAGTTGCACTTGGTTGGAAAGGTTTCGTATACGGTCCAGCAATTATTTTCTTAGCATACTTTGTTCAAGTTGCTATGAATATGTTCAGAAGGAAAGATAGCACAATTCTTTCCGCTCTTAATCTAATCATGCTTGGAACAATTTTCATTATGGTGATCCCATTTTACGCTCACCCACAATTGGATTTAGTTCTAAACTCAACAGGGTTAACACCACTATTATTCATAACTCTTTTCACGATTGCAATCGCTTGGATTACAACCGGATTTAGAGACAAACCTTGGTTGCTAGTATTGGGTTCACTTACAACAGGAGGTGTTTTGTTTGGAACTGTTCTATACTTACTGCAAATAACCGAAATATCAAACGCTTGGGATATTCTAACCACAGGATCAGGTTATTTCACTAAGAATAAGATATTTGGCACAATTGCTGAAGCAAGCGCTCCAAGTAGGGGTCAATTATTCGCTTCATATGGACCAATTGTGTTTGTATTGGCAATCGTCATGGGAATAATCGCCCTTTGGGATGGTCTTGTGAAAAAGAGTCAAACAAAACTAATTCTCGGTATGTGGGTTATCATAGCATCTTACATGGCTTGGTCTGCGGGAAGGTTCCTGTTCAATGCGGCTCCTGCAATGGCAGTTATGGGTGCATGGGGAATCGTCACTTTATGGAAAGCTAGTGGTGCTGGAAACATGGCAAAGTCATGGAGAAGGATGGGTATAAGGACTCCAGGAGAAAGAATTTCCAATGCTAGGAAAGCGGTTTGGCGAACTCCTCAGTTTAGCGCAATTGGGCTTGTTTTAATTATGCTAATAAGTCAACATGCTGCTTATGGAATGGACGCAGCTATGCCTTCTTCGACCCGTCATGAAGCAGAAATGGATGAAACAATCTACAACATCGCTCCGGATATCTTGAGATGGAATGACTTTGGTTTCTCCCTACTGGATGATACAAAGTATGACGAGAATTCAAGATTCTATCTTGGAGCATTTGGTTCCGGTTTCAACGACAAGGGATGGAATATGGCCTATGATTGGCTCGCAAGTCAAGACAAAGACCAAGACTATTCAGACAGACCAGCGTTTGTATCTTGGTGGGATTATGGATTCCAAGCTCTTGAAACCGGTGAACACCCGTCGGTCTCAGATAACTTCCAATCTGGAATTCCAGCCACTGGAAATATGCTTCTTGCCAGAAACCAAGATGACCTAGTTTCGATGTTTATGTGGCGTTTATCAGAAGGTGACCTAGCCTACAATGATGCTAGAACAGGAGAACGCCAACACACATCCTCGTTTTTGAATACATTGACAGCGAATGGCATGCTTGACGATAAGCAAAAAGCCGAATTCGTGAAAATTCAAACAGATTTGAGTTCTGATGACGTCATCGATAGAGTCTTCAAAGTCATACATGTCAGCGATGATGTTGTTTTAGCAGAGGGTAAATTAATCCAAAATGGAACCTTTGATACAGATCCGAGAACTTATTACAGGGTTTACGAAAATCAGCAATTACTACCATGCCCAGATGGAGCTGCATGTGTAGCAGATTCATATTTAGACAAAACCACAGCTTTGGGACAGTTCAAAAGCAATGCAGGAATTGGTTCAGCAGTAGAAGATATTGAGACAAACACTACACACTATATCGTCGGAGATTATTGGTATACATCTGACCTGATTGAGGAGTTCGACTCTGTAAGCACTGGAATTCACAGGAAGAACGCAGCAATCGCATTAATAACTCAGTTACTGACATCATCCCTAGAGACAGAAGACCTGCACAAACTATACTCTTCTCTATCAAGTAACAGAATTTACGAGGTTCAAGACTACGATGGGGCTCCAGGTGAAACAATAACTAGGGATCATGAAATAAGATATTTCGCAATTGATCACAGGCTTTATCCAAGAGCAGGAACATACAGCTCACAATACAGCGGTGGTAATCCAACTGGAATATTTGCAGCACCAACAATTCTGTCAGGGCAAGACTTCTCCACCTTCATGAATGAGATATACATGACTTCACGAGGTCAGTTTAATGATGAAATGACAAGAGAAGAATTCGATATCGAGATGCGTAAAGATGTCTTAAATCAGCAATCTGGTGCAGACTTTGAGCCGTTAAGTTTGGTAGATGTAAGAGTCGACCACACTCCTGAATTCTTTGAAACGATGCTGGCACGTGCATACGTTGGATACGGGGCATCCAGTCTAGGCTTCGCAACAACCGAGCAACCAGGGCAGCATATGAGACAATCTGGAACTCCAAATACAATGATGACAAACGCCCTACCATTGCCTGGAGCCATGATGAACCACTTCGTAATCGCAAATTGGTATAACGGGGAAGAGGAGAATTTAACAATCCAGTATGATACTAATACTATGGTTAAAATTCTGAAATATTATCCAGGCGCAGAAATACAGGGAAGAGTTAGCATGTCTGATAATGGACAGCCACTACCAGACGTAAGAATTCTATTAGAAAGAGATGCCTTCTCTGGCGAGGACGATACAGACAATGACAATCGAACTTGGTGGGTTCCAATTGGTTTCACAGATGCTGATGAAAATGGAGAATGGTCCTACATTGCCCCAGCTGGCAGAATTAGGGCTACCGCCTTTGCTGGTGTATACAACGATGTCGAAACCAAGGACATTGTTCGCTCAGGAGACTACGCACAAAGTATGGGAGACATCTTTGAGGAATTCAATGCAGACAGAGAGATAAATGCAATAACTGCATTACTTGGTAATGTTGCTAATATGTCTTGGATGGGAGAGGTAACCTACAATATTACTGGTGCACAAGCAGACTACGACCCTGAGGAAGCCCCTCAACATTTCGATATCGAGGTAGATTCAAGTGGAATATCTGGGACTGTTACTTGGACAGGTCACGAATCCTTTGAAGGTGAGCCACTGGAAGGCGTTGACTTCATTCTTAGAAATATATGGTCTATGACAGATAACTACACTGTCAGCACAACCGATGGCCTATTTACCACACCACCCGGAGAATCACAGGAATTACAAGGAACTGGAGAGGTCACGTTCACCGAAGTGGGAACTTTTGATACTCAAGGCGAAACAGGAATTGTAAGAGGGTTTACTGGAAATTATACTCGAACTGTTCTTGATGGTCGATCCTACACTGCCAATGCTTCATTTGAAGGGGTTGGGGAGATAGTTGCAACCTGGATTGATTATGAAGCACCGGATTGCGATATTGAGGATGACGAGCCATCTTTGCCTACCTACAACATAACTGGTGAGGACAATATAACCGAGACTCTCACGCACGTTGCTTGTCTAACAAGCGATTCAAACACCTATCTTTTCCAGGGCATTATAAACGCAAATGGAAGGATCACAGCCGACGGTGTCGTTACAGTAGTCAAGGATCTTAATGGTGAGACTTTTGAGGGAACAGGTGTTTACAGAGGAACAGGAATAGCAAATGGGACAGGACGATTCGTTGGGGAAGGTACATTCACAGGGCCTATGGTAGCTCCGGGTTCATTCTACATAACTGGCCTTATGCCTGGAACATACAACATGATTGCAGTAATGGAGAATGGTAGAGAAATACTACTACCAGACCCTGTCGAAGTATCAATAGAAGCAAGAAATGATGTCAGTATGAATATGCCTGGGTCTGTAATCGAAGACATTCTCTACGCTGATTACTTTACTGATTCGAATCCAACACCTCTTCCACACACTACGATTGAAATTTTGGATTTCGGTTATTCGGAAAGTGAATACGCTGCTTCGATTGTGACTGATGAGAATGGTTCATTCTCATATGGCCCACTTGCTCCCGGATTTTACCAATGGAGAGTTGATGTCGATCAAGATGATTGGTATGAAGTTGAGGCTAACTTTACAGTTGGCTTAGACTCAGAAAATATAACACTAGATATGGCAATACCAACAAAGACTGACCTAACTATAAATTTGAGTTCTACTGATTCAGATTTCGATTTATCTAATAGAACTATTACGCTGACTCACACCGAATTTACCGGTCTGAATCAATTAGTAGTCACAGCAACATCTGACGAATCTGGTGTTGTATACTGTGAACTTGCAAAAGGTCGTTGGATAATATCTGATGAGACGAATGAGGACTTCGTTCTCTGGTATGAAGTAGAAATTGCAGATGAGGATTTGAACTTGGAGTTACCTTATGCAATTAGTGCTTGGGTGAATGGAACAGTGTATCTACCACGAGAGGATAGCATGTTCACAGAACTAGATGATCCAGACTTTGACTTTGACAACTTGCCAACTGATGAGTTTGAAAAGCAGGAGGATGTAAACCTAGAGGCACGTTCAGGATCGATTGTTCTAACCGCTAAGTCCGGAGAAAACGGAACATACTCATTCAGGCTACCTGAAAACCTTGAATTCCACATTACTGCAACAGAAATAAGTGCAGGAACTAGCGATACATATGTTGCAGGATTTGTGGTCACTAACGCTACTCAGGTAGATAATACAGACCTTATCCTGCGCAAAACACTTGGAGTCACAGCAAATGTATACTTGCGAAATAGTTCAGAAGGAATACCCGGAGTTTCATGGAGTGATACCATTATTGGAGGTTCCGGAGTTGAAGTAATCGCTACTGATGCAGATGGTCTGGAGTGGATAGATAGCCTTGATTCAGATGGTAGTGTTTACATGAATCTGATAAGCGGAAACTACACTTTCACAGTATCAAATGACCTTATGAATGTCTCTGCTGTTGATTATGAATTGTTAGAATTTGGCTCTACAGTAGATTTAGTTGCACATCCAGAGAATATTTCTCTAACTATGAGAATCTTCCTTGACGTAAATGAAGACAATGAATGGGAAAACGGTACAGCAGTGACCCCAGAATTTGTTATCAAATCCATAAATGAGTATGGAATAGACTTGAACGTAACCGCAGACATGTATGACAATGTCACAGGTGAATTGATGGTTGACTTATCGATAGGAACTTACATTCTGGAAATGGTTAGCGATAGCCCGCGGGATGAAAATGCAACCGATTACAAACTGTATTCATCAGGACTGCCTACTATTGATATTGGATTAGGTCCTTCAGGCGAACCAATCGACGTGATTATACCACCTGAGTATTTGTTCACTGGAACAATGATGATGGAGAGTGGATTCCCGATGGACAATTCAACGGTTTGGCTCAGAAATGCAGCAGGTGATGATTTCTATCCTCTACCTACTGACGCTAATGGAACATTTGCAGAATACGTTCCTCAAGGAGACTGGTTCTTGGAAGTAGACGACTATCAGGCAGACAGCAACGAAACCGAAATTCTAAGGATGAATCTATCGATTGAATCCGCCCAAAGAGATTTGGTATTGCAGACAGTGACTGCAATGGAAGTTAACATACAAATCCAAGAATCGGTAACAGGAGTCAATGTTACAGCAACCAGAATGACCGCTGTGAGCCTAGATGGCTTAGGCAATGTGAGTCTTGGTCCATCAGACAATGAGGGTAAGATCAGCGAAGTTTTGATGCCGGGTAATTGGACATTAGCACTGAGCAGAACCGACAACCTTGAGATGTGGGAACTCCATGAAGGAATTTATAATTCCGCAGAATCCATGATTAACGGAACTTGGGAAGCTGGTGTTGTAGAAGTCGATAAATCAGTGCTCGCAGGTGGAAAGATATTCTGGGACTTAGATGAGAATGATATCCCATCTTCTAGTGAAGGAATCGAAGGAGTAAATGTTAGCATTACATCTGATTCTGGATTTAGCGAGCAACTTGTAACCGATGAAAACGGCGTCTGGTCGCTATTTGTCCCGATTAGAGATAATTACACAGTTGTGGCACAGAAAGATGGATTTGCTAGTGTAAACTACACCGATGGCAACTCGTCATATTACGTAGTAAACGATACTCATGAAAGCAGAGACTTTGAGATGAGTGCGGGAGTTGTTACTGTAACCATTAATGTCACTGACAAACTTGGAGATACCGCAAGATTAGAATCTGCTCATATCACACTATATCCTGCAAAAGGAATAGTTCGTGACACCGTAAGCATAACTGACACATCATACATCAATAGCACTCTTTCATGGACAGGAGAAATTGCCCCTGGTGATTGGGTTGTCATAGTTGAAGATACTGAAGCAGGACCAAATGGTGGAGGAATTGCAGTAGGATTGCTAGAGGCTTCTGTGCAAGAGGGTGCTTCTGTTGATTTGGTCATGGAAATGGGTGGACTATTGTCCATATCCACTTCCTGGGTTAGCATCGATAACACTGCATACCATGCAGGAGATGTAATCGAAGGAGTGGTTGTTGAATTTGACCTAGGAGACAATATCAACTGGGTTGAAACCTTTGACTCAAATGGAGAGATTGTCTTGATAATGCCAGCAGGAGTGGTTGACATAGATAGTGAGTTTGAAACAATTCAACATGAAATGAACCTAACAATGGAATACAGTTCAGGTATCTCAGTAGATGTGATACAAGATACTGCTGTTGACAAGGTTATGGAGTTCACTCGAAAGGTAAATTCAGATATGGTCGTTGAGATTATATCCATCAATGCATCAACAGCCGAATTCTCTGATGAGGACCTCACAGAGCTTACAGCAATTGAGGAAGAAGAGTCAGATTCTGATGAAGAGTCCGCAGGTTACAGAGTTATTGAAATGACCTTAGAGTTATCATATGAAGGAACCGAGATTTCAGACAAATTCCTAGCCAGTTCAACAATATCTGTAACACAAGATTCAGAATTTTGGTTAGTTGAATATGAAGACGAGGATGGAAATTACTCCGAGAACCTTGAAATTACCTTGGGTATTGGTGAGAACAATTCCGATGAAAATCAGATACTCAGCAAGACCGTGAATGTAAGGATAGAACTACCTCTTCAAAATCAATCGCAGACATATGATGATGGTCACACTGTCAACATGAGATTTACTGCTGACGGTGGTATTACAGAGTCTAGTATCACAGTCTTCGTTCCACAACAATATGAGATTTCAATGGATCCATTAGAGGACCGTATTGGAATAGCAGATGGTGGCGAAACTTTAGTCACAGTGCGAGTTCAAAATCAAGGAAACGGAGATGACACAATAACTGTAACGCCTACATTAGAGCAATCATGTTTGGAAGCAGGTTGGCAAGTTACGCCACCAATATCAAACCTAACAGTTGCAGCTGACGATGATAGAAGCCAGTCATTCACAGTATTCGCATCTACTAATTCTACAGAAGGGGAATGCGAATTATCATTTGAAGCATCCAGTGAAAACTCAGAATTAGAAACTGAAAGCGACTCAATTGATGTGTCGATTGAAGAAGCAGATTTCGAGGTTATCAAGAGTTCAATCGAGCCAGATGATGCAGATGCTGAGGCGAACACTCCGGGAGTGTTTAAGATACCAATAAAGAACAATGGATTCCTTGCTGTTACGGGAATAGAAGTAACCCTGTCCGCTGATGAACTGGGCGACACTGTATACGAGCCAGTTACCAAGGTTATCGATGTTCCAGCGAATGGCACAACTTTTGTTCAGTTCGAGTATGATAGTTTCCCGCCAGGACCTGCTAGGTTACTGGTAACGATTGACACCGGAGATAATCAAGTGAAAGACAGTTCTCAAACCGAGGTCGTATTCACTCGAACCTTCTCAAACATGGCTGATGTAGATGATGAATCACCGCTGTTTACAATTGTAATAGTAATCTTGACATTACTCGTATTATATGGAGGATATAATACAGCAAGAAAGGGTTCATCAGGTAAATTCTGAGGTTTTGTATAGGTCAATCAAACAAAGATTGACTGCTATCGCTTTCAGACATATGTTCAATACATGTTTGTCATAGGGGCAATGTATGTGGGAAGACAAGGAACTCGATGGAGTTGACTTTATTCCCGAACCTACCGATTACAGAATTTTATCTGCTGCCGACTCATCAACCAGGGGTCACCAAGACTCCTGGCGCAGTGAGGTAATAGGGTGGAATCCGCAACCAGTGCCAGTTATGTCTAAGCCCAGAAGGACGATTAGGAAGTTTGCTAATGCGAGTATATTTGTTCTTACTATCATTCTAGTATGGGGTATTTGGAAAACACAACTGCTGACTATCGAGATACCTCCTCCTACCTCTGAGTGGGCATTTGAGGATTCGGGCGCTAGACAATTACAGGATATGGGTTACACGGGTGAAGGTGTTAGACTATGCATGGTTGACACAGGGATCGATATAACTCACGATGATTTTGATCATGTCGATTACGAGTTCGAGGATTTTTTCATGAATCCTCCTAGGAATACCGCAGCAGATTATGGCTCTCTGTCGCACGGTACAATGATGGCGGGAATACTAGTTGCACAAGGACATATCAACGGAATTTCCCCAGGTGTAACTCTCGGTATGGCTGCTGCACTTGGGGATGATGGCGAAGGTGGGAATAGCGGTGAGCAAGAAAATGTTGCTGAAGCGATTGAGTGGTGTTGGAGAGATTTCGATGCGCACATAATATCTCTATCACTTGGAGGTGTAAGCGATCCAGATTCTAATTCAAAAGGACCTACTGTTAATGCAGTATTACAGGCCATTGATAATGGAGTATACGTGGTTTCTGCTGCTGGTAATGATGGTGGAAATGACGACGATGGGAGGATGGCGACTCCAGCTAATGTGAATCATGTTATCTCCGTGGCAGCTCTTGACAAGAACGGAGATGTTTGGGAAGGATCATCCCTTGGTGATTCGGTTGACAATGATGGCACAGCTAGGGAAAATCCACACCTAAAGCCAGAAATTTCAGCGCCGGGTGTTGACATAATATCAACTGCAATTTCCAATCAATTTTACTCATCAACCGGAACAAGTGATGCAACCGCATTCGTCTCTGGAATTTTAGCACTTATTTTGGAAGCCGAACCGGCCCTCCAGAACGCATCTGGTTCCAGTTGTATTGAGGAGGTTAAAACAGCATTGATGTTATCCGCAGAACCACAAGGTAACGGGATAGCACATGATTCAAAATCAGGTTACGGTGCTCTAAACGG
>CESW01021097.1_pt1 | contig 18554 bp, 17 predicted proteins | sample 531171 | NCBI WGS metagenome assembly CESW01 (sample SAMEA2621859, study PRJEB7988) | marine metagenome | biome: marine biome (ENVO:00000447); feature: surface water layer (ENVO:00002042); material: "saline water (ENVO:00002010), including plankton (ENVO:xxxxxxxx)" | depth 5 m
CCGACACGAGCAATCACTGCGCCCTATCAACTCGATGCCTCAAAGTGTATCTCCTACCTCACAATCGAGCACGATGGTGCCATCCCAGTCCAGTATCGCGAGGCAATCGGTGACCGACTCTACGGCTGCGACGAGTGTCTCGACGTTTGCCCTTGGAATAAGTGGGCAGTGCCGACCGAGGAGGCGAAGTTCACCCCGCGCGTGTTGCCAACGCTTGGTGAAATGTTGGTTTGGGACGAGTCGACCTTTTCCAAGTGGCTGCAAGGCTCGCCCATGCGGCGGCTTAAATTACGGCGTTTTCAGCGAAATCTCTGCGTGGTTCTCGGTAACGTCGGCACAATGACGGATTTACCTGCACTACAATTTGTCTCGGCTGGACAGGATACCATGGTCGCGGAGCACGCAAATTGGGCTATCGAGAAAATCAAAGTTCGAGATCAATTGAGAGTTGTTGATGGTGATCACAAAGAAAAGCAAGGTCAGTAAGGTCTTTAGTAAAGATTTGTGCTGCAGGTTTTTATTGCGATCCTTGATCCAATTGCAAACATCACCATTTCGAATATTCGCATCACTTTATCATGAAAGATACTTTTATCAGTTCCGAAGGCTGCATTGGCCGCTTTGTTTATATCGTACGCCTCGTTCTGCTTGTGGCTTTGCCCACAATTATTACCATTCAAGCAATTAGCTATTTTGACCACTGGCACCATGGTAACTACAGTCCACTAGGGCCGTTTATCGGTATTATTGTTTGGCTGATTTGCTTATTCTTAGGGCTCATGCAGATGCTCAAGCGCCTCCGTGATATCGGTAAACCCGCCTATTGGACACTTCTTATGTTAATTCCCGGGATCAACTTTCTAGTGCTACTTTACACAGCACTTGCACCATCGAAGTCGTAAATTTGCAAAACTTAGAGCCTTCACGGGACTTCTTTTCTTTATGAACGTTTGCCGGGACCCCAGTCGCTTTGAGTATCAAAGGTGCGCTCAGTTACTGCGATGACCTCAATATAGGCATTGACCGTAAAATGCCTATGCCCTTTATTCTCGCGCTTTTTCCAGTGTGGGGATCGATCTATCCGCACTTAATTCAATCTACATACACACCGTGAAAACCGACGTCCAAGACATCAATCCAACCCGTAAAGCCATCTCTATAACCGCCACCTCTGAAGAAGTTTCCGAGCAAGAGGCAAAACTCATTAATGACTTTCAGCGCCAAGCTAAGATTCCCGGTTTTCGTCCTGGTAAAGCACCCGAAAATATGGTGCGCCAGCGCTTCGCTAAAGATATCCAGCAGGAGCTTAAGCAGCGTGTCGTCTCCCAAGCCCATCAAGAGGGTGTGGCAGGCGCTGAGTTTGAGGTTTTTACTATCGTCGAACTCGATGAGGGTGAGATCAAACGTGGTCAAGGTGCCAAGATCACTTTCACTGTCGATGTCATTCCTGAATTTGAAGTCCCTGACTACGAAGGCCTTAAAGTGACGAACACGCCAACCGAAGCGAGCGACGAAGAAGTGTCAAAGATGCTCGACCAAATCCTCGCTCAACGCGCAGAATACAATGTAGCAGAGAAGGCCGCTGAGAAGGGTGACTATGTTCAATGTGCCTATGAAGGTAAAATTGGTGACGATGCCGTTGCCGATCTCGTGCCCGACACACCCATGTTTGGCACGCAAGCCAACACATGGGAGGAAGCTGGCAACGAAGACGCACCCGGTGTTCGTGCTATCGTCGATGGCCTCGTAGGCATGAAGGCTGGCGACACTAAAGAAGTGAGCATGGAGTTTCCCGAAGACTTTAAGCCCGAAGCCCTCGCAGGAAAAGCCGTTACTTATAGCATTGAAGCCAAGGAAGTGCGCGAGAAGCTTATGCCCGAAATGAACGATGCATTCTTCGAGAGTATGCAAGTTAAAGACGAGACCGAACTTCGCACAAAGATTTCCGAAAATATTGAGAACCAAAAAAAGCAACAAAATGCTGACGGCGAACGCCAGCAGATTACCGAAGAGCTAGTCAAAGCGGTCGACTTTCCGATCCCCGAGAGCGGTGTCAAAGACGAGACCGAAGCCGTTCTCCGTGACTTCATGCAGCGCAACATGCAGCAAGGTGTCTCCGCTGAAGAGTTTGAAAAGCACAAAGAGTCGCTTCACGAAGGCGCCAGCAAGGCAGCCCACGATCGCTTTAAGTCACGTCTTATTTTGGCTAAGATTGCCGAGAAGGAAAAGATCAAAGTCGAGAACGAAGACTTCAGTCGCATGATCATGATGGAAGCGCAACAATCTGGCCAAAATCCAGATAAGCTCGTCAAAGAGCTCCAAAAAGATCAAAATCGTGTCAATCAAATGCGCCGCGATATCATCCTCGGAAAGACCATGGATCTGCTCGCCGAAAAAGCCGAGCGCGAGATCGTCGAGCCAGTTGAGGTCGTTGGTGATTAGCTCTGCAAATGATAGTTAAACAGCAGAATTTTTAAAAGCATTTGATATTCGGCGCTTGGTCTGTAAGATAATCTTCATAATATTGATCTAGTAATTAATTTACATACTGTGAGCTACGTACCATTACCTACTGTCTACGAACGTGAAGGTCGCACCGAGCGCGCCTGGGATATTTACAGCCGCCTCCTCCGCGACCGAATCATATTCATTGGCACACCGATTAACGATTTTGTCGCCAATGCTGTCATTGCACAGATGCTCTTCCTGCAGATGGAAGACCCAAAAAAGGACATCAGTCTCTACATTAACTCCCCAGGTGGCAGCGTGACCGACGGCATGGCCATCTACGACACTATGAACTTCCTTCAGTGTGACATCGTCACCTACTGTGTCGGGCAGGCCGCCAGTATGGCTACGCTTCTTCTTGCCGCTGGAACAAAGGGTAAGCGTTACGCACTGCCCAATAGCCGAGTGATGATGCACCAGCCCACTGGCGGTGCTACCGGTCAAACCTCAGATATTTCTATTGCAGCTAAAGAAATCCTCCGCTGGCGCTCCCGAATGAACGAACTCATCTCCAGTCACACAAATAAGACGTCTGAGGAAATCGCCAACGATTCTGACCGAGATTTCTACCTAACAGCTCAGGATGCACTAGCTTATGGTATCGTTGACAAGGTGATCGAATCCAAGTGCATCGAAAAATTAGCTTAGCTAGCACTAGCACTTACAATTCTACGCTCTCGACTATGGCTAAATCCACACGGATGACTTTCTGCTCTTTTTGCGGAAAAGCACAAAACGAAGTTCGCAAAATGATCGCTGGCCCTGCTAGCGTGCACATCTGCGATTCGTGCGTCTCCGTGTGTAAAACTATCATTGATCGCGAGCTCTCCGAGAGTGCCGAAAATGCCAAACCCAAGGGTGATGCATCCAATAACGAACGCTTCAATCTCCTTAAACCCGCGCAAATCACCGCTGCACTCGACGAGCACATTATCAGCCAGGACTACGCCAAGCGCGCCCTAGCGGTTGCTGTTTATAATCACTACAAACGCCTACGATCTGAGTCTCAAGTTGATCAAGTTCCGGACTTCGCAGACCTCGACAGTAAATACGACGATGTGCAGATCGAAAAGAGCAATATCCTCCTTTTAGGCCCTACCGGTAGTGGCAAGACATTACTTGCCCGCACCATGGCCAAGATGCTCGACGTGCCCTTTGCTATCGCCGATGCCACCACATTGACTGAGGCTGGCTATGTTGGTGAAGACGTTGAAAACATCGTCCTTCGCCTCCTCCAGTCTGCCGATTATGATGTTAAGAAAGCCGAATGCGGCATCATCTACGTCGACGAGATCGATAAGATTGGTCGCAAGACTGATAACGTGTCCATCACCCGTGACGTTTCAGGCGAAGGAGTGCAACAAGCTCTTCTTAAGATTCTTGAAGGTACTGTCTGTAACGTTCCGCCGCAAGGCGGTCGCAAACATCCGAACCAAGAATATATTCAGCTCGATACTTCCAACATTCTCTTCATTTGTGGTGGGGCATTTGTCGGTCTTGATAAGATCGTACAGAGCCGTGTTGGTTCCAAAGCGATGGGCTTCGATACCGAGCGCAATCGACACCAAAACGAAGTGCCGCTCAGCGAATTACTCCGCGAGACGCAACCAGAAGACCTTGTGCACTTTGGTATGATACCCGAATTTATTGGTCGTCTCCCCATGGTTGCCGTGCTTGATGAGCTTTCTCCCTCCGATCTTGAACACATTCTTCTTAATACAAAGAACTCGCTGGTTAAACAATACAGTAAGCTCTTCTCTATGGAAGGTGCCGCCCTTCATTTTACGCGCGACGCCCTAACTGCAATCGCCGAAAAAGCGATCGAGCTAAAGACTGGCGCACGCGCCCTTCGTTCTATCATGGAGCGCATTATGCTCGATGTGATGTATGAGCTTCCACAGGCTGAGAATGTCAAGAAAGTCGTTATCAATCGTGCTGTGGTCGAAGGTCGCGCTAAGCCCAAGCTACATTGTCGCAAAGCTCAGAAGATCGACGAGTCTGAGTCCAAGCAAGGGCTAGCCAAAGATTCGCCTGCCAATGCTGCGTAATTTTTTACAAGGTAGCTTGCTAACTGGCTCGCACCAATAACTCTACGTAATTTAATGTGCCTAAAGCAAGCTCGCTACGCTATGTCGATCCCTTTCTGCCCATACCTTCCACCTCCCGAACCTGAAATGAGCTACCGCAGCCTAAGGGAATTGCGCGGCGGTAATGTTGAAACCTTCTACCGTACTGCCTTAGCTTACGGTCACTACCTATGGCTCAAAGGCTGTTCAGGTCGCGCCATTTTAGCGATCACCCGAGCGCTCTACGCTGATCTGCCCGAGCAGGCCGCAGTCCTCCGCGAATGGCCGCTTCCATATAGAGCGTTGCATTGGATCGTCGTCAATCACCCTAACCAGGATTTCCCTGGTAACCCGCGTATAAGCTTTCAGCATCAAGCGACACGTCTGCGCGGGGACCGCGCAACACTACGCCGTGCCAGGGCATGGGCGGTCTGGAAACTTATTTGCTCTGCCAAGCCCGAGTTGGTTGCGGATAACTCACAAGGCATCAAAGAGCTCACCCTCGAAGAGATCGAGCAGGGTATAGCAAAGCACGGCCATTTAAACGAGGTGCAGATTTGGCAATTAGCTTTTAGGTTGTCCTAACTTGCAGTCTCGCATTTATTCGGTTTACCATATTTGTATGTTTGCGCAGTCTTCTAAAGGTTGGGGCTTCAAAATCGAAACACCTTTTTCAAACTTATTATGCGTTCTTGTATTTTTGTAAGGGCTGGCTTAATTTATTCGAATTATGATAGAACTTGTTAAGAAAACTATGCTGGCTGGCGTAGGCTTGGCTGTCGTAACCAAGGACAAAATTTTGGAGGCACTCGATGAATACGTTGAGAAAGGTAAGCTCACTAAAGAAGAAGCCGCCGCCATGTCGGATAAGATTGTTGATGAAGGTCGCAACGAAACGAGGAAGGCCAAAGTCGAAGCGAGCAAGTTATTCAACGAAATGCTTCACCGCGCTAACGTCGTCACAAAAGATCAGTACGATGAACTCGCCGAGCGAATCACAACACTCGAGGGGAAGTTGCATCGAGAGTTTCCCAACGATGACTAATCTTTGACTACAGATGTCTCGAGATGCTGAAAAACATCTCTTATGCTTCTTGAGTTTTTTAGTGAATCAAGACACTGCTTGTTCCGCAAAAAATTCTTTCAGAACTCGCATCTTCTCTTGCTCAATGCGTTCTTCTTGAACCTCTTCTTTGGAACGTTGGCGTTCGTTGTCTGTCATGAGGCGACGCATTTTGTGGATTGCGATATTTTGGATTTGACGAACTCGCTCACGTGTAATGTCGAACTTTTCTCCGACTTCCTCAAGTGTAAGCGGACGATTACCGTCTAATCCGAAACGAAGCTGGATGATTTCCGCCTCGCGGTCCTCAAGTCGCTCGATGACGGACTTGATATCTTTGCTTGTGGACTTTTCCTGTAAATTGTCAAGCGGAGAGGCTTCGTTTTCGTCGCCAACCAACTCTCCGAAAGTAGTATCTCCGTCCTCACCCACGGGCGCATCGAGAGAAGCTGGGCGGAAACTGACTGACTTAAGGTGTGCGACTTTGTTGACTGGCATGTCCATCGCATAACCAATTTCCTCGTCCGTGGGTTCGCGGTCAAGTTCATCGGCCAACTGAGCAGTTATCTTACGCATCTTTGAAATACGGTCAACTAGATGAACAGGAAGGCGAATGGTTTTGCTCTGATTAGCGAGGGCGCGTTTAATAGATTGCTTAATCCACCACGCTGCGTAGGTGCTTAGCTTGCCTCCCTTTTCGGGATCGAAGCGCTCGACCGCTTTGATTAAGCCAATGTTGCCCTCACTTATTAAGTCCAGAAGTGGAAGGCCGAAATTGTTGTAGTCGTAGGCGATCTTAACCACGAGTCTTAGGTTGGCCGAGATCATGTGGTCACGAGCAGATTTGTCACCTGCCTTGATACGGTTTGCGAGCACTACCTCCTCTTCTCTGGTCAGCAATGCAGTCTTGGAAATCTCCTGCATGTAGGTACGCATAACGCTGCGATCGTTTGATGGGAGTTCGCGCACATCTGTGACAGCGACAGAATCGTCCGTCTGAGCGCGTGGCACCGTGGATAAGCGCTTAGCTTTTTTGCGTCGAATACGGGTTATTTCTGCTGTTTGTGGCATAATAAGTATTAGGTCGGTTAGTAATCGTATTTTTAATTTGATTAATGGTTTCTAGAATTACTCTAGATTACACAGATATGTATCGTGCCATCTTTGCTGGACTTACTAGAAAATGGGTGAAAACCCAGCATCATCGTCTGGCGAGCCGACCACCTCTACGATTAAGGCGGCGCCGGTTGGGCCTCTTTAGTGCGACTTTAGCCGAATGGGGCTTTTGTAGCAGAAGCGGAAATTGTTTTTGAGGAGTGAGGTTTAGCTTCCAAACATATCCTCAGCCAGTGCCACGGCTTTTAACATACCTTTAGCTTTGTCGACTGTTTCCATGAACTCACTCTCGGGAATGGAATCGGCTACGATCCCTGCTCCCGACTGAATGTAGATTTTGTTATCTTTAATTAAGGCGGTGCGGATGCCGATAGCGGAGTCGTGATTACCACAGTAGCCAAAATAGCCGATCGCGCCCCCATAGACGCCACGCTGGCTTTGTTCTAGCTCGGAAATAATCTGGAGAGCGCGGACTTTAGGCGCGCCACTGAGCGTACCAGCGGGAAAAGTGGCTCGCAACAGATCGTAGGCATTTTGGTCAGGGCGGATTGTTCCCACGACCTGCGAGACGATGTGCATAACATGTGAATAACGTTCGATCGTCATGAAGTCAAAGACCTCTACTGTGCCGTATTGACATACCCTTCCGATGTCGTTGCGAGCAAGATCGACTAGCATGAGGTGTTCTGCCTTCTCTTTCTCGTCGGCTAGCAGATCCTGCTCCAGAGTAAGATCTTCGGACTCGGTCCTTCCGCGATGCCGTGTGCCGGCGATTGGGCGGATTTCTACTTGGTCGCCCGTGAGGCGAACATGTACTTCGGGTGAGGCCCCGACGACAGCAAAATCTGGATCTTCCATCAGGAACATATAGGGTGAAGGATTCACAGTGCGTAGGGCACGATAAAGATCGACTGGGGTAGGCTCAAATTCCTTTACAAACCTTTGAGAAAGAACGGCTTGTATGACATCTCCTGATCGCACGTAGTCTTTCACTTTGTCCACTGCGACTTCAAAACGTTCTTTGGTGAAATTACTCTTAGGAACAGAGATCTCTTTAGGCTCACCGATGGGGCGCTGGGTGAAGGGGCGCTGACGCTCTAGAAGATCATAAATACGCTCGATTTCGGCGACTGCTTGATCATAAGCCGCGCCCGAGTCACTCTTTGTCTCGCCACTTGTATGGGCATGCACGCAGATTCGCAGAATCTGGCATACATGGTCAAATATGAGTACTGAATCAGTGATCATATAATATAGAATGGGAACTTGTAAGGGATTTTCCGAGGGTTTCGATACCGTCGGCTCAATAGTGTGAATAAACTCGTGCCCGGCGAAGCCAATTGCTCCCCCTGAGAAGTGGGGCATGTCTGGCATTTGAACGGGGTGATAGCTGTCCATTTCCGATTCGATTAGTTTGAGCGGGTCCGTCGGGGTGGGGACGGTCTCGGTCTCGCCAGCTCTATGCGTGATGGTGGTTTCGCTCTCAAAGACGCGATAAACTTTGCGTGGATTCGAGCCGAGGTAGGAAAATCGGCTGATGCGCTCGCCGCCAACAACGGATTCGAAGAGAAAAGAGGGCGCTTCTTGCCGAATCTTTGAGTAAGCGGCGAGCGGTGTCTCGCAGTCGGCGGTAAGATCCAGATAGACGGGTATGGTGTTACCCTGAATAGTCAGCGCGTCAAATTCGGATTTGGAGGGTTTAATCTTCATCTTATTAGCTTGAACTTTGAATACCGAATTTTGAACGTCGATTCATTTTTTATGTCCTCTACGAGTCCAATCGTGCCCATTATTAGTGGGCAAGCCATTTAAGAGTCGGCAGCTTGCACCTGGAGGGTAATAAAAAACAATCGCGCTCCTACGATTTAACCAGAGCGGCAAAATGTGCTTCCGCTGCTTCGAGCGTAGTACCGATTTCATCGCCAAGCACGGTAAAGTGCCCCATCTTACGGCCAGGGAGAGCTTCGCCTTTGTCGTAAAGGTGTAATTTTACATTTGGATCAGCAAGGAGGCTAGCCCAATCGGGGTCGCCTTTATCGGCCTTGACCCAAATATCGCCAAGCAGGTTGATCATGACTGATGGATTCACTAGCTCGGTCGAACCGAAGGGCAAATCAGTTATGGCGCGGATATGCTGCTCGAATTGGCTCGTTATGCAGCCGTCCATAGAGTAGTGCCCAGAGTTATGTGGGCGTGGTGCCATCTCGTTAATGATTAAGCTGCCGTCCTCCTCGAGAAAAAGCTCGACCGCGATCAGACCTGCCACATCGAGTAGGTCCGCTATTTCGCAGGCTAGTTGTGCACCTGTCGTCTGCGTTGCTTCGGTGACTCTAGCTGGGATGATAGAAGCGTGTAGAATGTGGTGAACGTGGATATTTTCCGCCATCGGGAAAGTAATCTTCGTGCCGTCTGCCTTGCGCGCGCAGATCACGGAGAATTCACCGATGTGGTGTATCCATTTTTCGACGACTACCCGAGATGGATTCTCCAGAAAGTCCCATAGGTAATCGCAGTCGGCAGCCTCTTCTGGCGTGTTCAGCTTGATCTGACCCTTACCATCGTAGCCAAAGGCTGCAGTCTTGATCACGCAGGGAAAGCCGATGGCCTCGACAACTCTTTTCAAGCTCTCTGCGGAGTCCGCATATTCAAAAGGCACGCAGGGTAGTCCGCTCTGTTTGAGAAAATCCTTTTCGCGCTGGCGATGCTGGCAGATATGAAGTGGGTGGCTACCGGGAAGCACGGGCTTGATAGCGCTGAGCATGTCAATCACCTCGGAATGGATGTTTTCAAACTCTAATGTAATCACGTCGACTCCTTCAGCGAAGCTACGCAGTGCAGCCTCGTCGGAGTAATCGGCATTGACTTCCAAGTCAGCAACCATACCAGCTGGACATGTCCCCTTGGGTTCAAAGACGTGAAATCGATAGCCAAGATTTCGCCCAGCGAGTATGAGCATGCGCCCAAGCTGCCCGCCGCCGAGGATTCCGATAGTGCTTCCGGGGGTGATCATGCTTTTGGTAACTCGGCATTAAGGACAGTTTGCGTTTGATTAGTACGAAAAGCTTTGAGGCGCTCGCGTATGCCGTCGTCGGACAAAGATAGAATGGAAGCTGCGGAAAGTGCGGCATTTTTAGCACCAGCTACGCCGATCGCGAGTGTCATCACAGGAATACCCGCTGGCATTTGTACGATCGAGAGGAGCGAATCTTGGCCACTGAGTGACTTGGATTGTATGGGCACGCCCAGTACTGGCAGATGCGTCACAGCTGCAGTCATGCCGGGGAGATGGGCAGCGCCGCCTGCGCCGGCTATGATCACTTTGATGCCGCGCTCTTCAGCCTCTTCGGCGTAGCTGTAGAGTAGTTTCGGTGTGCGGTGTGCGCTAACAATCTTTGTCTCAAGGGGGATGTCGAGCTGCTTGAGCAAAGCTGCTGCCTCGCCCATTGTGCTCCAATCCGATTGGCTTCCCATGATGATGCCGACGGTGGGCTTTGATGCAGTACTCTTTTTCATTTTAGCAGAGAAACGCATTCCTCAGTGAAATTCAACCTTTGTTCTCTCCGACTAACATGTCTGCATTTGAAGTCCTTCTATTATGCGGGGTTTTATGCATTGGTAGGCAAGCATTCTGTGTAGATGTGGGACTCAAACCCTATCCTATTTAATCTCTTCTCCGACCCCAGTAGCCGTTGCCTCGGAATTGGGAGTTTTCGAGTTTCTCACGCTGCTCGGTAGAGAGTCCAGACTTGTCTAAATAGTTCTTAAAAGTTTCGGTATCTTGTTCCCTCCATGTACTAGCGACGCGCTCCATCATCCAAGTACGGCGTCGATCGTCTTCGATTGAAGACGCCCAACTCATCGCGGTCTCGGGGTCCTCCTCAACGGCGCGAAAGGTGTAGGTAATGACAGCTCGATCAAGCCCGGGACTGGCGGGCAAGCTGTTCAGCCAGTCGGCAGAGGCGGCGAGGTCATAACGCGTCCACTCGCGGATGATCGATGAGCTAGCGCGGGCGATTGTGGGGTCGTCCTCGTCGAGATTGCTCAGCCAAGCGGCAGCTGCGACTGGATCGCTTTCGGCCCATTCGCTGACAAGCGCAGATTTTATACTAGGATCCGCGTCTTCGCCTAGTGTAGCGACGTAGGCGGCGGCAGCTTTTGGGTCGAACTCTGCCCACTCATCGACAAGCTCGCGGCGGAGTGATCTTTGCATTTCTGGGTCAGCCAGAAGATCGACTGCAAGTTTGGCTGATTGTAAACCTCCCGATTCTATTTGCACTTTGATCACCTGGTCGAGCAGTTGGTTTTTAAGTCTATCATTATCATTAATGGCGAGTGCTTGTTGGAAGGCAGCGGCTGGATTTTTTGCAGCGTAGCCACGGTAAATGGCCATAAGCTGTGAGTTGCGAGCGCGACTCGGTTCATCGACGAGGGCATTATTTGCCCAAGCAATTGCTGCGGCCGGATCTTTAAGCCCCCATACTTCAAGCACGGCCACGCGAGCGCGCTGACTGTCACGGAGGGATTTCATCTGTGAGGCTAGCTCAAGAGCGGCGATTGGCTCCGTTTCAGCGAGTTGCCTTAGCAAGTCTCGGATCAAGCGCGAGCGGTTAGGGTCGGAAGCGGGTAAGTCGAAGGCCTGAACCAGCTGCTCGCGAGTGGCCACGCTGGAGAGCGCAGGGATCTCAAGGAAGGCGTCTTCAAGCAGCGAAACATCGCCGCTGAGGTAGGCTGTAAGTGCATTCCTTTTATGAGTCGTTACTTCTTCAACCGCTGTAGCTAGAGTAAGTTTTGGAATTTTTGAATCTGACGGCACTTTAACTGCTTGATCAGTATCTTGTGGGGCGTTTTCTACGTGAGAACCGATGTAGTAGGCTGCTGCAAGGCTAATTGACCATACGGCAAAATAGAGAATTAGGGTAGGTGATTTCATGGTGGTAATCTTTTGATAAGGTAACTCTCTTAAATCGCAAGCTATCTGCAATGGTTTCAGTTTCGAGCACATTTAAATTCACATCTAATCAATTTCGTATCAAAGAGGTAAAATTAGCCCACGCGCCTCACTCGCTTATAGTCGACTAAAGCACTGCAATCTTGGTTTTTTGGATAGAATTTCTGGCGAGCTCGAGTTGCTCGTCATAGTCAAAGACTACGAAAAAACGTTCTAGCCTCGGTAATGTAATTTATTCACTTTGGGTGTAGTAACGTTTGGGACGATCGCCGCTGCCCTGCTTAACTTTCTGCATATGCACTTCGAATTTTTCCACACTATAGATCAGATTAAGTTTACTTCGGCCCGTATCTATAGTCTGGGCATGACCACGATTTTTGACGGTAATATTTCCGTATGGGTCTCACCCTGTCATGTGAATAAGGGTAAGTTCAAGTGTGGTGATATTACAAAGGTTGCGTTCAGCGGCGAGGTCGCCATTGAGCGCCTTAGATAGAGGTATAAAATGCCAGTTTCGATTGTAGATGAATATCAAGACGTGTTGCAAAAAGCAGCTGTTGGATTGCGCCTAGGCCATGCCTCTCTTGCACACCAGTCAGGCTTGAGTTTGAAGGAAGTGCGTGCCTTGCTTGATGGCAACTTTAGTGAAGCCCACGCCCGCAAGCTTGCGCCTATACTTGGGTTGGATGCTGATAAACTCGTCGCTCTTGCTGGGTGCGCTTGGTGCCCCGATGAAGTTTTTTTACCAGGACTCTATCAGTGTAATATGCCTTTTCCTGAGGCAAGCTACCCTGGAGCCAGCGTAAATAGCTACTTAATCTATAATATTAGCACGAAGGAGGCTATCGCTTTTGATACTGGCACCTCCGCAGAACCCATCTTAGAGTGTATCCAAGCTCTAGACCTTTCTCTTAAAGCAGTCTTTCTAACGCATACCCACCGTGATCACGTAGGCGGCTTCGAAAAATTAGTCACCGTTACGCAGACTGCCCAAACTTTCGCCCCCGCTGAAGAGCCACACGCAGGCGCTAGATCTCTCCCAGCTGGTTCGAAGATGCAATTATGTGGTTTTGGTATCTACGCCGTAAAGACGAGCGGCCACACTAAAGGCGCGCTCAGTTATATAGTGCACGGACTCGATCTCCCTGTTGTTCTCGTCGGTGACGCACTCTTTTCGCTTTCCATAGGAGGCGCCAAGTGTGCCTACCAGCTCGCGCTAAAAAATAACCGTGAGCAGTTGTTAAGCCTCCCATCTGAGACGATTCTTTGTCCTGGTCATGGCCCCATGACCAGCGTAATTGAAGAGCGTGCTCATAATCCGTTTTTTTAATAGGTTTAGGCGACTCGTTGGGGCACAAAAAAAGCCCACGTATGTTAGGGCTTGGGAGTGCTTACGATGGTAGGCTGTCGGGGACTTGAACCCCGAACCAATTGATTAAAAGTCAACTGCTCTACCGATTGAGCTAACAACCCTTACATCGAAGCGCGGCATACAAGGAAGCTCCCGCTGGATTGTCAAGAATAGGAAAAGTAATTTTCCACAATTTTGAACAATTCATCATGGAACAAATCTAAGTATTAAACGATATTAGGTAAGAATACTTTTATGACTGTCGAGACTGATACTATCCACGCTGATGAACTTATGATTGAGCGCGTTAAGGCAGGCGACATGATTGCCTACAACGTGATGGTAAGCCGCCATTACGATCGAATCTTTGCAAGGGTCTCTCAACTACTTAATAATAAACAAGATGCTGAAGAAGTCACGCAGGACGCTTTCATCCGTGCTCATAGGGGCCTTGAGAATTTCCGGGGCGATGCTTCCTTTTACACTTGGCTTTACCAGATCGCAACCAATCTGGCACACAACCGCTATTGGTATTGGTTTCGCCGCAAGCGAGACCAATCAATTTCCCTCGACCAACCTCTGAGCGAAGATGGCAGTCTGACCCTCGAAAATGTGATGCCCTGCGCTGGCGAAAACCCTGTCGAGGCGGTCGTGACCCAAGAGTTTGTTGACCGCGTCTCTGATTGTATGCAGGGTCTAAACGATAAGCACAAAGAAGTTTTGATCTTACGCAATTTAAAGAACCTGACCTACGACGAGATTGCACAGAAATTGGAAATCAGCGTGGGTACAGTAAAAAGCCGAATTGCCCGTGCGCGGGAAAGCCTGCGCACTCTCATGGGCGAAGATTTCGTATGAACGAAGAGGACTTTTCAGAGCTCGTAAATCTTTATTTGGATAAGGAAATTACAGAGCGTGGCCTCGCGCAACTGAAATGCGAGTTGGCTGCAAACGTTGAGCGCAAGGACGAGTTTGCTGAGCACTGCCGTATGCACCAAGCCATGCTCCTAGCACTCAATCCACAGCCGGCGAGGCGCCGTTTTAAATTTTGGCGTAGTGGCTCTAACAGTTCTTTTCGTAGTTCGCGCTCTAGCGAACAAGGCCTGCGCACTTTTTCCAATATGAGCCCTCAAGTGGAGTCCTTCTCGACCCGTGAAACAAACAGCAATCACTCCGCGCACGATGTGTCCACTTTTCCACGCTGGATCATGGGCACAGCTTTCGCAGCAAGTCTTGCGCTCGGTTTCGCTCTGCTTATGCCGATTTTCCTCGACACCTCAGCAGAGTCTTCGCAAATTGCTTTAGATGATATGGAGGCAGAAGCGTTGGTTCAAGCTGATCTGCTCGACCTTATCGGTCAACGGGAACTCCGACGCTTCACCAATCTGCAATCCCAGCGCGAGGCCAATCAGCAAGCAAGTTTAGCTGCCCAGCTCAGGTTAATGGGGCTGAGTCCAGAACTCACTCCTAATGAAAATCAACTTCGATCTATCAGCATGGCCGCCTCTCAGCGTCCTGAGGTATTTCGCGAACATGCAGAGCTACTGGCAGAAATTCAGAAGATTTCGGCTATGCCTCCACCTCAGATTTTGCGAGTCGAGTCGATGCAGTCCGAACCAACCGCTCCTTGGTCAGGAGGGTTTAAATCTTCGCTCGCGAGTTTTAAGTAGTATTGGAGTCCTGCCTTTGGGCGGACACGTTTTTATGGCCACCAAAGGCTAGACTACATCTCTCTATTGTAGCTTTCCGCTTGCATCTGCGCTAAGGAGAGGCACTTCTCGTAATTTGTATTTTAACTTATTTTTCTATGAAAATCGTACTCGCATACTCTGGTGGTCTCGATACCTCCGTCCTCGTTAGCTGGCTCAAGAAGCATTATAATGCTGAAATTATCACTTTCGCAGCCGACGTCGGCCAAGAAGAAGAACTCGACGGCCTCGAAGAAAAAGCCAAAGCAACTGGTGCCTCCGCGCACTACACCGTCGATCTAGTCGAAGAGTTCGCCCGTGACTTTATTTATCCAATGATGCGTGCCAATGCCATCTATGAAGGTCAGTATATGCTTGGCACATCGATCGCTCGTCCGCTCATAGCCAAAGCCCACGTTGAAATCGCCGAGCGCGAAGGAGCCGACGCAGTCTCTCACGGTGCAACAGGTAAGGGAAATGACCAGGTTCGCTTCGAACTAGGCTATGCGGCACTCGCCCCGAAGCTTGAGATTATTTCACCATGGCGCATGGAGGCATTCCGTAAGGCATTTCCAGGGCGCACCGAGATGATCAACTACTGTCGTGAGCACAATATCGACGTTGAAGCGAGCGCATCAAAACCTTACTCAATGGATCGCAACCTGCTCCATATCTCCTATGAAGCGGGCATCCTCGAAGACCCTTGGTTTGACCCTACAACGGATGACAACAAGGGCATGTATAAGCTAACGACCGCGCCCAAAGATGCGCCTGACGACGCTGAATATGTTGAACTCGATTTTGAGTGCGGAGACTGCGTGGCAATAGACGGTGTAGCCATGAATCCTTCTCAAGTCATGAAGCACCTTAACAAACTGGCGGGTAAGCACGGTGTTGGTCGTGTTGATATTGTCGAAAACCGCTTTGTCGGAATGAAGAGCCGCGGTGTTTATGAAACTCCAGGTGGCACTGTTCTACTCCAAGGGCATCGTAATATGGAGTCGCTCACAATGGATCGCGAATTGGTGCACCTGCGCGATAGTTTGATCCCTCGCTATGCAGAGCTGGTCTATAACGGTTTCTGGTATGCTCCTGAGCGAGAAGCCCTCCAAGCTCTCATCGACGATTCGCAAAAGACTGTCACTGGCACGGTTCGCCTTGAACTCTACAAGGGCAACGTTACTACCGTGGGTCGCAAGTCGCCGCTCTCACTTTACGATGAAGACATCGCGTCAATGGAAGGTGTCCATAGCGACTACAATCCCGATGATGCGAGCGGCTTTATCCGCTTGAATGCGCTTCGCCTCCGTCGCCGTGCGCTCGCTCAGGGTGGTCCCGAAATTGCTTCCGTGAGTAAATTGTCTAAGGAGTAATATAGATTATAATTTTATGGCTGACGTTTGCCTGTTGCTGAGCTAACTACAAGTTCAGCTATTGTTAAGCGAAGACCCTATATTTCTTGCCATGACCCCAGCCCAAATTCTACTCGGCGTCAACGTCGATCACATCGCGACTGTACGCCAGGCGCGTTATCGTCAACACGCGCTCGATCACGGCGACGAGGTCGAGCCCGACTGCGTCGCCTTCGCGCTTGCGAGTGAGGCTGCGGGTGCCGATGGCATCACCATGCACTTGCGCGAAGACCGCCGCCATGTTCAGGACTCTGATATCCAGCGTGCGCGCACACAGATTGGCACTCGCCTGAATCTAGAAATGGCCTGTACGCAAGAGATGATCGATTACGCTCTCGAACTTAAACCGGACTCTGTCTGCCTAGTTCCTGAGAGTCGTGAAGAGATCACGACGGAAGGCGGCCTCGATATAGTCGGTCAGAAGTCTCGCGTGGGTGAAGTTGTCGCTGCGATGAGCGAGGCAGGCATCGTGACGAGTCTCTTTATTGATCCCGACCCTATGCAGATCGAAATGTCGGCTGAGTTGGGCAGCCCATGGATCGAACTCCACACGGGTGCTTACGCTAACGCCTACTACCACGCAGGTCGCAATCGAGAATTCGATCTGCTGCGCCGGGGTGCCGAATTGGGGCATAATCTCGGCCTCATTATTAATGCGGGACATGGTATTAACTACGCCAACATTGCCGAAGTTGTCACGCTGCCGCATTTGCATGAGCTTAACATCGGGCACTCCATCATCAGCCGTGCGCTCTTTGTAGGGGTCGATCAAGCCGTGCGTGAGATGAGGGCGTTTCTGTAATTAATCATACAGTAGTTTGATCGATAGTCTCACCGTGCTTGGGCTCGTCTCTTGGCAGTCTTAGGCTCGAAGTTTGAATCGGTTTAGCGATAGTGCCCCTGTCCAATAGGCTTTGGTCTAGTATGAATACGGCGAAAAGCGCGTGTCGTCTGTAGAAATTAATACGTGTAATCTCTGAAATATTAACTATTTTGTGTTAGCAAATTTAGGGATCATTCAAATCTTGTAGCCAGTATTTCATGGAATTCTTATCTTATGCTCATCCTGCTCTTAGTTGCCAAGAAGCCAAAGTGCTGGAGTCTCGCATACTCGTAGACGAAGCGGCCGAGTGGACAGCGATGAAAATGGCGGGACAGGGGATTGCGCAGCAACTCGTTCAGGACTACACCGAGTTATGTTCACCTCCTGAGTGCTTGCGAATACTTGCGCTCATCGGCAAAGGAAACAACGGCGGAGATGCCCTCATCGCTTGCGGTCAATTACTGGCCGACTTCCCTCGCGCGCGTGTGTTTTTGATTTTGACTCTGCCCGCTGAAGAGCTGCGACCGCTTGCAGTTCGTGCCCTACAAGAGCTTGAAGGTCGTGTGGAGGCACATCAGGTCTCTGGGCAAAAGGGTGTGTCTGAGATCACGCAGATGCTCTCCGATGCGGCAGGTAGTGAGGGCTTCCATATCTGCATCGATGGCTTGTTAGGCATGGCTTTTTCACCTCCATTATGTGAGCCATTGGCCTCATTGATTGAAGCAGTCAACACGTTTGAGGCGATCAATCTGCGTGCCTCGGTTGACCTGCCCAGTGGTAAAGGTGACAGCGTTAAAAACGACACAATTACTTTTCAAGCAGACTTTACCTATGCCACAGGCATCGCAAAGAAACCAATCTTTGAAGGAATTGCTGAGTGTGGTCGTATACGATACGTCGATCTTGGTTTTTTTAAAGCCTTCCAAGCGGAGTCGATTAAAACAAAAGAGTATATTTTAACGAGCGCTGTTCTCGACCCCCTCCGTAGCTTACGGCCAGCGGCGGTAGATAAGCGTGCATTTGGCCATCTTTTCATCGTTGGCGGATCCGCTTACATGCCTGGGGCACTACTCATGGCAGTTCAAGCGGCGGTGCGCTCGGGCGTCGGCTTAGTCACTGCTTTTGCTCCGGCATCCGTCGCCAGCGCATTGGCCGCTCAAGTGCCTGAGGCTATGTGGATTCCTTGGCCAGAGACGGGCAATGGCACGCTCAGTCCGCACGCCATGCCTTTGCTTCTAGACCGTATCAATAATGCCTCGGCCGTTCTGGTAGGACCTGGCATGGGCAAAGACCGCAATACGCAAATGGTGACGCAAGAAATCGTTGAGCTTGTCGAATTACCGATCTTGTTGGACGCTGATGCGCTTCGAGTGCGTGTTATGAAAGTCGCCCAAAAGCGTAGGACCCATTATGGCAGAATCGTCATTACGCCACACATGGGGGAGTTTATGCGGATTGCAAAACTTGCTGAGGCAAACTATTCGATCGAAGTAATTCTTGATTTTTCAGAAGCCCACGGTGTGCTCACGGTCTTAAAAGGTGCTAATACACGTATCTGCGATGGCAAATCAGTCATTTA
>CESW01149671.1_pt1 | contig 18549 bp, 17 predicted proteins | sample 531171 | NCBI WGS metagenome assembly CESW01 (sample SAMEA2621859, study PRJEB7988) | marine metagenome | biome: marine biome (ENVO:00000447); feature: surface water layer (ENVO:00002042); material: "saline water (ENVO:00002010), including plankton (ENVO:xxxxxxxx)" | depth 5 m
GATTTTTTAGAGGGTTCTTCAAATATCGAACCTTTTGTTTATCCTATTATGTATTCAGGATATCAGGAAGATTTAGCAAAAACTAAATCATTTATAGAAAAATTTGATAAATTATATTCAATTGGTACAGGTGGTGATTATAATTATGCTGATAGTCAAATATTATTTCAGAAGGCTTTTGATACTGCAGAAGTTATAACTAATAAAAATTCTAAATTTAATCAAACAGTTAGAGAAATTAAAACTTCGAAACTAAACAAAAACATTGAATTTAATAATATTAGTATTGGAGATAATCACCCTGCTTTTATTATTGCAGAAGCAGGCTTAAATCATAATGGAAGTGTAAAATTAGCAAAAGAATTAATATATGAAGCTAAAAAGAGTGGATGTAATGCAATTAAATTTCAATCATACTTACCCAATAGTAGAATCTCTTCAAAGTTTAAATCTGTAAATTATGCTGAGACTGTTAACAATGAAAATGAGAATCTTAATCAAATGTTCAATAGGTTATCATTATCATTTAAACAACAAAAAGAAATATTTGATTATGCTAAAAAAATTAATATTGAAATTTTTTCTACACCATTTGATTTTGAATCAGTGGATTTCTTATCATCACTTGGAGTAAACATTTTTAAAATTGCATCAATGGATTTAGTTAATCTACCATTAATTGAATATACAGCTAGAACAAATAAAATAATAATTATTTCTACAGGTATGTCAACTTTAGGTCAAATTGAAGATGCAGTTGAAACTGTGAAAAAGACAGGTAATGACAATCTTGTAATTCTTCATTGTAATTCATCATACCCTGCAGCGCCAGAAGATATGAATTTAAGATTAATTAAAACTTTAAAACATAATTTTAATATCCCAATTGGTTTATCAGACCATACCTTAGGCGTATTAGTATCACAAACAGCTATAGCTATTGGAGCAAATGTTATTGAAAGACATTTTACATTAGATAAAAGTTTTGAAGGCCCTGATCATATTCTATCTTCTGAACCTCATGAAATGAAAAACTTAGTAAATATTTCTAAGAAAATACCAAAAATTATTGGAGATGGAATGAAAACTATTAAGCCAACTGAATATGAAACGATAAACACTCAAAGAAAATGTTTGTATGCTAAAAAAGATATAAAAAAAGGATCATTAATAAATAAAAATTCAATAGCAATAAAAGGTCCAGGGGGAGGAATTTTGCCTAAATATCTTGATATTGTAATTGGAAGAAAAGCTAAGAAAAGCATCAAAAAGGATTTCCCAATCACTTGGGAAAATATATAAATTGATAAATAAAAAAAAACTTCAAAATTTCTTAGAACAAATTAAAAATATTTCAAAAGAATTAAATAAGAAAACTGCTTTTTCAATTGGTAACACTGTAAAGAAAGAAACTGATATCTATTATACCCCAATAAGAATTACTGAGCAAGTTGTAGTAGGAGGAGTAATTATTTCCAATGAAAAAGAGGCTAAAGAAATTTGCAAATTAATAGATGGTAAGGTTAATTATATTTTTGTAGATAGTGAAAAGAAAATACCAAATTTAGGTAGGAAAATTCTTTCTAATATTGAAAGAATTGCCAGAGATATAATTAAAAAAACTAAAATTTATTCATACAAGGCTAATGATTTAACTGTTGAAGCTATAGATACTTTGCTTTGTAAGCTCTATGAGAATGATAAGAGAAATTTAGGAGGCAAAAAAATTTCAATAGTTGGGTGTGGTAACATAGGTTTTAAAGTCGCTTTAAAATTAGTTGAAAGAGGAGCAAATGTTTATATTAATAGAAGAAATACAAAATTATTAAAAACATTTTCTAACACAATTAATTTAGTTAAAAACAAATATACTCACGCAAAAGTTAGATATACTTCAAATAATTTGTCTATATCTAAAAATGCAGATATTTTAATAGGATTATCACAAGGAACAGTCTGCATTTATGAGAATATGGTTAATTTAATGAAAGAAAATTCAATAATTGTTGATGTCGGTAAAGGAACTATTTCAGCAAAGGCAATAGAATTAGCGAAGAAAAAAAATGTTAATTTATTAAGACTTGATGTTTCTATAGCATTTAAGGCAATGATTTATAATAATTTATTATCTGAAAATATTTTTGATAAGAATTATGGTAGAAAAAAAATAAAAGAAGTAACAATTATATCTGGTGGAATATATGGATACAAAAATGAAATTGTAGTTGATTCAATATATAATCCAAAAATTATATATGGAATATCTAATGGTAGAGGAGAGTTAAAAAAAAATATTTCTAAAAAAGAAGAATTAATAATAGCAAATTTAAAGAAAAATAATTTTGAAAAATAAAAAAAAAATAATAATTTATAATAATAATCCTATAAATTTGGAGGAATATTTTTTTTTACTAATTAAAATTTTAGAAAGTAAATTTGAAATTCTATTTATTCAATTAAATTTTTCTATTTCTAGTTTACATATTAATAAATTAAGCAATTATGAAAAAAAGTATAAAAACTTTAAAGTTTTGTACTTAGATAAACAAAAAACAATTAAAGATTTTAAATATCATCTAAAACTAAAAAATTTTTTTAATAAAATTAGTTTTTCAGAATATTCTGCAGTGATATATACTTCTGAGTTTTATGTAATAGATAAATACCTGCTTTTTTTTGCAAACAAAAGTTCTATCAAAAAAATACTTGTTTGCCCAAATGTGCTATCACCTAACATAATAGATATCTATGACCAAAAGAAAAATATTTATAAACTAACAAAAAAAAATAAATTATTAAATTATGTAAAATTTAATTTAAGAAATTTTTTAATTGATATAAATTATATTTTACTTCCATTATTAACAATTGGAAAATTTTTTCAATCTACTCCATCTAGAAATTTTTCATTTGAGTTAATAGAATCTGATCATGTAGTATGTCACGATACTATAGAAATGAAAACCTTAAAATATATTTTCCCTAACAAAAAAGGAATAATTCATTGTTGTGAACATCCATTAAAAAATAAAAAAATTTTATCAAAAAATAATAATAAAATGTTATTAATAATGGGAGGTTATGTAAATGAATGTGATTTTTCACAAATAAATTTTATATTTCTCGCTTCAGAATATATATATAAAAAATTTGATATTGAAGAAATTGATATTAGATTTCATCCAAGAACAAATTTTAAACTAAGATGGATATCAGAATTTGAAAATTTATTAAAAAAAAATGGTTTAAAATACAATTTTTTAGCGCTTTTAGACCAGAAACCTATTAGTAGTGTTTCAAAAAGTTACAAATTTTATTTAGGCCCTTTAAGTTCAGCTATTAAGTTATTAGGCTATACTTCAAATTCTAAAATTATTGGCTTGCTTAACACTTATGATAAATTTACAAAAAGTGAGAAAAAAATTCACTTTGGTGATTCATTTAATGTTAATTTAGTAAGAAATTTAAGTGAATTAAAAACATTAGTTTTTAAAAAAAAATCAAATTTTGAATTAAATAAACAAAATTTTGAAGAAACTATTTTAAAGTTAATATGAAAAAAAAAAATATTTCAGTTATTATTCAAGCTAGGATGTCATCGACCAGACTTCCTGGTAAAATCTTTTTAAAAGTTAACTCAAGATATATTTTGGATTATTTGATTGATAGGTTAAGTTTCTCAAAAAGAATCGATAATCTTATTATAGCAACTACTACAAATCCAAAAGATAAGATTATTACTGAATATTGTAAAAAAAATAATATTATTTATTTTGAAGGGAGTGAAGAAAATGTTTTATCCAGATATTATTTAGCTGCAAAAAAATATAATGTTGATATTATTGTTAGAATAACTTCAGATTGCCCATTAATTGATCCAGGCATTCTTGATAAAATGCTAGATTTTTATAATAAAAATAGTTATGATTTTGTTTCTAATACTGTTCCTCCACCTTCTAATTATCCTGATGGCATGGATGTTGAAATCTTTAATTTTGAAACATTAAAAAAAACATATCAAAATGCACAATTGCCATCTGAAAAAGAGCATGTTACTTTTTATATGTGGAAAAGTAAAAATTTTGATATATATAAATTTTCACTTAAACATAACTTTTCAAAATATCGTTTAACTTTAGACTATATAGAAGACTTTGAACTAATCAGTGAAATTATAAGATGCTTATATAAAAAAAATTCATATTTTAACATGTCGGATATCATTAAATTTCTTCAAAACAATAAACATTTATTTTTATTAAATAATAAGTTTATTAGAAATGAAAGTTGGAAAAAATCTTTAGAAATTGATAAAAATCTATAATCATGAAAAAAAATAATAAAAATATTAAAGCACAATTTGATGGAAAAAAATTAATACCTGGCTTAAATCAAATTTTATCTAAAAGGCCTGACCAATTCGCTCCCTATTCTTGGCCTGGTTATTTTTCAAAAGCAAAAGGAGCTTATGTATGGGATTTAGATAATAATAAATATTTAGATATGAGTATAAGTTCTATAGGTAGTGTTATACTAGGATATGCTGATAAGGATGTAGACAATCAAGTAATTAAATCAATTAAAAATGGAAATTCATCATCATTAAATTCATATGATGAAATTTTACTTGCTAGGCTATTATGCAAACTACATCCATGGGCAAACAAAGTAAGATATTCTAAAACAGGTGGAGAAGCAATGACGATAGCAATAAGAATAGCTAGGTCATTTAATAAAAAATATAAGCTTGCAATATGCGGTTATCATGGATGGCATGATTGGTATCTTGCTGCTAATTTAAATAAAAAGTCAGCACTTAACGGTCATTGGCTTTCAAATGCTCCTCCTATTGGTGTGCCAATCACATTGAAAAATTCTTCTTTTCCATTTGAATATAATAATTTGTCTTCTCTTGAAAAAATTTTAATTCAAAATAAAAACGAAATCTCGGCAGTTGTTATGGAGCCCTTGAGAACGAAATATCCAGATAAAGATTACTTAAAAGAAGTATCATTGCTCGCAAAAAAACATAAAGCTTTACTAATATTCGATGAAATTAGTTCTGGCTTCAGAATTTCAAATGGAGGTGCTCATTTAAATTATGGAGTAAATCCAGATATAGCTGTATTTTCAAAAGCTTTAGGAAATGGATATCCAATTTCTGCTATTATTGGTAAAGATAATGTAATGCAGGCCGCTGAGGAATCTTTAATAAGTAGTTCAAATTGGAGTGATAGATCTGGTTTGAGTGCTGCAATTGCAACAATTAACAAATATATTGATAAAAATGTTTGTAATCATATTAACTATATAGGAAATAATTTTAAAAATATCATAAGAGAAGCGTCCAAAAATTCTAAATTAAATATTTCAATAACAGGCATTGATCCAATGGTTTATTTTGATTTTCAAGATAAAGATAAGGAAAAAATAATGACTGCTTATGTTCAATTAATGCTCGAAAGAAAAGTTTTAGCCTCAAATAGGTTCTATGCAAATTATTCTCATAAAAATTCGCATTTAAGAAATTTTAAAAAAAATATTTTTGAGGTTTTTGAAATCTTATCCAAATCTATTAAGAACAACGATATTGATAAACTTCTTAGAGGTCCGGTAGCAAAAAGAGGTTTTCACAAATTTTTATGATTGCAAATAATTTAGCAATAATTCCTGTTAAAGAAAAATCAACTAGAATTCCAAATAAAAACTTTATGTTATTTGATGATCTTCCTATATTTGTAAGGGTATACAAAGTTTTAAAAAAAACTAATTTATTTAAAAAAATAATAATTTCAACGGACTCAAAAAAAATAATTAAAATATGTAAAAGTTATAATATTCAGAATTTTTCATTAAGACCAGAGCATCTTCTAAAATCAAATACAAGCCTTAATGACATTTGTTATAATGTTATTAAAGAAGAAATTATAAATAATAAAAAATATGATTATTTGTGTATGGTTTGGGCAACGGCCCTAATGCTAGAGTCAAAAGACTTAAAAAAGGCTTATAAATTACTTATCAAAAATAAAAAAGTTAATGGTCTTGTAGGAATTTCGAGAACTTATGAATATTATCCCTCGCTTGTAATTGACAATAATAACTATCTTAAACAACTATATGATAAAACCATAATAACGCGAATGAATACTCAAGATTATCCAGAAACATTTGTTGATAATGGTCAAATGGCTTGGTCAAAAATTAAAGTCTTTATGAGAGAAAAAAATTGGATGCCAAAAAAAAGTGTTGGTTTAATAATGCCCAAAAACAAGTCAGTAGATTTAGACAATCTAGATGATTTAAAAATTCTAAAATATTACTATAATGAAAATAAATTAAAAAAAAATAAAATCGATAAAATGACAAAAGTATTTTTCGATACTGAGTTCACAAGAGGGGGACAAAATACATCTTTAATTTCAATTGGTTTTGTTTCTGAAAATGATGAAAAGCTTTACATTGAATTAAATGATTATGATAAAACGCAGGTAGATAAATGGTTAAAAAAAAATATTATGAATTTATTAGATAATCAAATAAAATATAACTCATCACAAGCTGCCAAAAAGATTGAAAAATGGTTTAAAAAAATTTCTAAAAATAAAAAAATACAGTTAATTTCTGCAGGAAAGGAGGTAGACAATATTCTATTGTATAATTTATGGTCTAAAAAAAGTAATAATAATACTTTAAGGTCTTGGATGAACAAACTTCCTAAACAAATTAATCACAAATTTCATATTGATCTCGATACCCTTTTTGTTTTAAATAATGTAGATCCTTCTATCGATAAATATTTATTCAGTGGATTTAAAAAAAAAATTAAGATACATAAATCAATAGATGATGCAAAAATTATCAAAGAATGTTGGAATAATTTAACAATAAAATAATTATGGGATGTAAAGAAATTAAAAGACTTTTAAGCAATATAAAAAAAAAAAATTATAATAATTTTCTTGATGTAGATAATATTGATAAAAAAATCTTGAGAGATGAAAGATGTATTGAAATACCTTACTCACTATCTAGATATAAAGGTCAAAAAAAATTATTAGAAATAGGCTTATGTTTAGCTGACACTGATTTAGTTGAAACTCAAATTTTACTTAAAAAATATTGTCAAATTCAGTTATTTGCTTGTGATATTGTTGATTTTAGTAGAGTTAAAAATAGATTTCAAAATTTGGACTATGATTTAGAAAAAGAATATAACTTTAGATTAAATGATATTAGAAATACAATTTATGATGCTGGCAGTTTTGATTTTGTTTATCTTATTTCAACTTTAGAACATGTTGGTTTTGATGAATTTGTTAATGATAAAAATAATTATGGTGTATTTAATAGATCTGAAAAAACTCCAAATATATTGCCTGCATATTTAGAATGCAATCAAGATATTATAGCCTTAAAGGAGCTTGAAAGAATAATATCTAAAAATGGATCATTGATTGTAACTTTACCATATGGGAAAAGAGGTATTTGTGCACTAAAAGATTCATTAGGATTATATTCTTTATACAAAGAGTATTCGTATGATGCTTGGAAAAAATTATTAAATAGTACAAATTTCAAGGTTAAAGATGAGAGTTTTTTTAGTTTTGATAATAATTCTGGATGGAAGAAAACTAATGAAAATCTTGATAATCAAAAAACTGAATACAGTATATTTGATCCTGTGAAGCACATAATTTGTTGTGAGCTTACAATTTAATAATGATTAAACCAACAAAAAATGAAATATCTGCAGTGATTTGTTCGCTAAATGCTGAAGAAACTATTTATAAATGTTTGAAATCTATTCAAGAAAATGGAATTACAGAAATAATTTTAGTAGATGGTAATTCCATTGATAGCACTAAAGATATAGCAAAAAAATTCACTAACAAAATATATAATGATCCTGGAAAAGGTTTAGCGATAGCTAGAAATTTAGGAATATCTAAAGCATCAAGAGAATATATTCTAAATTTTGGCTGCGATAATATTCTTCATAAAGATACTCTAAATTTAATGATGGAAAATCTGAATGAAAAAACTATTGGAGTGTCAACTATGACGAAATTATTAAATCCTAACAAAAATTTTTTATCTTGGTCAATTAATCAATACAAACTGTCAAGATATTATCCTGGGTATAGAAATGTTATAGGAACTCCTAATTTATTTCCTAGAAAAATATTGTTAGATTTTAAATATGATCCTAACATGAGATGGAGTGATGATGCAGACTTATGTGATAGACTTAGTCTGATAGGATATAAATTCAAAATAAGTAATGCTTTTGTTTATGAGATTGGTTCTGACAACATTAAATCATTACTGAATAGATGGAAAGAATATGGAAGAGGAGACTCTAAAATATATAAAAAATACTACAAAGATTGGACTTTTAAAAGGAAAATAAAATCTCTTTTACATCCTTTATATGTTGATTTTATTTTGCCAATATCAAAAATAGATTTTAAATATAAAGCTGTGATCTTGCCATTTTTATTACTTATAGTATTTATTAGGTATTATGGATGGTTAATTTATTCTAAAGAAAAGAATTAATGAAGTTATTATTTGTAGGCATTGGAAGAATTGGATTGCCTATATCTTTAGTTGCATCTGATAAAAAAAATATTGTCTACGCTTATGATAATAATTTTAAAACTATTTCTAATTTAAAATCTAAAAGAATACCATTTTATGAAAAAGGTATGAAAAAATTATTAATTAATAATATAGGTAAAAACTTTTTACCAATTCATTCACTAGATGAAGTTAAAATAAAAATAGATATTATTTTTATTACTATAGGAACGGAGGTACCTAAATATCCAAAGAACTTTTCATTAAATAGTTTTTATAAATCAATTGATAAATTAATAAATAAATTTGGACTTGATGTAATATATTGCCTTAGAACAACAGTTCCAATAGGTACTTGTGACAAAATTATTAAAAAGTATAATAAAATAAATTTAGCATTTGTTCCTGAGAGATTAATTGAAGGAGATGCTATCAGTGAAGAAAAAAAATTACCAAAAATTATAGGTTCGAATAATTTAAAAACAAAAAAAACATTAACAAATTTTTTTCATAAAATAGGTGGTAAAATAATTGAAACTACTACTCTGAAAACTGCTGAGTTTTGTAAATTAGTTGATAATAGTTATAGAAGTACAATATTTGCTTTTGCAAATGATTTAGCTTTAACAGCAGATAAAAATGAAGTTGACATATATGAAGTAATTAATTCAATCAATGATGGTTATAAAAGAAATAGTATACCTTTTCCAGGCTTTGTATCTGGTTATTGTTTAAGTAAAGATCCATATATATTTGAATATGCCTATGATTACAAAAACAATAAAAAACACAGCACTTGGTTTCATGCAAGAAAATCAAATGACTTTTTAAATCAGTTTTTAATTGATAAAATAATAAAAAATAAATTCAAAAAAATACTTTTTTTAGGTATTAGTTTTAAGCAAGATATTGATGATTTTAGATTATCTCATGTAATTGATATAACTACTAAATTGCAAAAACTAGATAATAAAATCAATATAAATTTATATGATCCAAATATAAACAGTAATGACTACACAGATTTAAAAAAATTTATAAATATTAATAAAAAAATATATTTCTCAGATAATCTGAAGGATAATATTTTATTTTATGAAATTGATTTGGTGGTTATTAGTCATAAACATAAACAAATTAAAAGTATTAGTAAAAATATATTAAATAAAAAAATAATTGGTAGAAATATTAAAATTTATGATTTTTGGAATATCTGGAGTTTTTTACAAAAAAAATATAAAAATTATTATTCTTTTGGCAGAGGTACTAATTGAAAAAGAATACTGTACTTGTAACAGGGGCGGCTGGATTTATTGGTTCATTTTTATGCGAAAGTTTAATTGATAAAAATTATTATGTCATAGGTGTTGATAATTTTTTTAGGGGAAAAAGAAATAACTTATCCAGAATAATAAAAAATAAAAACTTTAAATTGATAAAATGTGATTTAACTAAAACTATTGAAATTAAAGAACTTTTAAAAAAAATTAAAAAAAATAATATAAATTATATTTATCATTATGGTGCAATAAATGGAACTGAACATTTTTATGATAAATCTTTTTTAACTTTTAATAATAATATCAAAATGACTGAAAATTTGTTTAAATATATTGTAAAAAAAAATATAAAATCTTTGAAAAAAATTGCTTTTGCCTCTAGTTCTGAAATCTATGGTAGCTCCCCCAAAGTATTTCCAACAAATGAAAATTGCGATTATTCAATAATTCTAAATTCTAATAGAGATAGCTATGCTTCAAGCAAGGTATTTGGAGAATTTTATATAAAATTATTTTGCGAAAAATTTAAAATACCATACTTAATTTTTAGAATTTTTAATACATATGGTCCAAGGATGGTTGATACTAAGTACGGACAAGTAATTCCAGAATTTATTAAAAAGTGCAAGTCAGATAAATTGTTTACTATAATTGGGAAAGGGGATCAGACAAGAAGTTTTTGTTACATTGATGATCATGTGCGATTAGCAAATAAATTAGTATTAAATAATAAAATAAAAAATAATATTGTTAATCTTGGAAATGAAGAAGAAATAACCATACTGTATTTGGCTAAACTTATACATAAAATTTCTAATAAAAAATTTGTATTTAAAAATCTTAAGTCAAGAATTGATGATCCTGTTAAAAGATGTCCAGATATTACTTTTCTTAAAAAATTAACAAACGATAAACCATTTATTAGTATAAAAGAAGGCTTAAAAAAACTTATTGAAAATGAAAAATATTAAATTAAAAATTAGTAAATACGATGTGCCGATTCTTTCAAGAGTACTTAATTATGGAATAAATTCCTCAAGTAAATTACTTTATAATATTGATAAGATTAATAAAAAAAATATTGAGTGGGCTAAAATAGATTTATTGAAAAAAGATGTTCAATATTTAGCTTTTATTAACTCACTTACAAACTGCTCGTATAACCAATACATAAAATATCTAGATGATTATAAAAATGATAAAAAATTTAAAAAAAATTTCTCAGAGAAATTAGGTAAACTGGATAACATTAAAAATGAAAGACACGATGATTTGCGTTTTCATGCGATAACTTTATATTTAGTAGTTAGACATATAAAGCCAAATTTATTTATTGAAACTGGTGTTGCCTCTGGTAAATCTTCTGCATTAGTTTTATTAGCTCTTCATCACAATAAAAAAGGAAAATTAATATCAATTGATTTACCTAATATTATTGGAAGTAAAATGGCAGATGGATCATCTACATATATTGGTAACAATGAAACAGGATGGCTCATTCCAAATTATTTAAAAAAAAAATGGCAATTAATCATTGGAGACTCAAAAAAAAATTTAAAAATAATTTTAAAAGATAAAAATAACATACCGGATATCTTTCTTCATGACAGTTTACATACTGAAAATCATACCACTACCGAATTAAATATGATTTATAAAAGCATGAAAAAAGGATTAATTTTATGTGATAATATCGAAATGGGATCAGGAATTTCTTTTGAAAAAATTTTAAAAAAAAATAAAAAAATTGGATATTGTTATAAAAATTTTGCAGGTTTTATAAAAGATAAAAAATAATGTTGATTTCTAGAGTACTAAATAAATTTAATATTCCTTTCTATTTTAATAAATTTTTTATCAGTAAAAATAAAAAAATTGTATTAAAAAGGATTAAAAACCCAACTAATTCAGAGGAGGATTTAACGTTCAAAGATTTTTATACTAATGGATATTCATACATAGATATTTTTAAAAATGCTCAAGGTACATTAGATGAAATTACAAATTTATTTAAAAACAAAATTAATGAATTTGAATATCTTAAAAATGTTGATTTAAATGAATATGTGATAGACGGTAAAGGATATTTATGGTTATCAAACAAATTTGAAGGTATTTTAGACTTCAGGGTATTTAATCCTAATCATACTTATTTTTCTAAATTTAAAAAAAAGTATAATTTGAAAGATATTACTTATGAAAAACTTTTAAATAAATTTCCAGAAATTGAAAAAAAAATAAATTCCAAAAAAAATATTAAGATTCTAAATTGTATCTTTAAAAAAAATTTTAGAGAACCCTATATGATAAAAATTGAGAGGAAAATACATTCAAATGATTCTGATAAATATAACGAAAATTTTATTCACTTAGATGAATACAATACGAATTATAAATTTTATATTTATTTAAATGATGTAGATTATGACTCTGGTCCATTACAAGTTATTCCCCAAACTCATCATTGGTCTAAATTTTTAGAATTGTCTAAAATAACTTATTATAAAAATAATAAGACATTTAATATGAATTCTAAAGAAATAAAAAATATATTAAAAAATCCATTCATTAAATTAACAGGAAAAGCAGGTCAATGTATAAGTTTTACCGGATCAATGATTCATTCAGCAACTAATTTAAAAAAAGACAAAACTAGATGGACTATTCAAGTTTATTATGCGTCTGAAGATGAATGGGTTACAGATTTAACTAATTAATTTGCATATTTTTTTTAATACTCTATTTACTATTCAAAATTATAATGAAAATCTTGATAACAGGTGGAGCAGGCTACATCGGTAGTATTCTAACTCAAAAACTTTTGTCTACTAATTATGAAGTAACAGTTATTGATAATCTCTTTTATGGCCAAAACTCATTAATAGATTGTTGCAAATATCCAAATTTTAGATTTATTAGAGGCGATATTTTAGATTATGATCTTATAAATTCTGAAATAAAAAAAAACGATGTAATAATTCCTTTGGCAGCTATAGTAGGGGCGCCTGCTTGTAAAAATAACAAGAAACTTTCAAAATTAATAAATTTTGATGCTTGTATGAACATAATTAAAAATACTACACAGAATCAAATAATTATCTATCCAAATACAAATAGTGGTTACGGAATAAGCAATAAACAAGAATTTTGTGATGAAAAAACACCTCTTAAACCTATATCCGAATATGGAATACAAAAAGTTGAGGTTGAAAAAGCTATATTAGATAAACAAAATTGTGTAACCTTTAGATTAGCTACTGTTTTTGGAACTAGTCCGAGAATGAGAACCGATTTATTAGTAAACAATTTTGTTTTAAAGTTATTTTTTGATAAATATCTTATTTTGTTTGAGGAACATTTTAGAAGAAATTATATCCATATTAGAGATGTTGCAGATACATTTATTTTTGCAATCAATAATTTTTCTAAAATGAAAGGTGAACCTTACAATGTTGGTTTAAGTAGTGCTAATCTTACGAAAAAGCAACTTGCAGAAAAAATAAAGACCTACCTCCCTAAAACATTAATTCATTATTCAAATATTGGAGAAGATGTTGATAAAAGAGATTATATAGTTTCAAATAAGAAATTAGAATCATTAGGATGGGAACCAATTTATGATTTAGATTTTGGTATTCAAGAGCTTATTAGATGTTACTCTTTTCTAAGAATAAATGAATATGGAAATATATAAAAATGATAATATCAAAAACTCCATATAGAATTTCTTTATTAGGTGGTGGGACTGATTATCCATCATGGTATAAATTAAATGGAGGTCAAGTTATTAGTTTTACTATTAATAAATACATTTATATATCGATAAGAGACTTACCACCTTTTTTTAAACATAAACTTAGATTAGTATATTCAAAAATAGAAAATGTTACTAATGTTGATAAATTAATTCACCCAACAGCTAAAGAAATACTGAAATTATTCAAAATTAAAAAAGGTCTAGAGATCCATTATGATGGGGATTTACCTGCTCATAGTGGTTTGGGTTCTAGTTCTGCATTTACAGTAGGACTTCTAAATGCTTTGAATGAATATTTTAATATTAAAATGTCAAAAAAAGAACTTGCGGAAAAAGCAATATATATTGAGCAAGAATTTGTAAAAGATTTAGTAGGTTCTCAAGATCAAATTAATACATCTTTCGGGGGGTTAAATCACATAAAGTTTTTTAAATCAGGTAATTTCAAAGTTAATAATATTCTTTTAAATAAACAATCAATTCAAAAATTAGAAAATAATTTTATGTTATTTTTTACTGGTATTAGCCGTTTTTCTTCAAAAATAACTAAAACCTATATAAAAAAATTATCTAATAATGATAATTTGTATCATATAAATCAAGTAGTTAATGAAGGTCTAAGTATTATAAAAAAAGGGGATTTTAATCAATTAGGAGAGCTTTTAGATTTTTATTGGGATCAAAAAAAAAAATTGAGTAAAGATATTTCAAATCCATATATTGATAAAATTTATAAGAAAGCCAAAAATGCTGGTGCCATCGGTGGAAAAATAACTGGCGCAGGTGGAGGAGGATTTATTTTATTTTATGTACCTGAAAATAAACAAAATGATGTAAGAAATGCATTAAATAAATTGTTATATGTTCCTTTTAAAATAGAATATAAGGGTTCACGTATTATATTTAATGATCTAAAAAATTAATTTTAAATGAATAAATTTAAAAAAATTTTAATTACAGGAATATCTGGATCAGGTGGTAGTTATCTAACTGAGTATATCTCAAATAATTACAAAAAAATACAAATATATGGAATCTCTAGATGGCATAGTTCATTTGATACAAAAAATATTAAAAATTTTGATAATAAAATAAAATTATTCAATTGTGATTTAAATGATTTTTCATCAATTATGAATATTTTGAATAAAATAAAACCTGATGCAATATTTCATTTAGCATCTCATGCAAATGTAAGAGCTTCATTTGATACACCAATTGCTGTGACAAATAATAATATTAATTCGACTCTAAATTTGTTAGAAGCAATTAGAGCTACCAAAATTAATCCTGTAATTCAGTTATGTAGTACCTCAGAAGTATATGGGAAAGTTCAAAAAAATGAAATTCCAATAAAAGAAACAGCTCCATTTAGACCTTCAAGCCCTTACGCAGTTTCTAAATTAACCCAAGATATGCTTGGTCTAACTTATTACTATTCATATAATTTAAAGGTTATTAGAACAAGAATGTTTTCATATTTTAATCCAAGAAGAGAAGATCTGTTTGCTACAAGCTTTGCAAAACAAATAGCTTTGATTGAAAAAGGAAAAATTAAATATTTATCACATGGGAATCTTAATTCAATAAGAACAATGATTGATATTGATGATGCCATGAGAGCATACTGTTTAGCTATAACAAAATGTAAATATGGTGAGGCATACAATATTGGGGGAAATAAAGTTATAAAAGTTGGCGATTTTTTAAAAACATTAGTTTCCTTAAGTTCAAAAAAAATAGTTACTAAACTAGATAAAAATTTATTAAGGCCATCAGATGTGACATTACAAATACCTGATATATCAAAATTTAAAAAAGCAACTGGCTTTAAGCCAGAGGTTTCTTTCGACAAAAGTATGTTAAATCTTTTAAATTATTGGAGAGAACAAATTAATCAGAAATATAGATAATGTTAGATAATATTGTCAAAGAAGATGTTAGAAATATAATATCTAATACTAATTTTAATAAATTAAGAAAATATAAAAAAATTTTAATAACTGGATCTTCTGGACTTATTGGATCATATTTATTGCATACATTTAATAGTTTAGATAAAGAAAAATTTAAGTTTAGAATTTATTATCAATATTTTTCTAATATTCCTAATTATTTAAAATATCTTAGTAATGAAAAAGTTTTTTTTCCACTGAAATTAGACCTTACTGATTTTAGTCAAATAGGCAAATTAGATAAATTTGATCTTATTATTCATGGAGCAGGTTATGCACAACCATCTTTATTTATGAAAAATTCTACAAAAACATATTCGTTAAATACTATTTCAATATTTTATTTAATTAATAAATTAAAAAAAAATGGAACTTTTTTATTTATGAGTTCAAGTGATGTATATAGAGGTAATAAGCGTAAACTTTTTAGAGAAAAAGATAAAGGAGAAGAAATGTTTAATAATCCAAGGTATGCTTATATAGAAGGGAAAAAACAGGGTGAAGAGATTTTAAAATTTTTTGGAAATCAAAGCTTTGATATTAAAATTGTTAGAATATCCTCTGCATACGGACCATGTACTAAGATTAATGATAATAGAGTTATAAATTCATTTATTAAAAAATCTATAAAAAATAATATTATTGAAATGCTTGATCCAGGTAACTCAATACAAACTTTTTGTTATATATCTGATTTAATTGAAATGATTTTAAATGTATTACTTAATGGAAAAGATAAAATATATAATATTACAGGACCAAAAACATTTACGATAAGAAAAGTTGCAGAAACTATTTCAAAATTAGAAAAAGTTGATCTTAAAGTTCCAAAAATTTCGTCTTCTATTAAAGGTTCACCTGCAAAAGTTAAGCTATCTACATTAAAATACAATAAAGAGTTTAAAAAAAAGAGTTATATTAGTTTAAATGAAGGGCTTGAAAGAACTATTAAATGGCAAAAAATTAATTTATTTGGATTAAAAAGTTGAATATTACTATAATTGTACCCACTATGAATAGACCTGATTTTGTAATTAGGTTAATTAAATATTACAATACAATTAATTTTAACGGAAAAATATATATTGGAGACTCTAGCTCAGAAACTAATAGTAATATAATAACAGAACATTTAAAAAAAATAAATTTTAAAAATGTCAAATATTTTTATTTACCTAATCAAAATATTGAAATATGCCAACAAACTCTTGCAAAGGAAGTAAAAGAGGATTTTATTGTATTTAGTGGTGATGATGATTTTTTTATACCCAATTCTTTGCAAAAAAGTATTGAATTTTTAAAATTAAATCAAGATTATAGTGTTTGTCACGGTAATTCATATATTTTTAAAGTAAAAAACGATTATCTTTATGGTAAGATTAGTTATGTATCAAAATATAAATTAAACCAAGTTGAGCATAAAGATCCAAATGATAGATTTTTATCACTACTCAATAATTATTGGGTTTCAATTTTTTCTGTTCATAGAACAAGTGAATATTTATTAGATCTGCAACTAATGCAAAATATAAGTTTAGAGTTTTTTAGAGAGAAAGTTCTAAGCATGAGCTCACTTATTAGAGGAAAATCAAAATCGTTAAATATTAATTATCTATATAGGCAAGTTCATAATAGAAGATATGCAAATCCTAAAATAATGAATTTAGTTCTAGATGATAATTTTAATAAAGACCTTGTTTTTTGCTCTAAATTAATTGCTCAATATATTAATAAATACGGAGGAAATACAGAACAAGATAAAGTAAATAATTGTTTTAAAAGTCAAATTTCAAGTGATATATATAATTCTTCATTATCATTCAGTAAACATCTACTAAATGAAAAAAAATCTAAATTAGAATTGAATATAATTACAAATATTTTTAAATATTTTAAAACAAGTAATAATAATATGAAAAAAATGAAGTCAGAAAAAATATATAAATTTATAAATAATCAAATAGATGAATAAAAATTCATTAGAAAATATATCACGAGAAATAAGAGCTACTTGTGTAAAGATGGCATATATATCAAAACACGGCCATCTTAAATCTGCTTTAACATGTTCAAAAATTTTAACTTATATATATTTCGATCTAATTGATTTAGAAAAAATTAAACAAAAGAAAATTGATAGAGATAGATTTTATATGAGCAAGGGGCACGGTGTTGCTGCATTATATTCAATATTTGCAAAGGCTGGAATAATTGATATTAAAGAATTAGAAACTTATTGCGATTATAATTCAAGACTTTTAGATCATCCCTGTAAACATTCATTCAATATTTTAGAATCTTCTTCAGGAAGTTTGGGACACTGTTTAGGGATAGCTACTGGAGCATTATATGGCCTATCTTTAAAAAAAATCTTTCCAAAAGGCATTGTGCTTATGAGTGATGGTGAATGTAATGAGGGAAGTGTATGGGAAGCTGCCATGTTTGCAGCAAGTAAAAAAATAAATAACCTATTAGTATTTGTAGATTATAATGGTTTTCAGGCTGTAGGAAAATCAGATGAGATTATGGCTTATACATCTCTTGAAGAAAAATTTAAAAGTTTTGGATGGTATTCTAAAACAATAGATGGTGAAAATTTTAATGAATATAACAGTTTAGAAAAAGATCTAATGAAAATTAATCAACCAAAAGCTATAGTAGTAAAGACTAAAACAGGTATTAATTTTATGAATAATGATAATTTATGGCATTATCGAGTGCCTTCTCTTGAAGATATTAATGCTTCCTATACTGAACTTAAAACTAATCCAATATTTTAAAAATGAGAAAAGCACTTGCAGACACTTTAAGCACATTATCAGAAAAAGATGATAGAATAATTTTTTTAACAGGAGATTTAGGATTTGGAGTTTTTGATGAATTTAAAAATAAATTTCCTGAAAAGTATATTAATGTTGGTGTAGCAGAGTCTCAAATGGTTAGTATGTCTGCTGGACTCGCAATGGAAGGTTAT
>CESW01065872.1_pt1 | contig 18520 bp, 16 predicted proteins | sample 531171 | NCBI WGS metagenome assembly CESW01 (sample SAMEA2621859, study PRJEB7988) | marine metagenome | biome: marine biome (ENVO:00000447); feature: surface water layer (ENVO:00002042); material: "saline water (ENVO:00002010), including plankton (ENVO:xxxxxxxx)" | depth 5 m
ATTCTTGTTGGTGCATCACAAGATTGACCAGAATTACTCATTATGTTTCTTACACCATCTCTGACTGCATCGGGATGTGAATCACTAAAAACAATATTACCTCCCTTTCCTCCTAATTCTAAGCAGACTCTTTTAATAGTATCTGCCGCATTTTTAGAAATAAGTTTTCCTGCTCTTGTAGATCCCGTAAATGAAATCATATCAATATCATTATGTGAAGATAAATCTGAACCCACTCCAGCTCCATCACCATTAACTAAATTGAAAACACCTGGAGGAAATCCTGCTTCATCAATAATCTCTGCAAAAAGCATTCCAGACAAAGGTGCTATTTCAGATGGTTTCAATATCATTGTGCAACCAGTTGCTAATGCAGGTATTACTTTTAATGTAATTTGGTTAATAGGCCAGTTCCATGGTGTAATAAGACCACAAACTCCTATAGGCTCATAAACTATATAATTATTAGATTTATTATTAAATTTTGTTTCAAATTTAAATTCCTTTAATCTCAAGATAAAATCATGAATATGGTCAGCTCCAGAAGAAGTTTGAGCTGATGAAGACCAATCTAAAGGAGCTCCCATTTCTTCAGACATTGTATGAGTTATATCATCCCATCGACTTTTATAAATTTTTAGTAAATTTTCTAATAGATAAATTTTTTCTTTTTTGTCAGAATGACTCCAAGATATAAATGCATCCTTTGCTGCATTTACTGCTAAATTAACATCCCTTTTACTTCCTAAAGAAATGACTGCATATGAATTTTCATTGGAGGGATTTATAACCTCAAAATCATTTTTTACTATTGGATCAGTCCACACACCATTTATATAAAATTTGCGCTTATCAATCATTTTAAAATTATTGTAATAAAAATTTATTTATTTATTTTTTTTTATATTAGAATAAAAGAATATACAATAAGAGGTAAGTTTGACACTAAAAAATATTAAGCTTGATATTGATTATGTAAGATCACAGTTTCCAGCATTCAATGATCCTTTTACAAAAGACTGGTCATTCTTTGAAAACGCTGGTGGAAGTTATGTTCCAAAAAGCGTTATTGATAAATTGACAGAATTTATGGTCACAACCAAGGTGCAACCATATGCTGAATACAGTATGTCTAAAAAGGCTGGTGAAAATATGGATAAAGCAACAAAGCTTTTTGCCCAGATGATTAATGCAAAAGAAAATGAAATTCTTATAGGTGGATCTACTTCAATAAATTTGTACGTTTTATCTAATGCTTTAAAAACATTTATCAGTCAAGGCGATGAAATTATTGTCACAAACCAAGACCATGAAGCCAATATTAGTCCATGGAGAAGATTGAAAGAAAATGGAGCTAAAATAGTAGAATGGAAATTTAATAATCAAAATCAAGAATTGCAAATTTCTGATTTAGACAAACTAATTAATAATAAAACAAAAATTTTAGCAGTAACTCATTGCTCTAATATTGTAGGCTCAATAAATAATTTAAAAGAAATTTCTAATCTAGCACACAAAAATAATATTATAGTTATTGGTGATGGGGTTTCATACGCACCACATGGTTTTCCTGATGTAAAATATTTAGATGTAGATTTTTATACATTCAGTTTATATAAAACTTATGGACCTCATTTAGCTCTCCTTTATGGAAAAGAGGAAATTTTAAAAACTTTGCCAAATCAAAATCATGAATTTCTAGAAGGAAATTATCCATACACAATAAATCCTGGAGGACCTAACCATGAAGAACTTGTTTCATTAATAGGAATTTATGAATATTTTGATAATTTATTTAATCATCATTTTAAAATAGAAAATATTACAATAAGAGAAAAAATTAGCAGGATAAATAATCTTATATCAGATCATGAAGAATATTTAGCAAATCCCCTACTAGATTTTCTTGATAAGGACGAAAATTTTTTTTTAATTGGAAAATCAAAAATTGTAGATAAAAATAGGGCTCCAACAATTTCTTTTATTCATAAGAAAAAGAGTTCAAAGGATCTAAGTAATTATTTAATTAAAAATAATATCGCAACAAGAAATGATAATTTTTATGCCTGGAGATGTTTGAAATCACTTAATATTGATCCAGAAGATGGTGTAGTAAGAATTAGTTTAACTCATTATAATTCAAAAAATGAGGTTGATAAACTAATATCTTTACTAAATGATTTTAATTAAAAACAATTTCTTTTTAAAATTTCAATACAGTTATTAATATTATTTTGGTTAAAAGATTTTTTTAAGTTTTCTATCTCAATAATCAATTGATCATAGTCTATATATTTTTCATTTGCCTTAAAAATATTTGGGTTAGAAGTACTGATTGGATTATTTCCAATTAACAATTCTTCATATAGTTTTTCTCCAGGTCTTAATCCTATTGACTGTACTTCAATATCCCCAAGTGGTTTTTCTTTAGTCTTTTCAGTAAAGCCTGATAATTGTATGATTTTTTTTATCAGATAATAAATTTTAATAGGCTCACCCATATTTAAAACAAAAACTTCACCTCCTTTTGAGATATGTGTAGACTCTAGAACTAGACCTACTGCTTCTATTGTGCTCATAAAATATCTAGTGATTAATTTATCTGTAATAGTGACAGGTCCACCTTTTTCGACTTGATCAATAAATAATGGAACTGCAGACCCTCTTGATGCAAAAACATTTCCAAATCTCACTATTGTAAATGTAATATTATTTTTCGATGAAAATTTTTCAAAATATGATTGAAGAATTATTTCTGAAAATCTTTTAGTAGCACCCATTATATTTGTTGATCTTACTGCTTTGTCAGTAGATATAAAGGTAAAATTTTCAACTTTATTTTTTAAACAAATATTGATTAAGTTTAAGGTATTAAGAATATTATTTCTTATTGCATATAAAATATTTTCTTCAAGAAGTGGTACATGTTTATAAGCTGCTGCATGGAAAACAATATTAATATTATTTTTTGAAAATAAATATTCTAAAAATTGTAAGTCTGATAAATCACCTAAAATAAATTCTAAACTACAGTATAAATTATTATGATTAATAATTTCTGTAATTTCATGATTTAATTTATATAAATTAAATTCTGAATTATCAAATACAATTATTTTATTTGGATTGTATTTAATTAATTGGCGACACAATTCACTTCCAATAGAACCGCCGCCTCCAGTTACTAAAATATTTTTATTATTTATTAATTTTTCTATTTCTATTTTATTCCAATCAATTTCGCGATTTACAATTGAATTTATATCTACTTCATTAATTTTTTTAGAAACAAAATTTTTTTTATTGTCATTTTCATCCAGTATTTTCAAACCTATATTATATGGATCAATTAATTTATGAATTCCATTTTTAGTTTTCTTAGATATTGAAGAAAAAGATACAAATAAATAATCTACATTGTATTTATTTACTAAACTATCAAAATATTTTTTATGAAAAATCTCAATTTTATCAATTCTTGTTCCAATTAATTTATCATTGTCATCAAGATATCCAATAATATTATATTTGTCATTGTTTTGTTTATAAAACTTATAACCTCTTGAGCCAGCACCATATATTATTGCTATTGGTTTAACATCAAAATTATTTGAAAATGAATATATAAGAACAATTAAAGTTCTAGTTGAAGCCATAAGAAAAAATAAAAAATAAACTTGTAAGATTACAACAGCAAGAGATGGTTCAATTATTTTTTGATTTGATAAGTGAATATAAATATAAAAAATAAAGAAATATATGTTACATGTAAAAAAAATTCTAGTAATTGAATATAATCCTGAAAATCTAAATATTCCTCTGTATAAACCAAAATATATGGCAAAAGGTATAAATGAAAAAATTGATATGAAAAAAACAATTACTGAAGAGTTAATTTGTAGATTGAAATCAAGGTTAAGTAAAAAAAGTGTTATAATTAAAGATAAAATTGAAGAAAAAAAATCAATTATTAAAACAAGTATTTGTTTTATATACCTTGGTGTAAGTAGGACTAAAGTCTTAAAATTCATTAAATATTAATTATGAGATTTAAATTTATAACCCTTCTAATAATATTAACAGCAATTATTTCAATATATATTTTAAATCTAGAAACTAATACAAAAAAAGGAATAAATTACGAAGTAAATGAACATAGAATTACTGTAGGCAATAAAATATATGATTTTTTCAAAAGACATTATTTTTATAAAAAATTGATTGATGATATTTTTCTTGAAAAGAAAATTTCTCTACATCAACAAAATAAAATCAATAATATTTTATTAATAAATAATTGGTTATTAGAGAACATAAATCCGATTACTCAAGGTGAAACTATTATAGATTTTCATCCAATAACAATTATAAATAGAGCAAAAGCTACTAGTGATCAATTTAATGACCTCTATTCAATTCTTCTTGTATATAACAAATATGAATCATTTTATAAATTTATAAGTTACAACAATATTTCTTACCCATTTACTTTTGTAAAAATAGATAATTATTGGACAATAATAGATCCATATAATGGGTTTTATTTTGTTAAAGATAACAATCTTGCATCAGTTAATGATATTAAAAATAATAATTTTAAAATTTTAAGTTTACATAAAACTAATGATAATAAAAATTATATTTTTTTTGATACTTTAGTGAATGAAGATATTTTAAAAAATAAAATAAATAAAATTTTTATTAATTTTGACACTAAAGATGTTATTGATTCAAAACATAAATATAAAAGAGGTGGAAGATCATATTTGCAAGATCCTATAAATAGAATAAAATACGAAATTTTAAAAATCTTTAATATTATTTAATCAATTTTAATTTTTTTAATTATTAAATATAAAAATGAAATTATTAAATAAATAACAATTGTTATAAAAAAACCATTAAAAAAATCTATTAATATTAAAAACGATATAGGTAATAATATTATCAAATAAACTAATACTTCAAATATAGTAACATATACATGAGATTGAAAATATTGAGTTAATATTTGATAAGCATGAGTTTTATGTGGTTTAAAAATATTTATTTTTTTAACTAATCTAAACAAAATTGTTAAACAAGTATCGACTAGAAAAAGAGAGAGAAGAATAAGGCTTATCCATATAAATTTTAAATCTATAAGTGAAAGAAGAATAATCAAAAAAGATATGAAATATCCAAGAAAATAACTTAAAGAATCTCCCATAAATATTTTAGCAATTGGAAAGTTCCATGGTAAAAAAAATAATAATAAAATTGAAATAATTAATATAAATTTTTCGATATTTTTAAATTCTAAAGGTATATTGTAATTGCTAATAATTAAAAAAAAGAAAATAGTTATTAAAAACAAAATTGACTTTATGGATACTAATCCATTTATACCATCCATGAAATTGAAAATATTAATAAAAAGAATAATTAAAAATAATGAGCAAAAAAATATAATAAAAAAAGAAATATTGATATTTTGATTTATTTCTAAGTTGGCAAAAAATAATAAAATAAATGAAGACATAAGGCTCACAAAAAATTGAAAAATAAATCTTGTTAATGAGCTTAATTTAAAAAAATCATCCATCAAACCAATAAAAGATATGATGAATAAACAAATTATAAAATATATTTCATTAATTGAAAAAGTAGAAAAATATAAATATATAGTATTGAAAAAAAATAAAATTAGAATTGGCAATCCGCCAATATTCGGAGTACTTTTATTATGAAGACTTCTTGCATTAGGTACATCATTAATTTTATAATAATTAGCAAGTTTTATTGTAATAAAAATAAGAAAATTTAAAACAATTAAATTAAAAATTATAATAAGAATTGTTTCTTTAATGGGCATTTTTTTTATAAAATTTAATTGCTTGTTCTAGACTATTATCATTTTTTAAAGCCTGCCAGCCAGTATCTTTTTTGAAAGTATTTATATCTAAGGCAAATGATGAAAATAGTTTGTTGTATATTCCTTTATTAAATTTTTTTAAAAATAGGTTTATAATAATATCTGGTATCTTAATTATAAATATTTTTCTTTTTAGAAAAAATGAAATTTTTTTAGATATATCTACTAAAGATAAATCGTTATCATCTGAAATCAAATAAATTTTTACTTCTTTAAATTTCATATTAATTATAGTTTCTATAATATTAGACAAATTTAATGTAGATATGTAGCTTCTTGAATTTAAATAATTTGAATACGGAATTATTGATAATGAATCTATATGTTTAATTAACTTTAAAAAATTACCTTTGACACCAGGTCCATAAATCAATGGTGGTCTTAGTATAATAAGTTGAATTTCATACTGATTACTTATTTCAATTAATTTTTTTTCAGCTTCATATTTAGATTTAGAATAATCATCATTTGGATTACAAGCAAATTTTTCATTTAAAGGATTAGATATTTTTGATGAGTCTGCTATTACCTTTGCAGTACTTATAAAAATAAATTTTTTAATTTTATGCATGCCTGCTAGCTTTAATAAATTTATGCTTAAATTTATATTAATTTTTTCTATATCTATATATTTATATTTTCCAAATGGTTTATGAGCTAAACCAGCACAATGAATAATTGCATCCATATTATTAAATCTATCACTTGTATTTTTACTAAAAGCTAAAGAATTAATTTTAGTTAGGTCTTCTCTATTTAAACATATTATTTTCTTAGCTTTATCTTTAAAATAATTATATACATTTGATCCAACAAATCCCGATGAGCCTGTTAATAAAATATTCATCATTTTATAATATTTTTTGATATAATTTATTCATTGATTCATGAATTATGTTTAATGAGAAATTTTTTTCAACTAAAGTTCTGGACTTATTTGCATATTTAAATCTTTTCTCATTACTTTTTGCTAGAATTAATATTGCATCTAATAAAGATTTTGTTGATTTTTTTTTTATAAGAAGTCCATTAAATTCATTTTTTATAATTGAATTACAGCCAGGAATATCAGTGCAGATAACTGGTGTGCCACAAGAGCAATCTTCTAGTATTGATTTTGGCAGCCCCTCTCTATAAGATGGTAAACAACTAATATCAGCTTGGTATATGTAGGATCTTATGTCTTCTTTGTAATCTATCCATTTAAAATTAGGTTCTTTATTCCATTCCAATAAATCATTTAATCTCAAAGCTGAAGGATTATGTTTATCAATTTTTCCAATAAGTAAAAATTTAAAATTTGGTTTTTTATTTTTTAAAATTTTTGCAACTTCAAAAAACTCTTTTACTCCTTTTTCAATTAAAATACGTGAATGCATAAGTATTGTTAAGTTTTTATTTTCTAAGTTATTTTTAAATTTAAATGAAAAGTAATTAGTATCTAATCCTGAGCCTGGGACAAGAAATACTTTTTTTTTATCAATTTTTAAAAATTTAATTAAAACATCTTTATCGTTAGAATTTTGTACTAAAAAATAATAATTATTTTTTTTTGAAATTAATTTAATAATTGTCGTAAAAATATATTTATAAGTTGAATTTAAAATACTTTCAGAGGTAAAAATAGTGCCCATCCCGGCAAATGCACAGACTAATGATAGTTTTTTTTTATATAAACACGCAATTGAAGTAATTAATATAGGCTTTATACCTACAGCATGTACTATTTTATAATTATTTTTTGAAATAATTTTATTTATTTTAATTGTATTTAGAATATCATTTATTATATTAATTTTTGAACGTCTAAAATTAATTTCGTTTATTTTTATTCCAGCTTCTTTAATCAAATTTTGATATTTAGAAAAATTACTAATTAAGCTTACATTTAGATTATTCTCTATAAATTTTTTTGCCAGTTCAAATCGATGAGAAATAAAATACCAATCTTCTGAAACTACAAAACAAAGTTTTATTTTACTCATTTCTTTTATTTTTAAAATATTCTATTAATGAATATAAGCTATAAGATCCAAGTATATAAAATATTAACATTGGGCCCATTCTCATCCTGTATAACGCACCATAGTTTGGCACTGCATAAGCTGTAAGAATTATTATAGTTAGGCTTAATAATACTACAGGAAATATATAAACTATTTTCTTATTTTTATTTAGTAAAGTAAAAATAAAACCTAACAAAAACATATAAGTAATAATAGTTTCGATTCCAGATAGCATCCTTCCTATTCTTCCAGTTTCATTTCCACTTTGAAACCACATTTTAGGATAAGGTGACAAAAGTCCATCCGAGGCTACTTTAGGAAGAAGTTTAAAAAAATCACAAAGATTTGTTAACCTTAACTCTGATGCTTTTGAGCCGCCTCTTACTATTTCATCTTGAAAATCAGATCTAATGTTATTTAATTTTAGAGCAAAACTTGAAATTTGACCAAAAATACAATTTTCAATAACTGCGATGTCAGCATTGTTAATTTGGTTATTATCAATTTTATCATTAATTACTGTTGAGCTATCTTGAGAATTGTTATTGATTTGATTTATATCTTTATTTTTTATTCCTTCAGCTAAAACTTTATTATTATTTAAATTTCTAATTTTTAATAAAGCTTTAATCATATATATTTTTTCTTCATCACTAAACCTTATAAATTTACCTATTATTTTATCTAATGCATTGATTATTTCTATTTCTTCTCCTGGTAATAATTTTTGTTCAAATTTATATAAAGTTGTGATTTCGATAATTTTTTCAATAGCTGGTTTGAATCTTAATCCTTTAGTTGCGTCTTGTAAAATTTCATAACTAAATTCATTATAGAAAGTTTTGGGATTTATTATATTTTTGTTTATTTCATTATTAACCCAATCAAAAGTAAGAAATTCCATTGCTGCCAAGTTAAAATTTTTTGTTTTTGTTTCAATATTTTGATCCATTTTATAGAATATATTGAAAAATTTATTTCTTATTTCTACATGCTCATCATATAGTCCTAATGAGATAAAGGATTTAGAATTTAAAAAAATACTAAAAATAATTAATGTAGATATTACAAAAAAATATCTTATTTTAACAACTTTTAAAAAACTGAATACTATTAGAATAAGAAATGTAAATACCATTATGATTGGTATCAAATAAGCCCTTACGAAAAGTAAAAGTATAAAACTGATAAAAAATAGAGTGAGATTTTTTTTTACTTTATTTCCTCTGTATATATTTATTACACTAAATATGTATATGGAATAACCTAAAATATTTAAACTTTCTCTTAAAAGACCCATATACAACGTTAGATATGATACAAAAAAAAGTGGTATAATTGAAATATAAGCTGACTTCATATTAAATAAATTTTTTGTACTATAAAAAACTAGCAAAACTGAAGATACCCAGAGCAGACTATGAAAAGGGATATAGGTGATAGGAGAATTAAATGATGTCAGATAATATATTAATGATATTACTTTTGTATTTATATGTTCATTAAAAAAAATAAAATATTTATAAAAATTATTTGTCTGCAAATAATTTAATAATATTAATGACTCATTATGATATAGCATTGAATCTCTCATAAAATTCCAAGTTCCATTACCATTATGTAAATTTTTTAGAAAAGAAGAGTAAGATAAACTATTAAAAATGACTGATAGTGTTAAATGGAAAAAATAAAGTAAAAAAAAATATCTATTTAATTTTTTCATTAAAATATAAATCTAGATATTCAGTTAATGATTCTTTCCAGCTACGCATAGAATAAATATTTTTTAATTTTAATCTTTTCGGAATTAAAATTTCAGAGTATGGTCTTTTTGCAAAATATTCACTTTTAAAATAATTAGAGTCAACTTCAGTTATTTTAATTTTATTTTCAAGATTTAATTTACTAATAATAAATTTTGCTACTTCAAGTCTGGAAGTTTTTTCATCACATATGAGGTTAAAAAGACCTGTTTCATTATTTTCTATAAGCAACTTAACATTTCTAGCAAAATCTATTGTATAAGTTGGTGTCCCAAGTTTATCATTAACTACAAAAATTTCATTTTGAGAATTATTAATTTGATTTATAATCTTACTAACAAATTTCTTATCTTTCCTTTTGCCACCCCCCATCATCCAGCCAGCGCGGCAAATTATATACTTTGCACTATTTTCAATAACAAATTTTTCTGCATTATATTTACTTCTACCATAATGATTAATTGGATTTGGAATATCCCAATCATCATAAGTCTCTTTCTTTCCATCAAATATTCCTGCGGTACTTATATATAATAGAGGTATATTAAGAGAGTTTGAAATATTTACAGCAGTTTCTACAGAAATAGTATTGGATAAATAAGTAATATCAATATTTTTTTCACAATATTCTAAATCAGTTAATGCGCCAATATGAAATAGAAAATCTGGATTAAACTCACAAACTTGCTTTTTATATTCATTATTATTATTAAAATCTAAGTATTCAACCCAATGATCATTAACATCCTTATCTGTTATTTTCAAATGATAATCATTTTTAAATACTTCATAAAACGCAGTACCCAACATGCCAGATCCACCAGCTATAAATATTTTTTTCATACTTTTTCTCTCAGTAATTTAGTAAATATATCTTTATGTTCATTTGTACATTTATCTAGTTTAAATTTTTTAGAATTATCTAAGCCATTATTTGACATAAATTGTAAAAGATATTCATCTTTTAATAATTTTTTTATAGATTCATATAGTTTGTTTTCATTATTCCTAGATACAATAATACCATCTTTATTATTAGTAATTAATTCTGAACATCCTCCAACATCATATGTCAAGACAGGCGTGCCCCAAGACATACTTTCTATTATGGATGTAGGGCATCCTTCTCCCCAAGTTGAGGGAAGTACTGATAATTTTGCAATTTTATAATAAGGATTTATATCTTTTTTAAATCCTAACATTTCAATATAATTTTCCAAATTGTACCTTCTGATCTCATTTTGAACTACTCCATTCAAATCATCTCTCCCTATAAAGATAAATTTAAGATCATCGAATTTTTCAACTAATTTTTTAATAATTCTCAAATATTCTATATGGCCTTTTCTATAATTTACATTTGCTACGGTAATTACAATATTATCTCTATTATTAATTGGTATTATTTCGTTTTTGGAAGGAAAAAAATCTAATCCATTATAAACAGTGGAAATCTTATCTTTATTAATGTTACTTTTATTTATTAAAACCTGTTTAGCTGAAAGAGAGTTAGTGATATAAAAATCTATTAGTGATTTACTCATCCATTCTGTCTTTCTAAATAATTTATCAAAATTTGAATTAGAAAATGGACTACTTCTTACTGCCTGAACAAATTTTAATTTAGTGTTGAATTTCAAAAAAAACCTTAAGATTAGTGATATCTTCAATCCTGAAACATAAACAATATCCAAATTTGAATTTTTCAAAATATAAATTGATTTTAATAAAGAGAAAATATTAATATTTGATCCAAAAGAATAAAAATAACTTTCAATACCTTTTAACCAGTCTACAAAAGGTCCTTTTTTACCAAATAAATAAATTTTATAATCAATAATTTTATCAGATTGAGCCATTTTGGTTAAACTCTTCTCTGCTCCTCCCATTTCACCAGATGAAAAGATCAATCCGACATTTATTTTTGATAAACTTTCAAATATATTCAAATATTTATATTTGATTACTTCAGTAGAATAATAACTTTCAATTTTTTTTCTTGCATTAATACCCATCTCTTTTCTGGCATTTGGATTTAAAATTAGATATTTAAGTGCAAATATCCATTCGTCATCATTATTTACTAAAATACCATTTTTCATATTTTCAATTATATTACTTGAGGTTCCTACATCTGTTGCAACAGTTGGTATTCCAATTGCCATATATTGTAACGCTTTTAAACCACTTTTACCCAAAACCCACTTACTATCAATTAATGGATAAATTCCTATGTCTATCTTATTTAGATCCTTAATTTCATTCTCGGCATTCCATTGAATTACCTCATAATCTACGCCATCTATTTTGTAATCAAAGTTTCCTATTATGATTAATTTAAAATCAATTTCTTTAGATAATTTTTTTAATACTTTTTCAATACTTTCTAAATAAATTTTTGAACTGAACGTACCTGTCCAACCAATAGTAATTTTTTTGTTAGTATTTTTAGAAATTTTATAATAATTTATATTCAGTGATGATGTAATAAATGATGCTGAATTATATCTATTTAAATGTCTACAATAGTAATCAGACAAATAAGGTGAACTAGTAATTACATGATCTGCATTTTCAATTAAGAAATGTATTTTCTTTTGTCGATTTAAAAAAATATCTATAATATTAAATTTGTTTTTTTTGTTTTCTAAAATATTATCTTCTAAATCATAAATTAATCTTTTGGAATATTTTCTTACTTTTTTTTCAGAACCATGGGTTCCAAAAGGTGTTACCCACATAAAAACGTATACAAAGTCATAGTTTCTAATTTGTTTAATTATTTTTATTCTCCTCCAGTATCCTTGAATAATAAAAGCAATTTTTTTTAAGTAATAACCTTTTTTGTAAATTACTTTCCACAAATTGTGATCCATAAAAGGAGAAACTGTGACTTCAAAATTATTTTGTCTCCAATTACGAAAATATTGTTCATATTTTAATCTTTGTCCTGCTGCTACATTTTCAGGGTATGGGCATAAAATTAATATTTTTTTTTTCATCTTTTTGTAGCAATTAAATGATAATATGGTTTATGCTTTGAAAAAGTGATATTTTTATAATTATTTTTTTTTAGAATTTCTTCAATATATTTTTTAGAAAATCTTTGCTCGAGCGGAGTTCCAAATCTATCAAGTGCATCATTACGCATTATCATGATGCTTTTATCTTTATAATACTCTAGTGGTATTTTTTTTGAAATATTTTTAAAACCTAATTTTAAAATTAAATTAGAAAATTTAGATAATGGATAATAGATTATTATAGCAATAATTTCGCAGATTATTTTTTTAGGCATAAATGGAAGTTTTGAAATTAGAAATCTAAATACACTCGATATAGTAAAAATTGCTTTGTAAATAATACTTCTATTTTCTAGATTATAATAAATATATAAGAGAATTTTTCCATCTTTCTTTAATTTACTTGTAAGATGCTTCAATGCTAATTCCATATTGGGAATATGGTGAATTACACCTAGGGAAATAATAAAATCAAAATGCTCATCTTTAAACGGTAGTTGATCTATACTTGCATGGCTTATAGAAACATTACTGAATTTTTTTAATAATTTTGCTGCAACAAATATTGCTTCGCTAGGATCAACTAATTCTACATGTTTAGCTTTTTTTACGATATATTTAGTCCATCTTCCTGACCCACAACCTGCGTCTAGTACTATTTTGTTTTCAATATCTTCATCATTTACAATATCAAAATAATCTTTTGCAATAAAGTTAATTTCTTCATCTTCAAAATCCGAAAATACCTCCCATTCATTACCAAAAGACGCAACTGTACTATTATCAAGATTTTTGTTTTCAATATTAAAAAAATTAATTTTTTTTTGCCATACTCTAACGCTTAAATAAGGTTTCATCTTAATTAATTAGTGATATCTAATACATTATAGAAAGATAAACACTCATATTTATCTTTTTTTGATAGAATGGGTTTTTTTGATGGCCATTTAATTTTTAAATTTTCATCATTCCATTTTAAAGTATATTCATCTTTAGGATCATATAATTCTGTTACTTTATAATTTAAAATAACATTACTTGTAATTGAGTAAAATCCATGTGCTATACCAGGTGGTAGCCATAGTATTAAATTATCTGACTTGTTTAAACTGATAGCCTGGACCTTTTTATATGTTGGAGATTTTTTTCTTAAATCAACAAAAACATCAAAAATTGATCCATTTAAAACTTTTATAAGTTTTCCCTGGGGTTTTTTAATTTGAAAATGCAAACCTCTTAAAACATTTTTATTTGATACTGAAATATTATTTTGTTTAAATGATTGTTTTATACCTGTTATTTTATAAAAATTTTTTTCGTTATATATTTCTTGAAAACTTCCCCTATCATCTTTAAATAATTTAGGTGAAATTAAATAACAACCAAAAATATTTAATTTTTTATAACTTATGTTTTTTATTTTCATAAATTTTTCTTAAATATTTTCCATATTTAGAATTTTTGTGATTTTTAATAAGTTTATAAAATTGACTTAATTTAATAAAATTCTTACTTAAAGCTATTTCTTCAATACATGCGATCATAAAACCTTGTCTTTTTTGATAAGCTTGGACAAATTGACTTGCCTGTAGAAGATTATCAGCATTTCCAGTGTCTAACCAAGTAAACCCTCTATTTAGGTAAATTATTTTAGAATCATTATTTTTAAGAAAAAAATTATTTATAGAACTTATTTCATACTCACCTCTTAAAGATTTTTTTATTTTTTTTAAATATTCAAAAACTTTAGGTTTATAAAAATACATTCCAGTTACTACTTTGTTTGATATATTTTTATTTGGTTTTTCAACAATCTCAGTAGGTAAATTTTTTTTATTGAATTTTAAAACTCCAAACTCAGACGGATCATCTACTTCACATACAAATAAACACGAATTTTTATTTTTTAGTTTCTTTGAATCATTTAGTATTTTTGAAAATAATGTACCAAAAAATAAATTATCTCCTAATATTAAATAGAAATTACTATTTCCTACAAATTTTTTACAAATAAATAATGAATCAGCTATACCTCTTGGAGATTCTTGTATTTCATATTCGATAGACAAACCTAAGAATTCTCCATTACCTAACAGTTTATTGTATAATTCTAACTCATTTTTTTTAACAATTATTAAAATATCTTTAATACCAGCAAGCATTAATGTTGATAAAGGGTAATAAATTAAGGGCTTATCATAAATGGTTAAAAAATGTTTAGTAAAACTTTTTGTAGCTGGAAATAATCTAGAACTATTACCACCAGCTAATATAACACCCTTCACTTTCATTTTTTAATATTATTCATATACCATATTATTGTTCTAGTTAATGAAATTTCAAAATTATATTTATTATTCCATTTTAAATTTTTAATCTTTTTTGAATTTAATGAATATCTAAAATCATGCCCTGGTCTATCTTGAACAAATTTAATTAATTTTACAGTGTTGAAACTAGATTTAGATAATTCATTATATATTCTACAAATTTGTTTAACTAGATTTATATTTTCAATTTCAAAACCAGAGCCAATATTATAACTTTGGCCAATTTTACCAAATTTTAAAATATGTAAAATTGCTTCAACATGATCTTGTACGTAGATCCACTCTCTTATTTGTTTTCCTTTGCCGTAAATAGGTATAGTTTTTTTATTTATACAACACTCTATGGTTTTTGGTATTAGTTTTTCCTTATGTTGAAAAGGTCCGAAATTATTAGAGCAATGAGAAACAAAAACAGGAAGATTATAGGTATGAAACCAACTTTTTACTAGATGATCAGAGCCAGCTTTAGTAGCGGAATATGGTGATCTAGGATTTATTTGGTGTTCTTCTGTAAATTTATTGTCATTTTTTTTTAGACTACCATAAACTTCATCAGTAGAAATTTGAAAAAAAATAAATTTTTTTTTGTTTAAAGCAGAAAGTTTATTGTAAAAATTTTGAGATGATAAAAGTAAATTATATGTGCCTAAATAATTACTTTTTACGAATTCTAAAGAACTTTTAATTGAATTGTCAACATGAGTTTCTGCAGCAAAATTTATTATTCTATTAGGTTTGAATGCATTAATAGCATTATTAATTTTTGAATAATTAGAAATATCAATTTTCTTAAATGTGTAATTTTTATATATAGAAAGTTTTTTAATTTCTTTTTTATTGGAAGCATAAGATAATTTATCAATATTTAAAATATTGTATTTTTTATTTTTAATAATAGTTTTTAGAAAATTAATACCAATGAATCCTGCACCACCTAGTATTATAATTCTCATAGTCTAATAGATTTTTTATATTCTGGGAACATGTTTTTAGTATCAAAAATAATACTATTCTCTTTTGCAAATTTAAGAATTCTTCTAATTCCAAGTTTTAGAAAAATTTCATGATTTACCGCTAACAAAATTACATCATAATAATTCTTTTTTGGATATTTAATAATATTTAATTTTTTATCATTAATATTATTATAGATATGAGGATCGTAGATGTTAGTGTGATAGTATTTTGATATTATATCATTAATTTTTATTATTTGGGAATTCCTTATATCAGAACAATTTTCTTTGAAAGTATAACCCATAATTAAAATCTTTAAGTTCTTCTTTAGTTTTTGAATTTTAATCTGTTTAAAGATCCTTTTTGTTACCTCTTTGTACATATTATCATTTAATTCACGACCAGATAATATGATTTTAGTATTATAACTATTTTTTTTTGCAATGTAGGTTAGATAATAAGGATCGACACCAATACAATGCCCCCCAACTAATCCAGGTTGAAAATTTAAAAAATTCCATTTTGTGTTTGCGGCTTTAAGAACTTTGTATGTGTCAATATTCAGTTTATTAAATATAATAGAAAGCTCGTTAATAAAAGCAATGTTTATATCTCGCTGAGTATTTTCAATAATCTTTGCTGCCTCTGCAATTTTAATACTTTCTATTTTATGAATTTTTGCCTTTATAATTTTAGAGTATAAAAATGAAATTATATTTAGACTTTTATTGTCAGAAGCAGAAACTAATTTTGGAATATTTTCTAGTTTTCTTTTTTTATCACCAGGATTAATTCTTTCAGGACTATAACCAACACTAAAATCATTTTTATACTTTAATTTAGAATTTTTTATAAGAATTGGGACACAAATATCTTCTGTCATTCCTGGATAAACTGTAGATTCAAAAATTACTATGTCATTTTTTTTTAAAAATTTTCCTACAATATCACATGCATTTTTTAAAATTCTATAGTCTGGTTTTTTGTTTTTATATATTGGTGTAGGAACAGTTATTACATAAATATTAGAAATACTAATTTGATTATAATCATTAGTAAAAAAAATATTCTTTGATTTTTTAAAATCAATTTTTTTTATTTCATTGTTTTTATCTATATTTTTCTTTAGAGATTTGATTCTATCTTTATTAATATCATATCCAATTGTATTAAAATATTTTCCAAATGCCAAAGCTAATGGTAGCCCCACATAACCTAACCCAATTACAGATATATTAATTTTTTTCATTTATTTTTTTTAATTTATTTATACATTTTAATAATGATTTATCCCACTTAATATATTTAAATTCTTTTATTATTTTCAAATTTTTACTTTTTAAACAACTACAATTCGGTCTAATATTTTTGATATTTTTATTAGGGAAACTTTTAATTATTTTAATATTTTTAATTTTAGAAAATTCAATAATTTTTTTTACAAATTGATATCTAGAGATACAACCTAAATTTGCAAAATGAAAAATATAATTTTTTTTAAATAAGAATAAATATTTTTTTTTTGACAAAACTAAATAAATAAATTTTGCAAGATCATCAGCGTAAGTTGGAGAACCATAACTATTATTTCTTAGCTCAATATTTTTATTCTTATTTATTATATTAAAAATATTTTTTACAAAATTGTTACTGAATTCTGAATATAGCCATGAAGTTCTTATTATAACAGAATCTATATCATAATTTAAAATTTGCTTCTCCCCCATTAATTTTGTTAAACCATATTTATTTTTGGGTAAACTTTTGTCATATTCAAAAAAAAATTTTTTCTTATTTCCATTAAATACATAATCTGTACTAATTTGTACTAATAAAATTTTATATTTTATGCAAATTAATGATAAATTTTTTACCGATAAGTTATTAACTTTATTTGCTTTATTTACATTAATTTCTGCCAAATCGACATCGGTAAATGCCGCACAATTAATTATTATATTTATTTTATTTTTAATAATAAATGATTCAATTTCTTTATATTTACAAATATCTAATTTTTTTTTTGATGTAAAAAAATATATAAATTTATTTTTTTTTATTTTGTTCTTTTTTAGTGCTTGAGCTAATTGTCCTGATCCACCGGTAACTAGAATACTATTATTCATCAATGAATACTTTCATACCAATTATTATAAATTATAACTGACCATAAAAAATTATCATAGTTTTTCTTATGAGAAGAATGTTCTTTACATTTTTTTTCAATTAACTCAAAATTTAAAATATCTGTATTGGTCTTTTTAAGATTATTTATAGAGTCATATAATAATGATTTGAGAGGACCTCTTAACCATTCAGCAAGAGGAATTGCAAAGCCAGCTTTTGGTCTATTAAACAAATTTTTTTCAAAATGTTTTTCAAGGATAGATTTCAAAAGAATTTTTTTATCATTTTTTATAATTTTAAGTTTTGACGGAATATTATATGATAATTCTACTAAATCAGCATCAAGGAAAGGGGCCCTACTTTCAAGACTATTTGCCATAGAAGCTCTATCTACTTTAAC
>CESW01052542.1_pt1 | contig 18519 bp, 11 predicted proteins | sample 531171 | NCBI WGS metagenome assembly CESW01 (sample SAMEA2621859, study PRJEB7988) | marine metagenome | biome: marine biome (ENVO:00000447); feature: surface water layer (ENVO:00002042); material: "saline water (ENVO:00002010), including plankton (ENVO:xxxxxxxx)" | depth 5 m
AAGGGCAAGGCTTACAGGCTCGGTAAGTGGAAGATGGTCGGAAAACAATTGTACGATTTGGAGAAGGACCTTGGAGAGACTCAAAACATGGCAAATCAATACCCGGAAATCTTAAAAAAGCTCACTGACAAGGCTTATCAATTCTTCAGCAAGATTGAGGGCGAGATACGTCCACATGTAAAAATGCCCGATCCTTCACCCATCATTGACGAATCGGAAGCCGACGCCCTACCCGCTCTGGAAAAGTGGCTGAAAGATATTCAAGGCTATAAAAATTAAAAAAATAAAGGTAACTTAAAAACTATTCATCATGTATAAAATTGTGATCACCACACTCTTTAGCCTCTTCTTCTGCTTCTCAGCCTTCAGTATGAAGGTCTTCGACATGGAGGAAATGCGTGACTCAAGCACTCTTCAAATAAAGGTTCTGCAAAAATGGCACCAGGTAAAAGGTCCCATCGCAACCCGGCAGAAACTGGTCACCATCAATGTGGGTGATCTATGGCCTGGGCAGGAATACCGAATCCCCGTTCGCATGGTGGTGCCCGCCAACCGTAAAGCTCAGGGCTTTCACCTGACCGGAGGAAGCACCCCTTCACGACTGGAAAAAGACGCACGGCCCAGCCCATCCGAGCGGGAACTTTTGGAGGGAGGAGTCGGTCTGGTCTTCACTGTTGTGCAAGAACCGGGAACCTATGGCCAACGTGCATTATCCCAGGCTTCGGAGAAGAGGTTTGCCGAAACGCTTAACCCGAGAGTTAAAATCCAATATTGGGCTTGGCCCGCTACCTTGATGCGTGCCATCACCACCGCATACGCAGAAAAGGATCATTTTGAAAGGGGAAAGGTTGCCGCCTCCGGCGGATCAAAAAACGGAGCATCCCCCTCCATGGCAATCATCCACGACGAGCGCATGACCGCGGTGCATGCGACCGTTTCTCCCATTTGGGACTCTCCTCTCCGCCTAAATGACGAGGACGCATGGAAAGAATTACGGGCTCAACCTGGAAGAAGAGGTGGGTTTACCGGAGGGCATTTCGGACCCAATTTTAATGAACGCGTTTTGGATGCGGGCGGTACCTGGAAAGAGCTGCAAAATTTCGCCCGAGACATTTCAGATGATGTATTCATATCCCGAAATCTGAATGCTTTAAGAAAACGAGGGGTGAATATGCTCTTCCACCCCGGCACCCACGACTTCGTTGCCTTCGATATGGCTTGGGGAGGGAAACAGCATCCAACGATTCCCATTTATCTCGGTGCCAACACTGGGCATGGGAAGCGGGGCCATTCCAAGATCGAACGGGATCAACAGAACAAAACTGGGTTTATGCTCAAGCATTTCTTTCCTAGTGAGGTGAAGGGTGACCTGCTAGCCCCCCCTCAAGTGAAAAGTGAACTTACAAACAAAACTCTAAAAGTAAGTGTTTCCTTCGCCTCGGGTTCTGCCGAAGAAAGTGGTCGCATCTGGTGGATCTTCGACCGTGCTCCGGATGGCAGCCCCAATTACATCAGCGAAATGATTCCGGATAACCAAACCATGGAAATGAAAAAAATGGGGGATCAATGGACCGCCACCATCAAGCTTGACCCCAAAGCCAAACGCATTGATTTCTTCAGCAACCACGGTAAAACGCTACGATACAAGGAATCGGCTTATAGAACTTACATTTCCAGTCCCTACACTCGGGTGAACTTAAAATAATGAAATGTTTTTCGATCAATTTGGTCTTATTGTGCTTTACGATTTCTCTTTCGGCAAAGGATAAGCCAAACATTATTATCCTTCTTGCGGATGATCTTGGCTGGGCAGACCTTGGGTATCAGGGATCGGATGATATTCGTTCGCCACACATTGATAAGCTGGCCAGCAACGGGATCCGTTTCACTGATGGACATGTCTCCGCGTCGGTGTGCAGTCCATCACGGGCGGGACTGATGACCGGAAGATACCAGCAACGCTTTGGGCACGAAGCAAATTCCCCTCCCCCCACCGACGGCATGGATTTGAAACAAGTCACCCTGGCGGACCGTCTCCAAGAAATGGGCTACCGGACTGGGTTGATCGGCAAGTGGCATTTGGGAAACCAGGATGAATTTTATCCAACCCGTCGCGGATTTGATTATTTTTATGGCCTGCGTTCCGGTTCGAGAAGTTATTTCTATCATGCCAAAAAGGATGATAAACTAGGCAATGCCAAAGCGATCGAAGAGAATGGAAAGCAGGTGAAATTCAATGGCTACCTGACTGATGTGTTCGGACAAAAAGCGATCGATTTCATCCATGCAGAAAACGACAAACCTTTCTTTCTGTTCCACTCCTTTACTGCTCCTCATGGACCGATGCATGCAACCGAGGATGACAAGGCCCGATTCGCATCAATTGAAAATACCAAGAGAAGAAGCTACGCCGCCATGATCTGGGCAATGGACCGGGCAATCGGAAAACTTGTCGCTTCCCTCAAGGAAACCGGTCGATTTGAAAACACTCTCATCTGGTTTCTCAGTGATAACGGAGGAGCCACTGGAAACGCATCGATCAACCTTCCCCTAGCCGGGCATAAAGGAATCAAATTTGAAGGGGGTACCCGGGTTCCCTTTTTTGCTCATTGGCCTAAGCAATTTAAGGAGCCTGAAACATTTGATCCGATGATGATCTCTTTGGATATTATGGCCACTTCTCTGGCCGCAGCAGGAGCCAAGGATAAAGATTTAAAGACTCTGGACGGGGTAAACCTTCTGCCCTTCATCCAAGGAGAAAAAGCTACGCCTCCTCACCAAAACCTCTATTGGCACAAACTCTGGTTTTCTGCGATGCGGGAGGGGCCATGGAAATTAATTTATGTGAAGGATTATGGCCATGCCCTTTACAACCTTGAGAAAGATCTGAGTGAATCCACAAACTTGATCCAATCGGAAAAGAAAAGATCCGAGCAAATGATTACTCAGCTTAATGACTGGAAGGACGGATTGGAAGAGCCCAGATGGGACGAGGCAGAGATTTGGTTCCGCACCCACAGCGAAAACCACATACAAATTATTGAAGGCAAATAATATCCGAACACTTAAACTCCAACATCATTGGTTGGTTAGAAAGAATTCAGATTGAGTCAAACTTCAGGTAAGGGCACAACCCAAACATTTCGAAAGCGCACAGGGTTCCCATGATCCTGCATTTTTATAGGTCCTTTATCGCCATGTTTCTTGTATTCGGAAATCGAGTGCGGACCTTTCCAACCGGTTCCTCCGCTTAGCTCCAAATGATCATGAATCAGATGACCATTGTGAATGACATGAAACTTTGCCTTGCGGGTAACTTTCCCAGCTTCATTAAAAATGGGTCGATGGAAAGTCACATCATAGGATTGCCATTCTCCCGGACCCCGTGATGCGTTGACCAACGGCTTGGCCCGGCCATAAAGAGCACCGCATTGCCCATCCGGATAGGTAATATTATTGTATGAATCCAAAACCTGGATCTCATACTGACCCATAAGAAAGACACCACTATTTCCTCGACCCTGCCCACTCCCCTTTGCTTCTCTGGGTGTGGCAAATTCAATGTGCAATTTACAGGATCCAAATTTTTTCTTGCTCTGCAGATAACCTCCTCCCCGTACAGATTCCAAAGCTCCGTCCACTAATTTCCATTTCGTTGGCTCGCCATTGGTCGCCTGCCAATTTTTTAGAGTTTTTTGAGTACCATCAAAAAGAACAATCGCACCCTTGGGTGGTTTGCTACTTTTGGCATCATAAGGCTTGGGTTCGACTACCGGGGGCTGCGGTTGTTTTTCAGGATCCTTTTCATGCACCTTGATTCCGTCGATGAACATGTACTCCACATTACGGCCGTTTTCTTCTTTGATTTCCTTGCGGATTGCAGGACCGGACTTTGCAAAAAGAGCACAGGTTAAGGTTGCGAATAAGAGAGAAAGCACAGATAGTTTTATCATTGCATTGATTTCGTATTTTCTAAGATCAGCAGTCAAGTTGATTGCGTTCCATTTCTTTCTTTGAGCAAACCACTTACCCAACCCAAATTCTTGAAAACCGTTCTTTTTCTCACTCTCTTTCTCACCTCATGCATTAGTCAGGATCTGGTCGACAACGGTTTGGGCCCAGAGGTAGTCGATCTAAATGCCGAGGATATTTCCTTTGAAAGTGAGAAAAAGATTCCTTATCTCAAAAAATCATTTATTACTCCCGCTCCGAGAGACCGGAAGGATCAATTAAAAGTAGGGAAACTGGGCGCAGGGGGAGAGGATCGGGAAAGGATTCTTGCCTATGCTCGCCGACTCGGAGAGCCCTCGGACTCCGTCAAATTCGGAAACACCGACAGCTTACTGATCGCCCATCGGGGGAAACTCATTCTTGAAGCCTATTACCGGCGAGGCCGGGCAAATTATCCTCATTATCAGATGTCGATTACCAAATCTTACACTGCTTATGCTGTAGGAAGAGCGATTCAACTCGGACATTTGACCATGGAGGACCTGAACAAACCCGTCACCTCCTTTCTCCATGGAATCGATTCCTCCGAATTAGCGGAGGGAGCACATGAAATTACCTTGGATCAAGCCATGCAGATGAGCTCGGGTATTTTGCTCCCGCAAAAACGCCTTCCCGACATTCTCAGCGAACCTGGACGGTTGATTGGCCAAGGTCAGGCACAAGCTTACCTTCACTTCACCCGCCCCCTTCCTACTGCTCCCAAACCCTACAAATACCAAGCTTCCGACCCCGTACTCACTATGCAAGTTCTGGAAGCTGTGGTACCCGGAACTGCAGAGCAATTTATTCGCGACCATCTGCTTAAGCCTCTGGGCATATTTAATTACAATTGGCAGGAGGACTTGAGTGGATACCCGAAATCCGCAGCGGGCTCCAGCATCCGTTCTCGGGATATGATCAAGTTCGGCTTGCTTACTCTGAATCAAGGAAGATGGAATGGAAAACAACTTCTTCCCCGGGCCTTCGTAAAAAAAGCCACTTCACCCCTTGTTCAAACCAATGAAGAAAATTTTTACGGTTATTTTTGGTGGCACCAAACCCGCGAGGTTCAAGGCAAGATGTACCCCTTAATTCAGGGACGCGGTGCGGGAGGACAATTCATTTTTGTGGCACCCTCGATTGACCTTGTGGTGGTCGCTACCGCTCACAACCAAGGGATGGGAAAATTGCTTAAAGAATTACCCGAAAACCTGATCCCTGCATTCGCGAAACCATAGGGGGCGTCCCTTAGCTCAAATCCGCCCGTAGGATTATTCGATGAAAGGAAAAATTGGGTTTCCCTGGTGAGAGTCCTTCATCGCGGTCTCCATTTTACTGACGATTTCCGGGTACTTGGAAGAAATGTCATTCTTTTCCCCGATGTCCTTCGATAAGTCATAAAGTTCGACCGGGGAATTTGGATTTTTCCGTACATTCAGGCGAATCCCTTTCCACTTGCCCATTCGGACTGCCTGCTTTCCACCCTGCTCGTGAAACTCCCAGTAAAGATATTGGCGTTTTTCTTGTCCTTGAGCTTGTCCAAGAAGAGTGGGAGCAAAAGAAACTCCATCCAAACCACCCGGGGCTGGCGTCCCGGATAGCTCACAAAGCGTGGGCATGAGATCCCAGCCAGCCGCAATATGGGAACTGGATGTGCCAGATTCAATTTTGCCAGGCCACCAGGCCACGGTAGCCACTCGAATCCCCCCTTCGTACAAATCACGCTTGTAGCCCTTGAGCGGGCCATTGCTGTCAAAAAAATCAGGCTTGTGTCCGCCTTCCTTGTGGGGTCCGTTATCCGAGGTAAAGATTACCAGGGTATTTTCATCAATTTTCAATTCTTCCAGCAAATTCAAAATTCGACCCACATCCTCATCCATGTGTTCCATCATTGCCGCAAAAGCGGCAACCGGATTAGTGATTACCGAACCGCCATACTTTCCGGTGACTTTTTCAAATTCAGGAAACTTTTTCCGCCATGGAGCGATACGCTTTTCGGGTGACTGCATCGCGGCATGAGGAATGGTGAAGGGAACATAACAAAAGAAAGGATTATCCTTGTTCTTCCGAATAAATTTCAAACATTCATCCGCAATCAGGTTATGGGAATAATGCTTGCGATCAAGCGTGACTTTCTTCCGGTCACTCCAAACATGGGTAGGATAAAAGTTGTGCGACTGGCGCTGGCAATTGAGACCATAAAAACGATCAAATCCTTGGTTCATGGGATCCCCCTCCGATCCCGGTGCTCCCAACCCCCATTTACCGAACATGCCGGAAATATACCCTGACTCTTTTAAAACTTCAGGAATGGTGATCGCTTTCAAAGGCAACGGGTGTTGGCCCTCGGGCCGGATCTCTTTGTTCCCGCGGATGAAACCATGCCCCGAGTGATGACCGGTCATCAGGCTGGAACGGGAAGGGGCACAAACGGTGCTGGAAGAATAAAAATCAGTCATTTTCATTCCCTCTTTCGCCATCCGATCCACATTCGGGGTCTTGAACTTTTTCTGACCGAAACAGGAGAAGTCTCCGTACCCGGCATCGTCCACCATAATGTAGATGAAATTAGGTTTCTTGGCCATGGCCACGGATGAAAGGAACAGAAAGCTTGTAAGAGTAGAGAGAAAAATTTTCATAATTTAATTACTGAGCAAACACTCATTTAAGTGGCTGACGGAGAAAAGGTCACGCTGAAATCTATGATCTAAAAATAATATCCTTCGGATCAACGATTAATAATTGACCTGAAAGCTCTCTTCTCTTCCATCCTTATCTATGAGATCCATTTTACCTTTCTTTTTTGTGATTACAGGATTCCTGCAACTTCCTGGAAAACCAAATATTCTTCTTATCATGGCTGATGATATGGGATATTCTGACCTTGGTTGCTTTGGCGGTGAAATCCGAACACCAAGCCTCGATTCGTTGGCCGAGAATGGAATCCGTTTCACTAATTTTTACAGCGAAAATATGTGCTGGGTTTCAAGAGCATCGATGATGACGGGCATTTACCACCGAACTTCGCTTAAAGATAGTGCCCTCCACCACCGCTGCCTAACTCTACCTGAGGCCCTAAAAGATAATGGTTACCGGACAGGGATGATGGGCAAGTGGCACCTCGCCGGAAAATACACCAAGAATAATGGACAGGATGCGGTTTATCCCGACCAACGGGGCTTCGATCACTTTTACGGGATTCTTGGTGGAGCAAGTAGCTTTTACGCACCTTTCGGTCTCATGAGAAACCGAGATTCCATTGATCATGAATTCATGAATGACAAGAATTACTACTTTACCAGTGCGATTGGTGATGAAGCGATTTCTTTCCTCCAAAAATCTCGGGTAGATCAACCGTTCTTTCTCTATTTGCCGTTTACCGCTGCCCATTGGCCCCTCCATGCACCCAAGGATGCAATCGATAGATACCGAGGAAAATTCTCTGCTGGCTGGGATGAGTTAAGAAAAAAACGGCTCCAAAAAATGAAGGCATTGGGAGTCATTGATCCATCAGTTAAACTCTCTCCCCGTCACCCCAAGGTTCCCCCATGGAAGGATGAAAAGCACAAAACCTGGCAAGAGCGACGCATGGAGGTGTACGCCGCACAGGTCACGATTATGGACCGGGTGATTGGAGAAGTCATCGATCAATTAAGGAAATCTGGCCAACTTCAAAACACCCTCACTTTTTTCACCATCGATAATGGAGCATGCCATGTGGAATACCCCCCGGAAAGAAAAGGGGATTATCTTCCGGAGAAGACCCGAGACGGAAGAGTGATGAAACCTGGGAATCTCACTCACATTTTGCCAGGTCCAGAGATCACCTATCAAAGCTACGGACACGGATGGGCCAACCTCTCCAATACCCCGTTTCGTCTTTTCAAACAATATGACCACGAGGGAGGAATTCACACCCCGATGATCGCCCACTGGCCAGAGCGAATCAAGGCGAAGGGAACAACCAACCCCACCTTATCCCACCTTATTGACTTGATGCCCACCATTCTCGAAGCCACCCAAAGCTCTCCGTCAGAATTCCTTGCAAATAAAAAAAGAATTGCTTGGGATGGAAGATCCATCCTTCCAGCACTCACTGGAGAGAAGCAAGCAGATCCAGCAGTCCTTTTTTTCCATCACGCCAGAGGGAAAGCAATCCGTGTGGGGAATTGGAAACTTGTCTTTAATAAGGACGGAAAAAAGAAAGCTAAATGGGAACTTTACGACCTAGGTTTAGACCCAAATGAATTAAAGGACTTGGCGAATACTCAGACCAGTAAAGTCAAAGAACTGGTGCAGCTTTGGGAGTCCAAAGAAGAAGAATGTAAAGAAAGATCTGCCCTATGATGACCGATCATTGTCTGAGGCCAATCTCTTAAGCCGCACATTGAATTTCAAACTAGCAAGGTATAATATCTCTCCAAATTCACATTGCTTTCCGTGCCCAACAACTTAATTTTTGGCTCATTATCATTCTTTCGGGAAAGCTAACCTAAAAAGGCAGAGTTTAAAAACATAGATTTCTTTTGGAATTTCCACTCGCGGCTTCCCAAAGTTTTGCCTATTCATAAATCTCATGCAGGACTTAAAGACCATAGTCGAACTCTCCCACGAATTTGGAACATCCAAATATGTTAAAGGTGGTGGGGGCAACACCTCCTGTAAGGATGAAACCACTCTTTGGGTTAAACCATCCGGCACCACCCTGGCCGGTTTGCAGGAGGAATCTTTTGTCACTCTCAACCGAGCCAAGGTCAACGGTCTCTACGATGTCGAAACTCCTGAGGAATCCCATGCCCGTGAAGAACTGGTTAAAAACTTTATGGGTGATGCTGTGCTCAACGATGCCGGTCGTCCGTCAGTGGAAGCTCCTTTACATAACATATTGGAAACCAAATTTGTGGTTCACACCCATGCCCTGCTCGTCAATGGCATGACTTGTGCCAAAGATGGTGAGTCGGTTTGCAAACGACTCTTTCCTGATGCCCTTTGGGTTGAGTACATCGATGCTGGCTACACTCTTTGCATGGTATTGAAAGATCGTATCGATGCCTACAAAGATGAATTTAACCAAATTCCGAAGATCATCATGCTCAAAAATCATGGTATCTTCGTGTCCGGAGATACCGCTGAAGAAATCCGCTTCCTTTATGCAAGCGTGATGAATCCTCTCAGGGAAGAATATGAAAAACTCGGAATCACGGAAGATCTTGCAATTTCTAAGGCTGCAAGGAATTTCGAAGCAGAGTCTAAAATAGGGGAAATATTCGGGGAAGATGCCGCGTTTATTGAATCTTCTGGATTTTTTGAATGCGTACCCGGACCGATTACCCCGGACCATCTGGTTTATGCAAGGGCCTTTCCCTTTTCAGATGAATTGACTAGGGAAAATGCTGATGCCTACCAGAACAAGCACGGATTTGCCCCCAAAGTTCTCATACATGGGGGTCGTATATATGGATTGGGTAAGACCCAGAAAAATGCGGGGCTTGCCTTGCTCTTTGCACAGGATGGCGCCCAGGTGCTTAAACTTTCCCAAGCTTTTGGAAGCGTAGAATATATGACGGATCGGGCCCGGGAATTCATCGAGAACTGGGAAGTGGAATCCTATCGGGAAAAAGTAGCTAGCTGATCCATGATTCGATTATTTTTGGTTATCGTTGTATCTGTTTCCTTCCTGCCGGCGAAGCAACGACCCAATATTCTCTTTCTTTTTGCCGACGACCAACGGGCGGATACAGTTTCCGCTCACGGCAATCCTCATATTCAAACTCCACACTTAGACCAAATGTCCAGGGAAGGTTTTAGCTTTCGCAAAAACTATTGTGCTGGCTCATTCAGTGGTGCGGTTTGTGTAGCCAGCCGGGCCATGCTGATGACCGGGCAGCATTGGATGTCTCTACCTAGCGAAAAGCCTCAGGCCAATTGGGGAACAAACCAAACACTCCCAGCCCTGCTCAAAAAATGCGGAGGGTACCAGCCCTTCATTATTGGCAAATGGCACAATGGAAAGAAAACCTTGGACCAGTCCTTTTCCAAAGGTAGCTCGGTTTACATGGGAGGCATGGCGGATCACACTAGTTTCCAGGTGCAGGATCTCAAGAATGGAATACTGAGCGAAAAAAGACCCGCAGGAGGTTTCTCAAGCACGGTCTTTGCAAATGATGCCATATCCTTTATTCAAAAAGCAGAAAAAGAAAACCCTTTCTTTCTTTATGTCTCTTTCATGGCCCCCCACGATCCTCGCAATCCACCCAAAAAATATCGTGAGATTTATTACAAGAATCGGCCTCCACTGCCCAAAAACTTCCTCCCTCAGCATCCTTTCCAGAATGCCCCTCCAACTACCTCCGGAAGGGACGAAGGCTTAGCTCCATGGCCGCGCACCAAGAAAATGATCAGTGATCAACTCTGTGAATATTACGGTCTGGTCACCCAGCTTGATCAACAGGTTGGAAGAATTTTATCGGCCCTGCAAAAAAGTGGACAAGCGGACAATACCATCGTTGTGTACACTGCAGATCATGGGCTAGGCATGGGAAGCCATGGCCTTCTCGGAAAACAAAATGTGTATGAGCAAAGCATGCAATGCCCCCTTATCCTAAAAGGGCCAGGTATACCCAAAGGGAAAACGAGTGAGGCTTTTACCTATGTGCACGACCTCTATGCCACCCTATGCAATCTAGCTAAAGTTGTGCCTGAAAATAAAATAGACTCCAAAGATCTTACTGAAATCATACGGGGAAATTCGAAAGAGGTCAGGAAATCTCTCTTTTTACCTTTTCAGGATAACCAAAGGAGCATTAATGACGGGAAATGGAAACTTCATATCTATCCACAAATTAATCATCAGCTTCTTTTCGATTTGGAGGAAGATCCACATGAAATGAAAGATCTGTCCGAAGATCCCAATCATTCAGAGGAACTTGAAAAAATGAAGAGGCTGATGAGTGCATGGAGAAAACTCCTTCAAGACCCCTACCCGATTCGCTCTAAGAACCCCATACCCAGCAAACCTGCTTACGATAACGAAAAACGGGTGCTTGACCGTTGGCAGCCCAAGTGGATTCGTAACAAGTATTTCGGAGGTCGAAGTGATACTTCCCAAGGGAAATAATAACCGATGCTGGTTGCTTAATCCTTCCATTGTGTTCCATTTTTTTCTTAGTCTTTTAATTCCCAAACCAAGCAGACTAGTACATTCTCCCAGCCATGAAAAACAATCTCACTAAGATTACCAACTCCTTTCTTTTTCTTGCGTTCTTCTCTTCTGCATGGGCCATTCCGGTTGAATTTGAAGTGGGACGCACTCCACCTCCAAAAAAGGGTCTTCCCGTTCTGGGATCAGGACTAGCAATGAGCAAGGGCTATTACCGTGGATCTCCTCTGGGAGAACTCTCCGGCTGGACCCTGTCTGTTTGGTTTAAAGCAAAATCAGATAAGAAGGGTGATTTATTTGGGATTGTCCGCAATGAAAACAAGGGAGAAGCCTATCGCTTAACTTATGAAAAGGGAGCCATCTCATTCGGCGATCCAAAGCAGAGCAAAAAATCATGGAAACTTGGGGTTCAAGGTGTAAAAAAAGAAAAATGGAATCATCTCGTTATTTCTTACGATCAAGCAACGGGACCTGCGATTTACCTCAACGCAAAAAAAATGGATCAGGGTGGAAGGGGGCAAATGGGGTATGCCACCAATTTTGACCATTATCACTTTGGTGCAGCCTTGGTCAGCAAAGGTAAATATAGTGATTACTTCGATGGGAAGATTGATGATTTCGAACTCCACAATCGTCCATTCGAAGAAAAAGAAATTGAATCTCTCTTTCAGGGAACATCCTTTCCCGGTTCTTTAATTGCCTTCAATGACTTCGAAAATGTAAATCATCGGGAACTTGCTTACTTCAATTCGGCAAATCCAGACGATGATTATCTCGAAGCAGGAAGAAAGCTGTATGTCCAAAACTGTACCGCATGCCACAGTAAGAACGGGGTCAGTCCGCCGATCAATCCGCTCGCACGCTCGTTCATCAAGAATAGGATGGAAAATGGAGGGGACCCGTTCAGCATGTTCAAAACCCTGACCTACGGGTTTCGGAACATGATGCCTTCCGTCCAGCTCAACCCAAGCGATCGATACAAAGTGATCCACTATCTCCGGGAAAAGATTATCAAGGAAAAAGCTTCGGAGTTGTATGTAAAATTTGACCAGTCCCAAACTTATCGTATGCCCAAGAGTCCGGATAACTCCGGAAAGGAAGCGAAACGCATTGAAGAACTTGCCCGCTTGGGATATTTGCGTGATTATGGCAAGGCACTCATTTCCCCCGTGGTTGGAAATGCCAAGAGCAATAATGCCCTGACCATTGATTTGGGTAACCAAAGCACCATTTCCTACGAACTGGGTACGATGCGAACCATTGGTGCCTGGACGGGTGGATACCTCGATTTCAGTGGAACCCTGCACCACCGGCTCCGGGCAGGTGGGTTGCCTAATGCGAGGTTTGAAAAGATTGTTCGATCTGACGGTTGGCAATGGGCATGGGATGGGAAAGCGGAGAATACAATTCCTGATCTTTTTCCAATAACCGTGTGGCCGGAAGAACAGTTGCGCTATAACGGTCATTATCCACACGGCGATGAAATTATTATCTCCTACTCTGTTCAAGGACGTTCTGTATTGGAAAGTCCCAAGCTCGAAAAAATCGGAGAAATCCCGGTGATCCATCATCGACTCACCATCCGTGCAGGAGAGAATCCCTTGGAACTCATCGTTCTCGACGACCAACCGGAAATAAAAGGTAACATTGCAACTATCGGATATTCTATTGCCTGGCTCCAAACTAAGAATAAAAAAGTCCGTTTTCGATCCAGTAACAACGGCAAGCTCGTTCTACAAATTCCTCCGAGCGACAAACCCCTGCATTTGAATGTTGCCCTGTCGCATGACGAGAGTGATTCACTCAAACAGCAAACTCCCTCCCATCAGGTAGTTAACCTCCTCGAATGGACCCGAGGGGGGCCGAGAAGGTGGAAAACCTCCCATACCCTTCAAGGTAGACTCACCACCTCAAGTTTTCAGGGCTATGCCATGGATAGCATTACTGTACCCCTTAAGAATGCGTACAACTCCTGGATGCGCACCTCGTCCCTCGCGTTCTTTCCGGACGGACGCCTCGCCGTCGGTACCTTACCCGGAGATGTTTGGATCGTCAGCGGAATCAATGATCAACTGGACCAAGTAACCTGGCAAAGATTTGCCGCCGGACTCTACGAACCTTTAGGCATGAAAGTTGTGGACGGGGTCTTAACTGCCATCACCCGAGGAAGAATTGTCAAACTCCACGACTACAATCACGATGGGGAAGCGGATTTCTATGAAGCTTTCTTTAACGAGAATGAACCGGACAAAGGGTGGCATGCTTACAACTTTGACCTCGAAGTCGGAAAGGATGGATCCTTTTATTACGGACGCACTGGAGGATTCAGCCAATGGTCGGTACCGGGGGGAGTGGTCAAGGTTGCTGCCGACGGCAAGAGTTCCGAGGTAATCGGTGCCGGATTGCGTGCACCCAACGGCATCGGAAAACTTCCGGACGGTCGGATTACTTTGGGTGATAATCAGGGAACTTATGTACCTGCCAGTAAAATTTCTATCACCAGTCCGGACGCATTCCACGGAGCCGGTTCATGGACCAAGCACGGGGATAAGTATGATCCCGAAAAAATGGTTCAACCCATAGTCTACATGCCACAGGAACTGGACAGCTCATCTGGCGGACAGCTTTGGGTCGAGAAAGACAAAAGACTGGGACCCTTGAGTGGACAGTATTTTCACACCTCTTACGGAAAAGCGGCAACCATGTATGTGATGATGGATAAGATTAGTAATGGTATGCAGGGTGCGGTTTACTCTCTCCCCCTGAAAATGGAATCCGGCACCATGCGGGCCGCCAAAAGTCCGGTGGATGGCCAGATTTACTATTCCGGGCTCACCGGTTGGCAGGCAGGAGCCACTCAGGAGGGTAGTATTCAAAGACTTCGCTACACTGGGAAAACCGGAATTTACCTGATGGAAGCAAAAGCCCGAAAAGATCGCCTTCAACTTACTTTTACAGAACCCGTTCGTCCACAATCCATAAACAAGGAATCCTTCACTGCCAGTGCCTGGAATTACCAATGGTCCAAAGGTTATGGTTCGCCCCAACTCAAAGCGTCCGAGCCTGTAACCAGAGGGGTTGATGAGCTGGCAATTGATTCACTCAAACTCTCGGACGACGGTTTGACTCTTACCGTAGGAATCCCGAATTTAATCCCCTGTCACAATTTAAAACTTGGATTTTCACTCCAGGGGAAGAATGGAGCCGAACTTTCCGGTCCGGTTTATTTTACCATTTACGAATTACCAGAAAGTTAATTTTATTTTCTGATCTTTCTCACTGGGAAAGAAATTCTTTTAAATAAAATTTTAGAGAAGATAATCCATAAGGTTTGCCTTACAAAAAAAAGGGGGCAAAATGTAATTACCTATGAATCGAAGATTATTTTTGCGGGGATCTTTGGGTGCCTTGGCTTTACCAGCCTTGGAATCGATTGCTCTATCCAAAATTCAAACTGCAAAAGCCAACTTGGCTCCCACCAATGAAGTAAAACGGCTTGTCTGCATTGGTAACTCTTTCGGATTCCATGCTTCCCATTTCTTTCCCACCGATCAAGGACCCATTCGTTCTTTTCCCAAAGCACTTGAACCATTGAAGGGGAACATAAATCAAACTACAGTCTTCTCGAACCTTGATCATGGGGTTAAAGGTGGTCACTTTGCGGTGCATTCTTTTCTTTCCGGAGTGAAGCAATCCCAAGCTTCTTCGATGCCCAATGGGAACCTTTCCCTTGATCAGCGTGCAGCGGAAGTTTTTGGGTTCAAGACTCGGTTTCCCTCCTTGGTGGTGGGTTCGGAAAATGGTTTGCACGGAGGCTGTCAGATGTCATGGAACCGGTCGGGTGTCCGAGTTCCCCCGATTGAAGGTCCAAAAGATCTGTTTCGCAAGCTTTTCGTCCAAGAGAAATCCAAAAATAACCACCATGTGCTTCAGCAATTTGACTTAGGTAAATCTATTCTTGATGCCTCGTTGGAAGATGCCCGCAACCTGGGAAAACGACTCAATGGCAGAGACCGAGATAAACTGGATGAGTATTTCACTTCGATTCGTGAAGTAGAAACCGGTATTCAGCAAAAGGAAAAATGGCACTCAGTCCCTAAGCCGATTGCCCCGATCGATGAACCAGTCAACCGAAATCTGGTGGAAGATATTCCGGTTCTTTATAAGTTGATCGCCCTTGCCTTAGAAACCGACTCTACCCGGATCGCCAGTTTCGAAATGGCCGGGGCCCAGTTCAATACCGGATTGCTTGGCCTGAAAAACGGTTACCACGCCTATTCTCATCACGGTCAAATGCAGGAAAATATTGATGCCCTGCTTGCTCTCGAAATTTATCAAATGGAATGTTTTTCCAAATTTCTTGATCAACTTAAATCAAAAAAGTCCCCCAACGATTCTTCTCTCTTAGATGAAACCACCGTCTTATTTGGCAGTGGAATGGGGAACGGTAATGCCCACACCAACAACAACCTGCCCATTCTAATGGCTGGACGGGGCTACCAAACCGGTTCGCATTTAGCCATGCCTGAAGCCAAAAACAAACGAGTTCCTTTATCCAACCTGTATCTTTCAGTACTAAATCAACTGGGAGTGGAAGATGAAACTTTCGCCCATTCCACTGGTACTTTAACCCTTTAGCCAAAGTCTTACTATGGGCAAAAAATTGTCTTTGGGTATCTTCGGTGTTTTGATCAGTGCGTTCATCAATCTCCACGCTGAAAAGAATTTTGATTCAACCATCACTCCCTTTCTACGAACTCACTGCTTCAAGTGCCACGGTCCAGAAAAACAGAAAGCAGACCGGCGCTACGACCAACTTTTACACCCCATCCAGAATGACGATGACCTACTCCTCTTTCAGGATATCCTTGACCAGTTAAACCTCGGGGAAATGCCTCCCGAGGAGGAACCTCGCCCTGATCCCGCTGAAGTAAAAGAAGTGGTAGCCTGGCTCACCTCAGCGATTGCGGAGGCCCAGAGTAAGCGAGAGAGTAAAAACAGTGAAACTGTGCTAAGACGCCTGAACCGAAGGGAATATCTTCATACCATAAGCGACCTTTTTGATCTCAACACTGATGCCTTCGACCCGACCGAAGGCTTTCCATCGGAAAACGAAATTCATCACCTCGACAACCAAGGTCATGCTTTAGTTACCTCTGGTTTCTTGCTCGATCAATATTTACAGGCAGCCGATCTGGTGGTTGAAAAAGCCCTGCCCTACCTCGACAAACCCGCTTCCCAGGAATGGATTCAAAACGGAAATTTTGAACAGGGTGAATTCACCGGATTCATGACCAGTGTGCAGAAAAGAGATTTGATAGATAAACCACTTAAATCCATAAGTTGGGGCTTGAAGGGCATGACAGGTTCAATGTCTCAGGAAAAACTCTCCATGCGACGAAAATCGCTAACCGAAAATTTCGAAGCCATTCTCCATGATGTGGAAAACATCCCTAATCATATCCGCCTTTATGAACACCCCAATTCCCAGCGACATATGGGTTCCTATGCATACATGTCGGAATTATCAGAAGGCGTGCCATTTGATGGATACTATTTCTTTGCCTTTGATGCAACCGCCCTTTACCGGGTCCCACCCTATGAGAAAAACTTTGCCCGAACCCGAACGGACGAACCGTTTCGCCTCGCCGTTGTGCCCGGAAATGTGGAAGTTGGGCCCCTCCATTTACCTCAACCACTAGAGCCTAAATTAGCTCATTTTGAAATGGTGGATGGGAAAAGGAAAAAGTATCATGCCCGCATCTGGCTGAACAAGGGATCCACCCCCCGCCTGATTTTTCTGAACGGATCACACCTCACCCGGAGTGCCCATATCGAGGCGGCCCAATTTCTCCGTCAACGGGATGGACTGTCCCCCCTATCCTCCGGTAATGATAATTTAGTCTACGGTCTTCAACATGCCAAACTTCCCCAAGTTCGGATTCATCACCTCTTTCTGAGTGGGCCGATCATTGATCACTGGCCCACTCGCACCCAAAAAGAAATTTTTGGAGGTAGCACCTATGAATCGGAAAAAATTCGCACTCAATTGAGTAATTTCCTCGAACGGGCCTATCGTCGTCCCCCGACGGAAACACAGATTGATGCGATTCACGGGGTTTATCTGGCCCGCAAATCCAAGGGGATCGATTCTTGGCAGGCGTTTAAAGATTCCCTTAAAGCAGCTCTTTGCTCCCCTCATTTTATTTACCTAGAGGAAGAAGCGGAGCCTGAAACGAACAAAATTGACCCGCATGCTATTGCCTCGCGACTCAGTTATTTCCTTTGGTCCTCGATGCCCGATCGTGAGTTATTTGCCCTCGCCCGTAAAGGAGAGCTTTCCAATCCCGACATCCTGAGGGCCCAGACTGAGCGATTGCTCAGGGATTCAAAGTTAGATCGTTTCGTGGACGGGTTTCTCAACGCTTGGCTCACCCTCGATAATTTGGGCACCACCCCTCCCGATCATCAGCGTTTTAAAGAATACTATACGGATGACCTTGCACCCGCGATGCGAAAAGAAACCCATGTTTTCTTTCGCCACCTACTGGATAACAACCTGCCCACCTCGGAATTCCTCACTGCTCAATACACCTTTGTTAACCCTGCACTTGCCCGACTTTATCATTTACCCGTGGAAAAATCAGATTTTCCCAATCCTGACTCCTTTATTCGAGTCAGTACGGAAGGCCACCCCCGGGGCGGCTTGCTGGGGCACTCATCCATCCATACCGTGACTGCCAATGGGGTTGACACATCCCCGATTATTAGGGGAGTCTGGTTGCTTGAAAATATTCTGGGCACCCCACCCTCCACTCCGCCCCCAGATATCGAACCTATTGAACCGGACATCCGTGGTTCCACTACCATTCGGGATCAAATGGAAAAGCACCGTTCCGACCCAACCTGTGCTGAATGCCATCGGAAAATCGATCCACTTGGATTTGCCCTAGAAAATTTCGATGCCATCGGCCGCTTTCGCACCACTTACGGGCCCAGAAAAAATATCGACGCTTCGGGCACCCTTCCTGGAGGCCAAGAATTCAAAGACCTTGGCGAATTCATTTGGCATTTCAGGATCGAACATCCAAAATTTATTCGTGCTCTTACCAATAAACTTATGGAATATGCTTTGGGCAGGCAGATGGAAATTTCAGACCGCCCTACCATCGACCGAATCCTCAAGAAGGTTGAAAAAGAGAATCTTGGATTTCGGGATTTAGTGATCGAAGTGGTTGCCTCGGATTTATTTGTTAAACCGTAAACCGGAATTATTCGTATTCCGGAATCTTGGCGTCTTTTTCAATCAAGGTATTTTCCCAATAAACCGAGCCATCTTTCCTTCGTTCGATCAACCGGGCATTACTCCC
>CESW01012273.1_pt1 | contig 18479 bp, 21 predicted proteins | sample 531171 | NCBI WGS metagenome assembly CESW01 (sample SAMEA2621859, study PRJEB7988) | marine metagenome | biome: marine biome (ENVO:00000447); feature: surface water layer (ENVO:00002042); material: "saline water (ENVO:00002010), including plankton (ENVO:xxxxxxxx)" | depth 5 m
CCCAGAGATAAGCTCAAACAAACGAAACAGAAAAATACCTTTTCTGTGGATGATTTTACCTCAACCACGTTTCTTGCTTTTCAGAAACCTCATTCGATAATCGACTTTCACTTTACCCATACCAATGTCTCTTAACTTTCCCTGAAGCAGCTGGCGCTTTGTTGCCGCAATGTGATCGGGAATCATCACGCCATCAAGGTGATCGTTTTCATGCAACACAATTCGCGCAGCCAATCCGTCAAGTTGTTCCTCAATCAAATTCCAGTTTTCATCAAAATATTCGACGCCTATTCTGACTGAACGCGTCACCGGCTCGCGAATGCCCGGAATACTGAGGCAACCTTCCTCCATCACTGTTTCATCCTCGGAAAGGTCAAAAAGCACAGGGTTAATCATAACTCGTTTGAAATCACGACAGCCGGGATCTCCATCCTCTCCCTCCCCAAACGGACTGCCATCCGCAACGAAAAGACGGAGGGACAAACCGACCTGGGGCGCAGCGAGGCCAACTCCGTCAGCGGCATACATCGTCTCCCACATATCCTCAATTAATTCAGGCAACCCAGGGTGTTGTTTTTCTACCTCTTCTGCTTCCTTCTTCAGTACTGGATCACCGTAGGCCACAATTGGACGAATCATGCCCCAAAGATACTCTCAGGAGACGCTGCTGCCCATCACCGCATTACCTTCGCACAACATGTCGCAATTGAACACCATTCCTGAGGCCATCAATGCCATTCGCCGCGGAGAAATCATCATTGTCGTGGACGATGAGGACCGAGAGAATGAAGGTGATTTTCTCATTGCCGCTCGACACGCAACCCCAGAAGTCATCAACTTCATGGCAACTCATGGTCGCGGTCTGATTTGTGCGCCATTGCTTGAATCGCGATGCGATGAACTGGAATTGAACTTGATGGTTCAGTCGAACAATGCGGCCTATGAAACACCCTTCACGGTCTCGGTAGACTTGATTGGTCATGGTTGCACCACGGGCATTTCCGCCAGTGACCGGGCAAAAACAATCAATGCCCTCATTGATGCCAAAACAAAACCAAGTGAATTGGGAAAGCCAGGGCATATTTTTCCACTCCGAGCGAAAGCCGGCGGTGTACTCCGCAGACCTGGGCACACTGAAGCAGCTGTCGACTTCGCCCGTCTCGCAGGGTTCGAACCCGCCGGTGTGATTGTTGAAATTATGAATGAGGATGGTTCGATGGCACGGCTTCCCGAGCTTGTCAAATTGGCGACGCGTCACAACATGAAGGTGGTATCCATTGCAGATTTGATTGCACACAGACTAGAGCATGAAAGTCTCATTCAATCCACTGCCGAAGTGGAATTGAAAACTGCCTTCGGCATGTTCAAAGCCATCAACTTTCGCCAAACAACCAATGAGGAAGATCACCTCGCTCTGGTCATGGGAAGCTGGGACGAAGATGAGGCCGTCCCAGTTCGGATTCACGCATCAAGCATGGTTGCTGACATTTTCCAAGTCACTGATTTTGGCAAAGGGCCCGAACTTCATCAAGCCATGAAGCAAATTCAATCCGCAGGAAAAGGTGCTGTCATTTTCATCAATAAAACGCGCCACGGCGGAGGTTTGGCGGATGAGTTGATGGCTTACCGAGAAATGAAAAAGGCGAAGCAGCACGGAAACTACCCCAAACTGGATTCCAAAGACCGAGGCATTGGTGCCCAAATTTTGCGTCACATTGGCATCAAGAACATCATGTTGCTAAGCAATTCAGACCAAGCTACTGGTTCGGTGGGATTTGGCTTAACCATTCAGAGTATTTCCCCCATTCGCAGAGATTGAGTCTGAGTGTAAGACAAAAAAAGCCCGCTTCGCAGCGAGCTTTTTTTATTGTCAATGTCCGGCACTCACACTTCTTTGCTGGGCTTCTTGTCAAATTTGCCGTACTTCTGACGAAATTTATCAATGCGACCAGCGGTGTCCACAAATTGCGTTTTGCCAGTGTAAAAGGGGTGGCTCTTGTGGCTCACCTCAACCTTGACGAGGGGGTACTCATTTCCATCCTCCCACTGGATGGTTTCCTTCGTCTCCGCGGCAGACTTGCTCAAAAAAGCATATTCGTTGCTCATGTCTTTGAAAACCACGAGACGGTAGTTGTCGGGATGGATGCCTTCTTTCATAATTTAAAATTAGGACTGCAAAGATAAGTCATGCTTTTAAAATTTCGCCGTTGTCTCCCAAGAAAAGTTGAACTGCTGTCCACATCGAAGTTCTTAACATTATATCGCTTAAAGACCCGCCTGAAAGGTTTGTCCCCATCCAAAGGCCATCGTAATTTAGACATGTTAAAGTGAGTTTAGCGAAGAGCTAAACATCAAGTGATAATTTGGTTAAGTTGGTCCCGCTCCGAAACGTTGGAGCGGGATTTTTCTTGTGGCGCAACAAAGTGCTTCAACACAATCGACTTGTACACCAAGCGACGTGAGCATCGCATCCATTCTTGGCAAAATTCCATGAAATGGCTACCGAGATTTGAATTGTGATTGCTCCCATCCTTCTCCCCCTATTTTCCCTCCTGACGGCTTTGGTCAGTTCTCCCACACCAGTGCTTGAATGGGAAGTGACTCAACGTACCGCATCCACCTGCACCATCGAAATCGCTTTGGCCACAACTGGAAATCCAGAGCTCAGTAAGCTCAGTCTAGTTCCCCGTCATTCGACCAATTCTATCAGCGTAACACCCTCGCGCATCTCCTGTGACGACCATTGGGTTAACAACAACATTCACCACTGGATGTGGAGAGACAATCCAGATGTCGTTTCACTTACACTGCAATTGGAATGGGATAAAGCCGAACACGAATCCAAAGTTCCTTTGCTAGACATTGACTGGGAGCACGTCAACCAAGGAAAAAGACAACGCTGGACTCTGGGCACAATCATTCTTCCGCGAGAATCTTTTTCCACAGCCACAACCGTGCAGCCGAAGGCCACTCGAAGAGCCAAATTGCTGGATACAAACAGTGCAGAGGTGGATCTTCAGATTCAGCAATTTCAAGCAGGCTCTTTTGTGAAAATCACAGAATACATTCCTTCCCATTGCACATGTGAAGTGACGGAATCGTCAGGAGCATCTCTACGAAAGGAGGAAAATGCACAAATATTCCTGTGGTTTCAAGCACCAGAAAGACAAAAATTGGCACCTTCTTACATTTTAAAATGCGCCTCGGACGTGAAAACTTTGGCCTTCGATGGTGATTTGGAAATCGCATTTGGAACTCAAACCAAAACATCGCATCTTGCAGGTGTTGAATGGATGGAGGCGTTGCCTGCCTTGAATGAAAACATGGAATTGAATCTACCACCTGACTCCTCGTCAGTGACGGAGACTCGTACGAATTTACGAGACCTCCATCGCGACACCAGAAGCAATACAGAGGTTTCCTATGCGGTGCAGTTGGTTGCCAACCACCGAGACCTATCTGCCGACGAGGTAGCTGCTTACATCGGTTACAGCGGTTCATACACCATTTACCGCCACGAGGGCTGGCGCAAATACCTCTTGCCAGAAGTGAGTACTTACAGCGAGGCTCATTCTGTGCGCTCTAACATTTGGACGAGCACACTTGCGAAAGATGCTTTTGTTACCGCATCCCTTGAAGGGGAGCGAATCACGGTCCAAGAAGCGCTTCTGTTGTCGAACCAAACTTGGATACCTTAAAAGCATGTCACCGCGAGCCACAGACTGGAAGGCCTCCATGCAAGGTTACCAAGACTATCTCGTCCTTGAGAGGGGATTGAGTAAGAATTCCGTGATGGCCTACATGCGAGACATCAAACAGTTCATGGAATTCTCAGTAAATGAGGAGCGTGTAAAGGCTCCGATGGACATTGAACTTCCACATGTGGAGCGTTTCTTAGGTCATCTATACGAGCGAGGCTTGGCCCGCAACAGCCAAGCAAGAATGCTCAGTGGAGTGCGCAGTTTCTGCAAATACCTTCGCATAGAAGGCATCATGGACACCGACCCCATTCAATTGATCGAAGCTCCTCGACCAGAACGAAAGTTGCCTGATGTATTGACCGTACAAGAAATCGAAAGCATCATCAACGCAGTTGACATGAGTCGACGGGAAGGCGTTCGAAACAAAGCCATGCTTGAAGTCCTTTACAGTTGCGGCTTGCGAGTGTCCGAGCTCATCGATTTGCAACTTTCCAAAGTGGACCTGATAGATGGTCTTGTCCGTGTCATTGGCAAGGGAAACAAGGAGCGCATAGTCCCCATTGGTCAGCAGGCGTGCGATTCCATCGATGACTACCTCAGCCACTACCGCGCCAACATCGTTCCATTGAAAGGGCACGAAGACACACTCTTTTTGGGAAGACAAGGTCGTAAAATGACACGTCAAATGGCATTCACTCTACTCAAGAGAAGCGTGGTTGCCGCAGGTCTTCGTAAGAATGTTAGTCCGCACACCTTCCGACACAGTTTTGCCACACATCTTATCGAAAGTGGAGCAGACCTGCGGGCCGTTCAAGAAATGTTAGGGCACGCTCAAATCACCACAACAGAAATCTACACTCACCTTGACACGCGCTTCTTGAAAGACCAAGTGAGTGAATATCACCCTCGTAGTGAAGAGGCAGTGAACAACATGGCTGACAAGTCGGAGTGAGGTTCATTCGTCTTCCTCTTTCCATTTTTTGCCCCAATGTTTGATGGCGCTAGACATCATATCTCTCGGATGAGAGGACATGTCTTCAGGTAGGCTCAGGTGCTTGAAAACCATAGAAAGTACTTCTCGCGAATCTTTGATTTCCACAGGGCGAGCCAAAGTTTGCTTGCTGAGTTTTTGCCCTTCCGCGTTGAGTACAAGGGGTACATGTGCATATTTTGGCTTAGGTATGCCGAGTGCACGCTGGATACCCACGTGAGCCGCAGTTGATGAGATAAGATCTGCTCCTCTCACGATGTCTGTGACCTCTTGATCGGCGTCGTCGACCACCACCGCGAGGTGATAAGCCCAATGGCCATCGGCACGAAGCAATGTGACATCTCCCACGGAATCAGGACTGTAAGACTGTCTCCCAACCACTCTGTCGTGCCATGAGAGCGACACACCTCGTGGCATTTTAAATCGCCATGACCTCGGGGCTGTGCCCTTGGGTAGGCCAGACCGACAAAATCCAGGATAAACCCTCGATCCGTCGGCCTTGGCCAATGTCTTGCGGGTGCAAGCACAGCCAAAAGCCAGCCCGGAAATCATCAATGAATCTAGGGCCTCTCGGTACTTTTCATGACGGGTACTTTGGTACACAACCGGGCCGTCCCATCCCAGTCCAAAGCTCTCCAGCGTTCGCAAGATGTCACTCGACACGCCTTTCACTTCCCTGGTTGGATCCAAATCTTCAATTCGCACCAACCATCTACCTCCGTGCACCTTGGCGTCCAAATAACTCGCCACAGCCGCGACCATGGAACCGAGGTGCAACCGACCTGTAGGCGACGGAGCAAACCGTCCGACATACGGACGGCCATTTATCATCCCCTCATCAGTTTGCGATACTTGATTCGCTTTGGACCTTCGTCACCGAGACGCTTCTTTCGATTTTCCTCGTATTCGCTGTAGGTCCCCTCAAACCAATAGACTTGGCTGTCCCCTTCGAAGGCCAAAATATGGGTGCAAATGCGATCAAGGAAGTACCGGTCGTGACTGATGACCACCGCACATCCCGCGAAGCCTTCAATGCCTTCTTCGAGTGCCCTCAACGTATTGACATCAATGTCATTGGTTGGCTCATCCAGCAGGAGGACATTTGCCTCTGTCTTCAAAGTCATCGCAAGGTGGAGGCGATTGCGCTCACCCCCTGAAAGAACTCCACACTTTTTCTGTTGATCGGCCCCATTGAAATTGAATTTGCTGACATAGGCTCGGCTGTTGAAAAGCTGGCCACCAATCTCCACCTGTTCATTCCCCCCTGACACGACTTCCCACACCGTTTTGTTCGGATCAATGTCGGCGTGCCTTTGGTCGACGTAGCCAATTTGTACGGATTCGCCTGTGTCAATCTGGCCAGCGTCTGGGATTTCCTCACCCATAATCATCCGAAACAACGTGGTTTTTCCCGCACCATTGGGTCCAATGATTCCGACAATGCCTGCAGGAGGAAGTTGAAAGGTCAAGTTTTCAATCAACAATTTGTCCCCAAATGCCTTCGACAAAGCACTTGCTTCAATGACCTTGTTGCCAAGTCGCGGGCCGTTGGGAATGGGAATGTTGAGACGGGCATCCTTTTCTTTGGTCCCTTCGGCAAGCATGCTCTCGTAATTGCTAATGCGAGCCTTGTTTTTTGCGCGGCGCCCCTTTGGACTTTGTCGAATCCAGTCAAGCTCACGGTCGAGTTCTTTACGACGCTTGCTTTCCTGTTTTTCTTCCTGTGCAAGACGCTTGCTCTTCTGCTCTAACCATGAAGCATAATTGCCTTCGTAAGGAATGCCCTCACCCCGATCAAGTTCAAGAATCCAACCTGCCACATTGTCTAGGAAGTACCTGTCGTGTGTCACGCACAAGACAGTTCCTTTGTATTGTTCTAAATGTTGTTCAAGCCAATCGATGGACTCCGCGTCGAGGTGGTTCGTTGGCTCATCCAACAACAACACGTGGGGCTGCTTAAGCAACAAACGACACAGAGCCACTCGACGACGCTCCCCACCACTTAACTCAGAGACTTTTTGATTATCCGGTGGACATCGCAGGGCATCCATGGCAATGCTCAACTTTGTATCGAGTTCCCATGCATCAAGGGCATCAATCTTGTCCTGGACGGCCGCCTGGCGGTCGATGAGTTGTTGCATTTTATCCGGGTCGTTCAGAACCGCCTCATCCATGAATTTCATGTTGATTTCCTCGTACTCTTTTAAGACGTCCACGATTTCCTGAGTGCCTTGCTCCACAATTTCCCGAACTGTTTTGGACTCATCAAGTTCGGGTTCTTGAGAGAGATACCCCACGGTATATCCATCTCCCCAGACCACGTCTCCCTGAAACGCTTCATCCAGGCCTGCGATGATTTTCATTACAGTTGACTTACCCGCACCGTTGTTGCCTATGATGCCAATTTTGGCACCGTAGAAAAAAGAGAGGTAGATGTCCTTAAGAATATGCTTGCCAGTGGGGGTCGTTTTGTTGACCTTCACCATGCTAAAAATGACTTTTTTATCGTCTGACATAAAGATGTAAGTTCAGTAAACAATGCGAGAGACTCGCCAGTGTGAAGTTAGGCCTCAGGCGACCCTTGAGCCAAGGTCAAAATGGTGATTTCGGGAGGCATTCCAATACGGCCAGGGAAACCCAGAACGCCAAATCCTCGATTGACGTGGAGGTATTGATCCTTCTCGAGATACAATCCCCCCCAACGTTTGTAAGTGAGAGACGAAGGAGACCATTTGATGCCAAGCCATGGAATTTCGATGCCCATTTGCATGCCATGGGTGTGTCCACTTAGCGTCAATTCTACAGGGGCTTTGTCATTCATGACTTCCAGTTCGTAATGGGTTGGGTCATGACTCATCAACATGACAAAATTGTCTTCAGCTCCACTGCCCTCCAATGCTGCACTCAAATTCCCGCTTTGCCTGAATCCTTTGCCCCAATTCTCGACACCAGCCAAAACAAGGTTTTCACCATCTCTTTCCCAGATAATGTGATCATTGTTGAGCATTTGAAATCCCATTCGCGCTTGAATTCTTTTCAAAAGGGAGACGCTCGCAATGCGCTCCTCTTTGCTAAACGGACCATAGTCCGCATAGTCGTGGTTGCCCATCACACTGAATTTTCCAAGCGGTGCTTTGATTTTGGCAAATGCCTCCACCCACGGTTCCGCCTCATCAGCAAGCTCATTGACCATATCGCCTGTGAACAAAACCAAATCAGGTTTAAGATCATTGACCTTGCGCAGGGCTTGAAGTACTGGCTTCGGAGTACCTGCAAAAGACCCCAAGTGCGCGTCGCTTAACTGAACGACTCTGAGGCCTTCAAATGCCTTGGGCAAATTGGGATGTCTTACCACATGTTCCCTGACTTTGTAGTTATACTTCCCACGGGTTACTCCGTAACCCAATCCGAGAAACGTCAGCCCCCCCGCAGCTTGACCAAATACATTCAAAAATGACCTGCGCGTCAGAACCCCCTCCGTCGACTGTCCAATCAATGCGCACCATCCCCACATACCAACGGCACGCAACTCATCCAACACTTGAATCGCCCCAACAAAAAGCTTCGGAATGGTCAGGACGAAGGTAACTCCAATGATTGTGCGAAGCATTACTGGATGTGTACCCCGCCAGGTAGGCCACATGAAAAATGCTGCCAAAAAAGCAGACCAAACCAGGATATGTCCAATCCACCAGACCATCTTGGCGGTTGGCCACCAAGGCATCTCGCCATAAACTTTCATCAATGAACGGAAGGTCAGCGCCTCGATAACAGCGAAGAAAACAGTGACAAACGTCAGGCCAATCAAAATACGTTCAAGCATATACGGATCGTTCGGAGCGGAGGCAAAGATACGCCCGCCTTACCTCGTCATAAGGTCTTTTGTTCAAACCAAGGCAGATTCCAAATCGTCGAGAGAAGCGCTGGCAGATATAGGTTTGAGTCCAGACTGATTGACGATGTGAATTGAACTCGCCTCCACCACCCCTTGAGGTGCCTGATCGAACCAACGATGCACACCTCTTAAGTCATGGGTAGCGAGCATCGCACTCCCTCCTTTTTTGAGGTGAGTCGTCAACATGCTCCACAAATGACGCTGACTACGAACATCTAAAAATGCAGTGGGTTCATCCAATACCAACCAATGACGAGATTGGAGCATGGCCCGCGCAACCATCACCTGTTGCGCCTGACCATCACTCAACATGGACATTCGCTGGTTCCTCCAAGATTTCAATTGGGGATGACTCGACAAAGCTTCACTGCTAGAGCCTGACAAAGACAACAACTCAGAAACTGTCAATCCAACATGTTTGGGAGGCATCGATGGAACGAATGCCACATGCCTCCCCCAAGCCTTGCCATCAATCGGATGAATGACCTCCGAGCCAGACTTGATGAAAAAATGACCAGACAAAGGAGTTTGAACACCCAACAACGTTCTAAGCAAGGTCGTCTTTCCCGCACCATTGACGCCAAGCAACACATGCATACCCCCTGGCTCAAAGCAAACGGTGACGCCCTCAAGCAATGGACAATGAGCTCGATGGCCCACCCACAGGTCATTCAAATGCAACCTCATGACCAGTCGTGATTTCGTTTCCAAAGCACCATGACGACCACTGGCGCACCCAGCATCGCCAATACCGCGTTCAATGGCCAATGGAATCCCCCATTGGCATCTGTCCATCGAACCAAACCATCTGCGGCGAGTGCCAACACCGCGCCCCACACCCCGATTCCAAGCATGGCTGCACGATGACTTCGGGGAGCGTGAAAAAACCGGTAGACGTGAGGAGTGGCCAATCCAAGAAATGCAAGAGGTCCACATATCGAAGTCACCAACCCTACCATCAAACCGGTCAACAACAAGATTTCTCCTTGGAGCCGCGACCGTGGGACACCCATGGTTTGGGCCAAATCCTCACCCAGCGTCCACATGTCTAACCAGGACGCGCGCCAGAACAACCACCCCCCTAAAATCATTACTGCAATCAAACAAATCGTGGCCTGATTCAGTGTCGCTTTTCCAAACGTTCCCATTCCCCAGAAAACAAAGGTTTGAAGAGATTCTGCACTGGCTGAAGACTGCAGGACCGTCACAGTGGCACCGACCGCGTAACTGATCATCAATCCAAATACAAGGGTTGTTACGGGGGATGCAAATCTTCTGGCACCAAGTCCAATCAATCCAAGAACAAGCAAACATCCTCCTGCTGCAGCCATCCAAGCGGGAAATGCAAGGCCCAAAAGAACCGACATCGCAACCCCAAGGGAACCGCCCGACGTGATGCCCAAGACGCTGGGACCCGCCAACGGATTTCGAAACCAAGTTTGCATCAACATCCCCAACCACCCCAAAAGTATGCCTGCAGAAATCGCTGTGAGAGCCCTTGGAATGCGAATCTCCCAAAGCACAACCGAGTGAAGAGATGAAGTTGAAATACCTAGAATTGCCTGCATCCACTCAGACCATCCCATTGATACCTCACCAAACAAAAGATGCAACACCAAACCCAGTGCCAACAACAACATAGTCCACCAAGCTTTGGATGTCATGGGGACGGACTTTGAAAATTCATGCGGGAAAACAAGCCATACGGCCCTTTGGGTTGCCCGCGTAACAACGCCGCCAAGTCAGCAAGCACCCACTCCGGGTGAGCCACCACAGTGCCGAAGTAATCAACTTTCGCGGTATTGCAAACCCAAACTTCATCCACAGCTTGCATTACTTCCACATGTCTCGGGTCCATAGCCTCGATGTCGCGCATGGTCAACGTATCAGCATCATAAGTCACAAGTACCCATGCGTCAGTTTGGTTCACGAGTTCCAACATGGACTCCAATCCCAATTCCACGTTGGTTCGTTGGTCGGATTGGCTCAATGCATAAATGCCACCAGCATCTCTAATCCACTGCGCAACAAAACTGTCATGACCAGGCGCGTGCCAAATTCCGTCCGCGACACTGCCCGTAAAGACACGCTTAGATGACGGCTTTGTCAACGACATTTCTCGAAAATAAGCTTGTTCAATCCCCTCAAAGGCCACCGACGCCGTTGCCGAATCTCCTGCCAACCAACCCAGAGGAATCATCCATTCCGCGCGTCCCAAAGGGTGGGGCTCGAGATACTCAGTGACGGGAACCCAAGGCCAACCGCGTTCGGTCAAATCCTGATCTGGCCCTGTCAAGATGCATCCAACATTCATCATGGCCATAACTTCGACATTCAAGCCACCATCACCGCGCACATCGCGTACACCACTGGAATCAGCCCACGCAAGCACGGTCGAGTCTCTCAGAAAGGGAATCGACGTGCACCCGCGCCACCCAGCCAGTGCTCCTCCAGCGTCCATAAGATGAACGTGGGTGGTGCTCGTAGTCACATACCCGCGGTCACTGCGCATGTGAACGTGAGGTACCCGATTCCAAGGATCGGGCAGCCGCTGCCAGCGGACTTCACTTTTGGCCACAGTTGCAAGAGGAATTCCGGTGCGCGGCTGGCGAATTGCCAAAACAGGTTCGCCGTGCATTGAAGAAAGCCATTGAAATCCTTGGGCATGATTTGTGTCCCGCCGATTCTCAACAACGCGCTGGTCGACCTCGCCTACACCACAACCAAATAAAATCAGCATCACACAAATCACCCAAACTGGTATGGAAGAAAGTGATACCCCACTCATAACCGCAAAGGTAGGGGGTTGCTGTACCTTCGAGACATGGTGAAGGACAAACATCTGACGCAGAATCTTAACGAAGACAGAATGCGCATGCGCCTCTCCGATCTTGAACGCATTTTGGCCAAAGTTCGTCTAGGTGGGGGCGCCAAACGCATTGAAAAGGAACACGCCAAAGGAAAATTGACCGCTCGAGAGCGACTTGACAAGGTGTTTGACTCCGGATGTGAACGACTCGAAATTGGCGCGCTCGCGGGCCATGGTATGTACGAGGAAGAGGGAGGATGTCCGGCGGGGGGTGTTGTTGTCGAACTCGGTCGCATTCATGGGAAGCCATGCCTTGTTGTGGCCAACGACGCCACGGTCAAGGCGGGTGCCTGGTTTCCGATTACAGGAAAAAAGAATTTACGCGCTCAAGAAATTGCCCTTGAGAATCGCCTCCCGATCATTTATCTCGTTGACAGTGCCGGCGTGTATCTACCTATGCAAGACGAAATTTTTCCCGACAAAGAGCACTTTGGACGAATGTTTCGAAACAATGCCCGCCTCTCCTCTTTGGGCATTCCTCAAATCGCAGCAGTCATGGGCAGCTGCGTGGCAGGTGGAGCCTACCTCCCAATCATGAGTGACGAGAGCATCATTGTCGAAGGTTCAGGCTCAATTTTTCTGGCGGGCAGTTATTTGGTAAAAGCCGCCATTGGGGAAACCATTGACAATGAAACTTTAGGTGGGGCAGCAACCCATGACGAAATCAGTGGTGTGACCGATTACCGTTGCAAAAATGAAGAAGAAGCTCTCGAACATATCCGAACACTCGTTTCCCATTGGGGCGACCTTGGCGGCAAAGCTGGATTTCATCGTGACGAAGCCTCCCTTCCCTCTGGACCCTCTCCTTGTGCAGTGTTGCCAGACGCACGAACAGAACCTTATGATACCTATGAGCTGATTGCGTCGATTGCTGATGAAGGCAGTTTTACTGAGTACAAAAAAGGATATGGCAAAACTTTGGTCTGTGGCTATGCGCGCATCGACGGCTGGAGTGTGGGACTTGTCGCCAATCAAAGAAGTTTGGTCAAGAGTAAGAAAGATGGCCTTCAATTTGGAGGAGTGATTTACTCGGACAGTGCGGACAAAGCCGCGCGATTTATCGCAACGTGCAACCAAAGAAATGTTCCTTTGGTTTTCCTTCAAGATGTCACAGGCTTTATGGTGGGTTCTCGTTCAGAGCACGGAGGAATCATCAAGGATGGCGCGAAAATGGTAAACGCAGTTGCAAACAGCGTCGTCCCGAAATTCACCATCGTTGTTGGCAACAGCTATGGTGCAGGCAATTATGCGATGTGCGGCAAGGCCTACGACCCGCGTTTCATTGTCGCCTGGCCCACAGCACGCATCGCAGTTATGGGCGGAGAGCAAGCGGCTAAGGTCTTGCTTCAAATTGAGAAAGCATCGCTCGCCAAACGCGGTCAAGAGCTTGAGAAAACAGAAGAGGCTGATTTGCTGAGTGCAATTACGCAACGCTACGATGCCCAAACAGATCCAATCTATGCAGCGGCGCGTCTTTGGGTAGATGCAATCATCAACCCCGAGGCGACTCGAAGCTGGGTGAGTATGGGAATTGAAGTGGCGAATGCATCTCCTACAACAGAATCTTTTCGACCCGGTGTTTTTCAAACTTGACTCATGAAACCCTCTCTTCTTCTCTGTTTCCTCACCCTTCTCTCCAGTGCGGGATTCGGCCAAAACCGAGCCATCAACAAGGCTTTGGCTGACTCGCCTCGAGCCTACGCCCTGTTTGATGCAGTTGGTAAGCCCGCTCAATGGAATACTCTCGTAGAGGCAGCTGCCAATGCAGATGTCGTTTTGTTTGGTGAATACCACGACGACCCCATCATGCACTGGCTTCAAACCGAATTGGTCCGAGACCTCATCTCCACGGGAGTTCGGCCTGTTTTAGGTGCTGAAATGCTAGAAGCTGACGACCAATTGGTGGTCAACGAATTTCTTGCCGGACTGATGAGCAACGAAAAGCTCAAAGCGGCCGCAAATTTGTGGCCCAATCACTTCACTGACTATCACCCTCTTCTGGAGATTGCGAAAGAAAACGGGTTGCCTTTCGTTGCAACCAATGTACCACGTAGGTATGCGAGTTACGTTTATCAGAACGGGCTAGCTGGTCTTCAAGACCTTAGCCCTGAGGCTCAAACATATCTTCCGCCTCTGCCTATTGCATTTGACATCACTCTCCCGGGATACAACGCCATGTTGTCCATGGGTGGCGGCCATGGAGGAGAAACCCTGCCCATGGCACAAGCGATCAAAGACGCCACCATGGCCCACTTTATTTTGTCGAATCTACAAGAACAGGGGCCCTTCGTCCATTTCAATGGAGCCTATCACAGTCAAGACGGTGAAGGTATTGGATGGTATTTAAGCCAAGGGCAACCCGAAATTGACATTGTCACCATCCACGCCCATATGCAATCTGACATGTCATCCCCTCACGAAAGTGAAGTAGGTCGAGGAGACTTTCTCCTTGTCACCCACGAACGAATGACACGCACGCATTGATCCAAATCAACATTACCGCTTCCCTATTTCACCCCTGAACCATGAATAAACTCATCGCACTTCATTTCTCTTTATGTGGTTTCGTCATCTTGACTGCAGGATGTGGTTCTGCAACACCCGTAGAATCAAATGGCTCACCTGAAAATCAAACTTTCTACGGGTCAGTCATCGATACAGAAGCCCCCGTAAATGGGGCCGAAATGCGGAAAGTCTTGGCCGAATCAGGTCGTGCAGAATTGCGTTTTGAAGGCGACATCACAGCCACTTGTGCGAAAAAAGGTTGTTGGATGGACGTCGTATCAGGTGAAGATACCGTTTTTGTTCGCTTCCTCGATTACGGATTTTTCGTACCTACCGCGGGAGTCGAAGGCAAACGCACCGTTGTTCAGGGCGAGGCCTTCTACGACACCTTGACTGTCCCCATGCTCCGTCATTATGCAGAGGACGCGGGGAAAACTCAGGCAGAAATCAATGCCATTGTAGAGCCTGAATTTCGCCTCGCCTTCACTGCCACTGGGGTGATGATCGAAGATTAATATGACGCGATTGTCTCATGCGATTCCAGCGTTGATGGTGCCTGCCTTCATCTTGGCTGCGCTTGCACTGCTTTCCGCGTGTGAGACGAAGGAATGTCATGAAACGAAACCAAAGCTTGCACCCAATCAACCCAATGGATCTTCCGCATTGGCGTCTGCCATGGTGGCCATGGATGGCCAATTGCAAATGGTTTTAGAAGGTGTCATGGCAGATCCCGAAAAGGAATGGGGGAAATACACCTTGCCAAGTCACAATTTGTTTGCACTTGAACCCACGGATGGGTCGATGATCAATGGTCATTACATGATCCACGCCCCCCTCTACCATCAAGCCATTCAACAATTCAATCAAACGCCTTCCAAGGAGCACTTCAATGCCGTGGTCTCCGCCTGCGCAGATTGCCACCACGGAACGTGTCCAGGCCCTTTAACGCGCATTGAGAAAAGAAGGCCAAAAGTCCATTGAGTGACAACAGCTCCTCACTGCATCGCTTTGTGCAGCGACGCCAAATGATTGCGCATGGCCTCCAGCAGCGGCCTGATGTTTGATTTATCTTCTGACTGAATGGCCTCACCAACAACAACTTGAGCTTCGAGAAGATCCTTTTCGTCAACCACTGTTTCCGAAAGTTCAATCAGTGTCGCTCCTTCAAATGCTTGTTGAAAGTCGCCTTCACATGCCACGCCAGCGACGCGAGACAAGTTTCCTTCGCACGTGAAACCACAACTCCAGAGAAAACCCAAGATGTCGGCTTTAATGTGTTTCAAGCTTGGATTCACAAGCGCATCGAGAAACGTTTGTTCCGCAGAGGACAATTTCATGGATCCAAGCATGATTTTCATCTCCTCGCGCAACGCATCTTCATGCCGGGCAGCATACGCATCGAGTAAAGGTTGTACCCAGGTGGCGTCTCCTTTTTTTTTCGCTTTGGAGAGGGCTGCCTTTACTTTTTCATCATTTGCGTGCATCAAGTCCTTCATGACATCCTGTTGTCTAAGGTTGCAAAGGAACGACCAAATCCCGCCTGCACGCAGATCTCAATCAACTCAGCCGTAATCATTGCCGTCGCTCCCCACAAAACATCCTCATTTATGGGCCATCCGGGGACACGAATACTTTGACCCTTGACGCGCACCTGTTCCATGGGCCATGTCTGGCCGGAATGAGGCAATTCTTTCAAGGGCATCAAACCAATCTCTGCCACCTCTTCTTTTTGCAACTTGAAAGTCGGAGGGGCATCAACAACCGCCACGATGGGTTGAACAAGAAAGTCACTTGGAGGAATGTAGAGAGGAGACAACTGACCCAAAACGTGATGATCTTGCAACAGCACGCCGATTTCCTCGAGACATTCTCTGCGCGCAGTTTCTACCAAGTCACCTCCATCCACCGATTCCTCAGCACCTCCAGGAAATGCCCACTGACCGCTGTGCGGTGATTTGTCCTCAGTTCTCTTCATGAAAGTCACGGTCCAGCCATGTTGAATATCCCACCACATGACACAAGCGACCCCTGCTCTTTTTGCACACTTGGCACGATCGGGCAAGTCTTTGGGGCGCCCTGGTGGGCAGGCGAGAATGTGCGCATTCCATCCGGGTTTTGATTCCGATTTGAGGATTTGACGCATTTTGGACATTGAAAACTCCAAGTTGAGGTCCTCCATGACCGCAAAGGAAGCTATCGGTTTGTTTCTTTGCGACATGAAGGTCCATGTACTTGATTCCAACGTGCATTTCCCACCTGTGAATGTCGCAGGCGAGCATGGCTTGTTGGCCTTGGGTGGGGACCTTTCAAGCAATCGTTTGCTGGCTGCATACGAACACGGCGCTTTTCCTTGGTTCATGAGTGAAGACCCCATTTTGTGGTGGGCTCCACCCGAACGGGCTGTCCTGCCTCTGGGCGATTTAAAAGTGTCCAAAAGCATGCGCAACGAACTCAATAAGGATCGTTACCGCGTGACCATGGACCGTGCATTCGAAACTGTTGTGCGAGGTTGCCAACATGCCCCGAGAGATGGTGAAGGCACTTGGATTACAGAAGAAATCATACAGGCATACGTGGAATTGAATCACCTTGGACTGGCCCATTCGGTAGAAACTTGGCAAGGTGAAAAATTGGTGGGTGGGTTGTACGGTGTGTCGCTCGGGCGAATGTTCTTCGGCGAAAGCATGTTTTCCACGGCTACAAACGCGTCAAAAGTGGCTTTCGTGCGCCTCGTACGTTGGCTCAGGCTCAAAGGGTTTGGCCCGGTAGACTGCCAGATTATGAATCCCCATCTTGCTTCTCTCGGGGCCAAGCTTTGGTCACGGGCAGAATTCCAAACGCAGTTAAGCCACTTCCTCCAATCAGGTCCGACCCTGCACGGACCTTGGACGGAATACGAATCTGAGATGATTCACCATGAGCAATCATGAAACCTTCAAACCCCAGTCTGGATCAAGCAAGCGACGGATAAAAAGTCAAAGACGTCCCATTTGGACGGTCAAACTGAGCCGTTTTTGCGTCAAAATTTTTGGATGGCAATTGAGAGGACAACTTCCTCCCCAATTTTGGCGAACAACCCTTGTCATTTGGGCCCAAAAAAAATGGCAAGTCCGGGCATTGGCAGCGGTCATGCCTGTGAGAGTTCATTTGCTTCAATCGCCCACGCTGTCGGAGCGAGAGCGCAGCGAAGAAAGTGTAGCGCACTTCAATAGAGGCCTCACAAATGCAACCACGACCAGTGCCACGAATGAGGACTTGAAAGCCATCGTCACCGCAGCTCACGAAGCCAACAGTCGCATCACCCTCTGCGCTTGGGAAGAGCGTCGAAGGTTTGTTCATATTCACGCCCCGTTCAAGACCTCTGCCTTCCCTGACAGAGATGTCCACTACATGCGTCGCTACTTCGGCTACTTTGCGAAAAGCTCTGGTATTCAATCGACTGAGTGAGATATTCACATGTTGTTCACATTTTTAGAAATGACGTGAACAAATCGTGCAAAACGCACCCCAGTGTGGCCGGCACATTGCGAGCGAAAAGTCTTTTCTTGCCAACCAAATCTCTCACCAAACAAAGCCTGCATCATGAATAACTTGGACAAATACGATCACATGATTCTCGACATCATTCACCAGCACAAAATCGAGAACCAGTGTCACATCCGCCTTGCTGTTCTCGAGCGCAATTTTTGGAAACGCATCGAAGAGGATACAGACCTCCATGTTGGAAAAGCGCGTATCGGTGAACGCATCACCAATCTATACCTAGATGGGCTGATTCAAAATAAAGACGGTTATGCCTTGACCAAGAGAGGACGCGAACAACTTGCATTTGCACCTTGGAAAGAACAGGAAGCTGCAGAGGCTCAGTAACAATCTGTCGTTTCTGTCAAATTCAAAAAGGCGACCCATGTGGGCCGCCTTTTTTCTTTCTAATTCTTTGTTTTGGCTCGCAACTCCTTCAACTTGAAGCTACTCGACATTTTCTTCATCAAGATTCTTCCAAGATTTCCAGTCCTGGAAACTTCTCTTTCCAATAAGCCAACTTACTCGAGTCGCGAACAGTGATAACTGTTCGACGATCCAGACGGACTTTGATGTTTGGTTGGAGTTCTTTCTCCGCTTTTTTCCTTCGTGCCATAGATGTAATGTATCGAGTGTACTATCCTTCAAAAGAACACATCTAGACCCGAAAAAGTTGCCTGTTGTGCATAAAGTCCCCCAAGACGTTAAGGAAACTTAGCGTTGTAGTGTCAATCACGCCTGAATGGAAGGCACCAATCGACCCGAGTACCACGCGATGTACAAGTAACATACCATAGGCAACGCAAAAGCCACACCAAAACCAGCACCATCCACCAACGCTCCCATAGCTGGAGGGATAAATGCCCCACCTACAATGGCTGTGCACAACACGCCTGATCCCTGAGGTTTCAGGTCTCCCAAATCCTCAATGGCCAACGTGAAAATGGTCGGGAACATGATGCTGTTGCAAAATCCGACGAAGAGAGTCAACAACAA
>CESW01053843.1_pt1 | contig 18477 bp, 15 predicted proteins | sample 531171 | NCBI WGS metagenome assembly CESW01 (sample SAMEA2621859, study PRJEB7988) | marine metagenome | biome: marine biome (ENVO:00000447); feature: surface water layer (ENVO:00002042); material: "saline water (ENVO:00002010), including plankton (ENVO:xxxxxxxx)" | depth 5 m
TGGGGTCATGGAAAATATGTAGCTCATTCAGGTTTAATTGTTTCTCCAAATTACAGAAAAAGAGGTATAGGAAAAAAAATAAAAGAAAAAGTCCTAGAGCTTTCTCTAAAAAAATATCCAGATTCAAAAATATTTGGAATTACTACAGGTATGCCTGTAATGAAAATTAATTACGAACTGGGATATAAACCAGTTCATTTTAGTGAATTAACAGATGATCCTGAATTTTGGAAAGGTTGTAAAACTTGCCAGAATTATGATGTTTTAAAAAGAACAAAATTTTCTATGTGTTTGTGCACAGGAATGTTATATGATAAAAAATCAATATGAAAAATAAAAAAGTAATTCTAGCATATAGTGGAGGCCTAGACACTTCATATTGTTTAAAAAAATTATCAAATGATGGATATAATGTCCATGCATTAATTGTTAATACTGGATCCTTTAGTGATAAAGATTTAAAAAAAATAAAATTAAAAGCAAAAAAGTTAGGAGCATCAAAATTTATTTCAATAGATGCAAGGCAGCATTTTTACAAAAAAATTATAAAATATTTAATTTTTGGTAATGTTTTAAAGAATAATTCATATCCTCTATCAGTTAGTTCTGAAAGAATTATACAAGCAATCGAAATCATTAATTATTCAAAAAAAAATAAGATAAACTTTATTTCCCATGGATCAACTGGAGCAGGTAATGATCAAGTTAGATTTGACTTAATATTTCAAATTTTAATTCCCAACATTAAAATAATTACACCAATTAGAGACAATAATATTTCAAGGAAACAGGAAATTGCCTATTTAAGAAAAAATGGTATTAATTTAAAATGGAGTAAATCCAAATATTCAATTAATAAAGGATTATGGGGGACAACAATTGGAGGTGATGAAACTTTAACATCTAGAATGCCATTGCCTGATTATGCTTTTACACAAAAATTTAAAGCAAAAAAAAATAAAATTTTAAAAATTGAATTTAAAAAAGGAGAAATATTCAAGGTAAACAATAGGAAAAAAGGACCTGTTGAATTAATTAATTACCTCGATAAACTTTCTAGTAGCTATGCAATTGGGAGAGACATCCATGTTGGGGATACTATTATTGGAATTAAAGGAAGAGTTGGTTTTGAGGCAGCTGCTGCAAAAATAATTATTAAATCCCATGAACTACTTGAGAAACACACTTTATCAAAATGGCAAATCTTTCAAAAAGAGAATTTATCTAAATTCTACGGCCTTTTAATTCATGAAGGTAAATATTTTGATCCTGTTATTAAGGATATTGAAGCTTATTTAAATGAAAGTCAAAGGTATGTAAGTGGAACTGTTTTTGTAGAATTGTCTCCTTTTAATTTTAATTTAAATGGAGTTGAATCTAAGCATGACCTAATGAACCATAATTTAGGAACCTATGGAGAAAATAGTTCAAATTGGACAGCAGACGAGGTTAAGGGTTTTATTAAAATAAGTTCTAATTCATCAAAAATATTTAAAAAAATAAATAAATAATATGAAAAAAATAGGAATTATCGGTGGTTCTGGTTTTACGGGTGGTGAATTAATAAGAATATTATTAAATCATCCAAAATATGATATTCAATTTATATATTCTGAATCGCAAAATGAAAAAAAAATATCTGAAATCCATAAAGATTTATTAGGAAAAACAGAAATGACATTTACTGATGAAATCAATTTAGATATAGATGTTTTATTTCTTTGCATTGGTCATGGTAAATCAAAAAAATTTCTTGAACACAATAATTTTAATAAGGAGCTAGTAATAATAGATCTTAGTTCTGATTTTAGACTCTTGAATAATAATAAATATAGATCCAGAAATTTTACATATGGTTTACCAGAATTAAAAAGAAAAGAAATTCAAAAAAGTAAATCAATTTCTAATCCTGGATGTTTTGCTACAGCAATTCAGTTAAGTCTTATTCCTTTGTTAAAAAACAATCTAATTAAAGATGATGTTCACATTAATGCAATAACTGGAAGTACTGGAGCAGGATTATTAAATACTAATACTAATAATTTTAATTGGAGAAACAATAACATATCAGTTTATAAACCATTTGTTCATCAACATTTAGATGAGGTTTATCAAACATTCGATTTATTTAATAATAAATCTAAAGTTTATTTTATTCCAAATAGAGGAAACTTTACAAGAGGTATCTTTACCTCCATATATACAAGTACTTTAGAAAATTTAGAAAGTGTAAAAAAGATTTATTATGAGTTTTATTCTGGTCATTCTTTTACACATATTTCTGAGAGTGATATAAGTTTAAAACAGGTTATAAATACTAATAATTGTCATATTAATATTAAGTCTCATGATGGCTTAATATTAATTACAACAGTTATTGATAATCTCATAAAGGGTGCTTCAGGACAAGCAGTTCAAAATTTGAATGTTATTTTTGGATATGAGGAAACTCTTGGTTTAGAGTTTAAAGGTTCAATTTACTAAATATGAAAACATTTGATGTATATAATCAATTTGATGTTACACCCGTAAAAGGTAAGGATGTATATGTTTATGATAAGGAAAACAATAGGTATTTAGATCTTTATGGAGGACATGCTGTCATATCAATTGGCCATTCTGAAAAAAATTATGTAAGAAATCTAACTTCACAACTAAAAAAAATTGGTTTTTATTCCAATGCTGTAAAAAATCCACTTCAGGAGAAATTATCCTCAGAAATAAACCGACATGCAGGTTTGAATTATTATAAATTATTTATGTGTAATTCTGGTGCTGAGGCTGTGGAAAATTCTCTCAAATTATCATCTTTTTTGACAGGTAAGAAAAGGATTATAGCATTTAAAAACTCATTTCATGGCAGAACATCTGCCGCTGTAGCTGTAACTGATAATAATGAAATTAATTCAACATTAAATAGACAACATAGTGTAACTTTTGTAGATTTTAATGATGAAAGTAATTTAAAAAAACAATTATTAAAAGGTGACGTTTGTGCAATTATTTTTGAATCAATTCAAGGTGTTGGTGGGCTTGATCAGCCTAGTGAGAGTTTTATAAAAAAATTGAGTTATTATCAGAAAAAATATAAGGTAATGATTATTGCTGATGAGGTTCAGTCAGGTTTTTATAGATCAGGAAATTTCTTTGCTTATCAAAAATTTGATATTGTGCCAGATATAATTACTATAGCTAAAGGTATGGGTAATGGATTTCCAGTAGGTGGTATTTTGGTTAGTCAAAAAATTGATGCTAAAAAGGGAATGCTTGGAACAACTTATGGAGGAAACCATCTTGCATGTATTGCTTCTTTGAGTGTTCTAGATTATATGGAAAAAAATAAGATTCAAGGAAGAATTTCTAAATTAGAGACTTATTTCAAATATCTTTCTTCTAAAGATAAATATATCAAAAGAGTAAAAGGAAGAGGTTTAATGCTTGGTTTAGAATTTGATTTTAATGTAAGTGAGCTTAGATCCAAACTTGTCTATGAACACAGAATATTTACTGGTAGTAGTAGTAACAAAAATCTAATTAGAATATTACCCCCATTATCAATAAAAAAACATCATTTTGCTAGTTTTTTCGAAGCATTAAAAAAATCACTATGAAAAATTTCTTCTCATTGAATGACATTACGGATATAAAAAAATCAATATCAGAAATAATGGACCTTAAAAAAGGGAATAATTATAATAGTCAGTCTATTAAATATAGAGGTAAAACTATTGGCTTGATTTTCTTTAATCCAAGTTTAAGGACAAGAATGAGTACTTTTAAAGCTTCAAAAAATTTAGGACTTGAAACTTTCTTTGTAAATATTTCAGAAAATACATGGTCTTTAGAATTTGAAGATGGTAAAATAATGAATGCATCAAATGTTGAGCATGTTAAGGATGCGGCAAGAGTTATTTCTCAATATTGCGATATTATTGGGGTTAGATCTTTTGCATCTTTAAAGAATAAAAAGAAAGATTTATCAGAACATGTTTTGAAAAGTTTTATAAGATATTCTACGATTCCTGTTTTTAATATGGAAAGTAGTACTGCTCATCCTCTTCAAGCTCTTTCTGATATTGTTACAATTAAAGAAACTTCCATAAAAAAAAGACCAAAAGTTCTTCTAACTTGGGCTCCACATATTAAACCATTGGCACATGCAGTGCCAAATTCATTTATTAGAGCAATGAAAAAAATGAATTTTGAATTAACTATATCTAATCCGGAGGGTTTTGATCTAGATAAAAGTATTACAGAAGGTATTGTTGTAAACAATGATCAATGTGATTCATTTAAAAATGTAGATTATGTATATGCCAAAAATTGGTGCTCATATCAGAATTATGGTAAAGTAAATAGAGACTATGATAGTTGGACTATTGATACGAATAAAATGAATTTAACAAATAATGGGAAATTTATGCACTGTTTGCCAATCAGAAGAAATGTTATTGCTACTGATAAAGTGATTGATCATCCAAATTCATTAATTTTAAAACAATCAGAGAATAGAATCTACTCAGCCCAATATATAATAAAAAAATTACTTGAAAATGAATGAGATTACTATTGTTAAATTAGGAGGAAAGTTAATTGAGGATGAGTCAATGCTAGACGAATTCTTAGTTAATTTTTCAAAAATTAAATCTAGAAAACTTTTAATACATGGAGGAGGGAATCTTGTTACAGAAATGTGTCAAAAATTAAATTTAGATATTCAAATTAAAGATGGGAGAAGGATTACAAGTGATAAAGACCTTGATGTAGCCACAATGATTCTTGCTGGATCAATTAATAAAAAACTAGTTTCAAAATTACATTTTTTAAAATTAAATTCAATTGGCCTTTCAGGTGCAGATGCTAATTTAATTAAGGCTGTAAAAAGACCAGTTAGAGATATTGATTATGGAAAAGTTGGAGATGTTAAAGAAATTAACTCTGTATTTTTAAAAAATTTAATTGAAAATAAATATGTTCCAGTAATCTGTTCTATAACTCATGATGGTAATGGGCAATTATTAAATACTAACGCTGATACTATTGCTTCAGAGATCGCAATTAGTTTGACAAATACTTATAAAGTTAATTTGATCTATTCTTATGAAAGAAACGGAGTTCTAGAAAATGTTGATGATGATAGATCAACGATAATAAAGCTTTATAAAAATAATTTTACTAATTATATAAATTTGAAAGTTATTTCAAATGGAATGATTCCAAAACTAAAAAATTCATTTTATGCTCTTGAGAAAGGTGTTCAATCCGTAAAAGTTACTGGAAAATCAATTACAAGTTCAGATGAAAAATATACTATAATTACAAATGACAAATATTGATAATTATACAGATAGTGCAATTAAATTATTAAAGAATCTAATAATGACTCCATCATTTTCAGAAGAGGAAGAAGGTGTCGTTAAAATAATCGAAACATGGCTTACTGAAAATGAAATAATCTATGAGAGACATTTAAATAATTTATGGGCAAAGAATAAGTTTTTTGACAATGAGAAACCAACCATTTTACTAAACTCACATCATGATACTGTAAAACCAAATAAATCATTCACTTTTGATCCTTTTGAACCAATTATAGAAGATGGAAAATTATATGGATTAGGAAGTAATGATGCAGGAGGTGCGTTAGTATCTCTTCTTCATTCGTTCAAGAATATTTATTTAAGAGAAAAAATGAAATATAATATTATTATTGCTGCAACTGCTGAAGAGGAAACTGCTGGTAAAAATGGAATATCAAGTATATTAGATAAAATTCCTAATATTGACTTTGCTATTATAGGTGAGCCCACATTAATGGATTTGGCTGTTGCTGAGCGAGGACTAATTGTATTTGATGCAAAAATTAAGGGTACTCCTAGTCACGCAGCTCATCAAAATAATGACAACGCAATTGAAAAAGTTCCAGATTTTCTTAACTGGCTAAATAGTCTAGAGTTTGAAAGAATTTCAGAATTTTTAGGTCCAATTAAAATAACCTTAACACAAATAAATGCAGGTTATCAACATAATGTAATACCATCAGAGGTCAATTTTGTTATTGATGTAAGAGTTAACGAGTTATATACAAATACTGAAATAAATAGAGTCTTTACAAAAGAATGTCCATGTGAAATTAAAGCAAGATCTCTAAATCTTAAGTCCTCTTTTATTGATTTAAATAATAACTTAGTTAATGCTGCAAGATCACTTGGAATCAAACTTTATGGTTCTCCAACTCTTTCTGATCAAGCACAACTCAATTTCCCTTCTGTAAAGATGGGTCCAGGTGATTCAAAAAGATCTCATAGCGCAAATGAATTTATTTTTATTGATGATATAACTAATGGTATAGATACCTACAATAATTTATTAAATAAAATTTTATAAAATGAAACTTTGGGAAAAAAACAATTCAAGTAATGACAAAATCATTGATTTTACAGTAGGGAATGATAGACATGATGATTTATATCTAATAAAATATGATATTCAAGCTTCAATATCACATGCAAAAATGTTAACTAAACAATCTATAATTTCAAGAGTTGAGTCAAAACAAATTATTGATAAATTAATAAAAATTAAAGAAGAAGTAACTTTAGGAAAATTTAAGATTGAAAATAATTTTGAAGATATGCACTCCAAGCTTGAGCATGTTTTGATCAAAGAGTTAGGGGATATTGGGAAAAAAATTCATACTGCAAGGTCAAGAAATGATCAAGTTCTAGTCTCTATTCAGCTATATTTAAAGGATGAATTAATTATTATAAAAAAACAAATTAGGTCTCTATTTAACCTATTAATTAAGCTGTCAAAAAAAAATAAAGATGTGATTATGCCAGGTTATACTCATATGAAAGCTGCAATGCCATCATCTTTTGGGCTATGGTTTTCAGCATATGCAGAAATATTAATTGATGATATAATAAGTTTAAATAATGCAATACAAATCGTGGATCAAAATACCTTAGGAAGTGCTGCTGGATATGGGACTTCATTTAAGATTGACAGAAAATTTACCACAAATGATTTAAATTTTAATAATATGAAATACAATTCATTAGCTTGTCAAATAAGTAGAAATAAAATTGAAAAAAATACATTTGATGCTATAGGAAATCTTGCATTTACATTATCAAAAATTTCAATGGATATCTGTTTATACTTAAGTGATGAATTTAATTTTATAGAATTTCCAGATGAGATAACTACTGGGTCAAGTATTATGCCACATAAAAAAAATCCTGATGTTTTCGAAACTATAAGAGCTAAATGTAATAATATTCAAAATTTCTCAAACTCAATTTCTTTAATATCTGTAAATCTACCTAGTGGTTATCATAGAGATTTCCAGATTAATAAAGGTAAATTGATCAGAGCAATAAATGATATTAAAGAATGCATAGAAATATTATCATATTGTTTAGGGAAAATCAAGGTGAATAAAAGTATTATGGACAATAATAAATATAATAATATTTATAGTGTTGAATTAATTAGTAAATGGGTAGAGGAGGGGATTCCTTTCAGAGATGCTTATCTAAAATTAAAAAAGGAAATGAAATCTGGTCCTAAAAATCTTCCAAAAGATATTAATCATAAACATTTGGGTAGCATAGGAAATTTGGCATTAGATAAAATTAAGTTAAAGATGAAAAAATTTTTTTAACTTAATTTATTCGCTTTTCATAGTATTTATCTTTTCAAAAGATTTAGTTAAACCTTTAATCAATGCAGAGCTCAAACCTTGATGCTCCATTTCAATTAGACCCTCAATTGTGCAACCATTTGGTGTCGTTACCTTATCAATTTCGTCTTCAGGATGGGAGTTATTTTTTTCTAAAAGCTTAGCAGCCCCAAGCGCAGTCTTCATTGACATTTCCATAGCTTGATCTGATTCAAAACCTAATTGAATTCCACCCTGTGCTGTTGCTCTTATTAGTCTCATCCAAAAAGCAATACCACTAGCACAAATAACTGTAGCAGCTTGCATATTTTTTTCATCAATAATTATCGTATGACCCAAGTTGTCAAATATACCTCTTACAATTTCAATATCATTTTCTCCTGCATTATTTGAGCATAAACAACTGACAGCGTGACCAACACCAATAGCAGTATTTGTCATACACCTAATTATTTTATTCTCTTTACCAAGCTTATTTTCTAATTCTTCGATAGATATACCAGTGATTGGAGAAATAATAACCTTATTTTGTTTAATATAATCCTTTATTTCTAATGCTAAATATTCAAATTGTTTTGGTTGAACTGTCAATATTATTATATCTGAATTAATTACTGCTTCAGTATTATCTTGTGATAATATGACCCTTTTATCATTATTAGATTCAAAAGATTCATCATCTTTTTTTCTTGTTGCATACAATCTATTTAATTGATCATTCTTTAAAAGACCGTTTGCAATACTTTTTCCTAAATTCCCAAATCCTAAGATTGCTACATTCATAATTTTAAATTTTACGCTAATTTATCTAATATTAATAAATAAACTAACAAAAAGAATTATATTGATGAGACTTTATGATCCTTGATATTTACTCAATCTTAATATTAGTTGGCATTGGACTTTTTGCAGGAGTTGTAAATACACTCGCTGGTGGAGGTTCATTAGTAACACTTCCAGTACTAATTTTATTTATTGGAATGGATGAGGTAACAGCTAATGGTACTAATAGGTTAATGATAATATTTTCAGCTTTTGTTGCTAATTATGGATATACAACCAAAGGCATTAAAACATATCCATATGGTATATATTTTGGTTTATCAGCATTAATTGGAGCTATTATTGGAGCAAGCATTGCAGTTGATATTGATGGAGATACTTTTAAAAGATTTCTTGCAATAATAATGATTGCTATTGGCTTAATAATTGTCTTTAACACAAAAACAATTTCTTCTTTAGAACTTCCCGAAAGACTCAAAGGTAAATATTTATTTTATGCACTATTAGGTTTTTTCTTCATAGGAATATATGGTGGATTTTTAAATGCTGGTGTCGGTATCGTAATTATGCTTTTATTAACTACAGTTAATAGAGTAAATTTAATTAGAACAAATGCTATAAAAGCATTTTCAGTATTTTTTTATTCTCTTGCAGCATTATTAATTTTTGCTTTAGAGGGAAAAGTTGACTGGATTGTTGGGTTATGGATGGTTCTTGGTTCAATTGTTGGTGCTTGGTTCTCAAGCATATGGTCAGTTAGAAAAGGAGGTGAAAAGGCCATAAGGATTACACTTTTAATTATGGTGTTGTATATGGCTGTAAAACTTTGGATAGATTCATTTAATATTTAGTGTAATTGGTTATGACTAGTCCATATCCCGATAATCCTACACGATTTATTTGCTTTGAATTACTGAGTAAATTTATTTTTGAAATACCCAAGTCATGAAGTATTTGTGCTCCTATTCCAAAATCTCTAAAATCAGGTTTTGGCCTATTTACTTTTTCATTAAAAGATTTAATTTTTTTTAGGATGTCTTCAGGTGATTGATTTTGATTAATAAAAATGATTACACCTTTTCCTTCTTTATTTATCTTTTCAAATATCTTATCATATTTTTTCTCATTTGTGCCTGATAGAATTTTAGTAACATCATTATCAATAATTGAAGAATTAATTCTTGTCAATACAGGGTCAGTTCTATTAAACTCTCCGAGGGTCAAAGCCATATGGACCTGCTCGTTATTAGTCTGTTTATATACCCTTAATCTATAAATTCCAAAATATGTGTTGATTTCATCATCAAAAACTTTAGTTATTAAGCTATCATTTTTCATTCTATAAGCTACTAGATCCTCAATGGAGACAATTTTTAGATTAAACTTATTTGCTACATCCATTAATTCTGGTAATCTTGACATTGTTCCGTCATCATTCATAATTTCAACTATTACTCCAGCAGATTCAAACCCTGCAAGTCTAGAAAAATCAATTGCTGCTTCTGTATGACCAGTTCTCCTCAGAACTCCTCCATCCTTAGCAATAAGAGGAAAAACATGACCTGGTTTTTGAAGATCATTTGGTTTTGTTTTTTTATCGACTAATGCTTGAACTGTTTTTGCTCTATCAGATGCTGAGATACCTGAGGTAACTCCATTGCCTTTAAGATCTACCGAAACTGTAAAAGCAGTTTTTAATGGATCTGTATTATTGGGAACCATTTTTTCTAGATTCAGATTTGAGCATAATTTTTCAGACATAGGGACACAAATTAATCCTCTACCATTTTTTGCCATAAAGTTTATTTTTGATGAATCAATTGTTTCTGCAGCAGTTATGAAATCACCCTCATTCTCTCTTGTCTCATCATCAACTACAATGATTATTTCACCTTTCTTGATTGATTCTATTGCATCCTCTATCTTGTCTAGTTTGATTTCAGTCATCTTCTTAATTTAAGTTTATTGAAAATTTCAATGGCTTTATCAAATAACGAGAATCTAATTACTCTATCAGTTGATACTAACAAAGTTAAATATATTGCAAAAGGAGCAATAGCAAAAGTAGAGATCCAGCTACCAATAAAAGGACTTATAGAACTATCTTCAGCAGAGTTTTTACCAAATACTCCAATGTAATGATAAGTTAAAAAAATAACTATAGATAAAACTAAAGGGAGACCCAACCCTCCTTTACGAATTATTGCTCCCAAAGAAGCGCCAATAAGAAATAAAAAAATACATGCAAATATCAAACTATATCTTTCATTAATTGTTAGTTTATGAAGATTTATCAATTTTTGTTGTAAGAAAAAAGTCTTTTTTTTGTTTGATAATTGTCTTAAATAGATATCAACTTCCTGATCTGCCATTGATAATACACGATTAACTTGATATAATTCTGGACTATTTAAAAGTGTTAAAAAAGATTGATCAAAGTTGACGTCATTAAAATTTACTTCATCTGAATTTAAATTAGGAAGTTTTTTTAATGTATGACCAACAACAAAACTTTTAGCAAAAATTATCTTGTCTTCCTCAAATTTTGTTGATAAAGTATCTGAACTTTTCTTTAGCTGATTAATTTTTTGCATTTTATATGTAGATCTATAAGTCTCTTCATCAAGGTCTACATTATTGAACTCTGAAACATCGATATTAAGTATATACTCTTCAAAGGAAGCTCTAGTATGCGGATATTTCTGTTTATCTGCTGCGGTTGAAGCAATTATGTCCTCGTATCTGTTTCCATTTTTTAAGATTAATTGAAGGTAATTATCATTTTCATTTCTAACCTCTCCACTTTCTGCTTTAATTACTAAACGATTAATCTCATCACTTGAAATATTGTGAAGTATTATGTCTTCAAGATATTGTTCATTGTCTCCATATTTTCTAGATACTTTAATATTCATATTGCCTATATCATTAAAGATACCCTCACGTATACTAAGTGTGGGTTTAAGTTTAGCGAGATTCTTCCTTAAATTATATGATTTTAGTTCACCATATGTTACTACATGATTTGAGAAATAATATGACCCAATCCCAAGAAAAACATGAAAAATTAATAATGCAACCATACTTCTAATTATTGATATACCATTTGATTTCATTGCAATAAACTCATAGTTTTCTGATAAAGTCCCATAGGTAGTTAATGAAGCAAGTAGAATTGATAAGGGTAAAACAAGAGGAACTAGCTTAGGTGAAAAATAAATAAAGAACTTGCCAATTGTGAAAATATCTAGACCCTTTCCAGCTAGTTCGTCAATATAAAGCCAAAAAGTTTGTATTATAAATATTAAAAAGCAGATAGCAAAAACAGCAATGAACCTGCTTAAATAGAATTTTAATATGTATTTATCTAGTATCTTCAATTTTATTGAATCAATATATAATTATCATAATTATCAATATCAAATTTAAATAAAGACAATGGAACAGTTAAATTATAATCATAAGTTAATGTTAAAAAAGTATTGATTATCTGTCCACTTAGCAAATCTTTCATTTCTATTTTTTCAATTGAATAGTTTGAAGAGTCAATTGAAATAAAATAAGTTATATTATTATCATCTCTATTTGTAGCCTCAATAATATGTCTTTCTGATTCACTATTTATATTTAGTATGTAATTTTCTAAAAAGAAATTAAAAATTTGATTTGGAGTGAAACTAAATAAAGAAATATCTACATTTCCAACAATGATTTCCTGATTTTCATGAATTATTGTAAATATATTTTCACCATCATAAATTTGATCTACAGCTTTTGTATCTATAAAGTATTTCTCCCCTTTAGTAAAAAGTTCAACTGTCATTGGGAACAGTAGGCTTTCAACTTTAGACTCAATTAAAAATTTATAATATGAATTATTTAAAGCTAATGATCTCTCTAAAGCTGTTTCAAGGATCTCTTCAGCAGACTGACTCAAGACAGGATTAATCATAAAGATTAAAAAAACTAAAAGTTTAAATATGTTGAATTTATTTCTCACTCAAAAGAGATTCTAATGAATTTAGATCCGAAATTAAAACCTGTCTTGGTTTACTTCCCTCAAAGGGTCCAACTATTCCAGCATCTTCCATTTGATCAATTAATCTTCCAGCTCTATTATATCCAAGTTTTAATTTTCTCTGTAGTAATGAGGCTGAACCCTGTTGATTAGACACTATTACTTTTGCAGCTTCATTAAACATCGAATCTCTATCATCTAATGATATTTCAGAAGATGAATTAACTTCCTCTTTTGAATATTCTGGGAGTACATAAGCAGATGTATATCCAGTCTGAGAACCAATAAAATCAGATAATTTTTCAACTTCAGGAGTATCTATAAAACCACATTGTATTCTTGTTAAATCATTTGACTGAGAATATAATAAATCCCCTCTTCCAATTAACTGTTCTGCACCTCCTGTATCAAGAATTGTCCTTGAGTCAATTGTTGAAGTAACTCTAAATGCAATCCTAGCTGGAAAATTAGCCTTTATCAAACCTGTAATAACATTGACGGATGGTCTTTGAGTAGCTATTATTAAATGAATACCTACTGCTCTTGAAAGCTGAGCTAGTCTAGCTAGGGGTGTCTCCACTTCTTTACCTGCTGTCATTATTAAATCAGCAAACTCATCTATAACTAGAACTATATATGGAAGAAATGTATGGCCATTTTCTGGATTCAACTTTCTTGATATAAATTTTGAATTATACTCTTTTATATTCCTTGACATGGCATCTTTAAGAAACTCATACCTTTTATCCATCTCTCTACATAATGAATTTAATGTATTAATCACTTTATCGTTTTCAATAATTATGGCATCTTCTGACTCAGGAAGTTTAGCCAGATAGTGTCTTTCAATTTTATTATATATTGAGAGTTCAATCTTTTTAGGATCAACTAGTACAAATTTTACTTCAGCAGGATGTTTCTTGTAAAGTATTGAAGTTAAAATAGCATTAATACCTACAGACTTACCTTGTCCAGTTGCCCCTGCCATAAGAAGATGAGGCATTTTAGTTAGATCAACAATAAATGTCTCGTTACTAATTGTCTTCCCAATAGCAATGGGAAGTTCCATATTAGATTCAATATATTTCTTTGATGATAACAAAGATTTCATTGAAACTATCGACTTCTTTTTGTTTGGAACTTCAATACCAATTGTTCCCTTGCCAGGAATTGGTGCAATTATTCTAATTCCCAAGGCAGATAATGATAATGCAATATCATCTTCTAAATTTTTAATTTTTGAAATTCTAACACCAGCATCAGGAACAATTTCATATAAAGTAACAGTTGGGCCGATTGTCGCCTTTATTTGTTTGATTCCAATATTATAATTTTTTAAAGTTTCAACAATTTTGTTTTTATTGGTTTCTAGTTCATCTTGATCAATTTTTATTATATCATTACCATAATCTTTAAGTAAATCTATCCCTGGATTTTTAAAATTACTTAGGTCAAGAGTTGGATCAAACTTTTTTAAATTAACTTTATCAAAACTAATTTTCTCAGTACTTTTCTCTTCAAAATTTATTTTTTCAACTTCCATAGATATCTCATCTGAATCGATTAAAGATTCACTTGAACCAGCTTTAACTTCATCTTCTTCATGAATTGAATTAAGGAGTTCCATCTCAGACTCAACATTCAAATTATCGTTTAATTCATCAACCAATTTTGGTTTATCATTTTTTGGAATTTTTATTTTATTAACTAGAGATAAAAAAGAATTAGGAGTTATGCTCCAAATTAAAGCAATAGATGTAAGTAAAATAAAAGATAAAATTATTATGATCCCAGTATTACCAATGTATGCCTCTAGAAATGAATTCAGTTCAAAACCAACAATTCCAATTTGTATTGGATAATATTCACTTGCATACCCTGAGAATATTATAGTCCAAATCATAAGTAAAAGGAGCCAATTAATATTCTTAATTAATGTAAGTATTTTCTTATTAAAGAGAAGATAATAAGATGAGATAAAGAGAATTATGGGAATAACAAAACTTCCAATTCCAAATAATTTAAAAATAAAAAAATGACTTATAGAAGCACCTATCTTTCCTAAAATGTTTTCAACTTCCACTTCCCTGTCATATAAGCTGCTAATATTACTCTGATCAGCTCTCCAATTAAACATATATGAAATAAAAGAAACAAGAAGAACAATTGAAATGAATAGAAACGTATAGCCAAGTACAACTTTAAATTTATTTACACCAGCTTTTTTCTTGCTACTCATAAATTAATAGAATTATACAAAAATACGAATATGAGTTTATATTATTGATTTTTGATTCCTAAAGTCCTTATTTTTATTCTAAGAGCAGCATATAATAATGTCATAAAAGGACTAATCCAGTTGAAGATTGCATATATAAAATATTCTCCAACACTTACACCCAATACTGATGAATGATATGCTCCACATGAGTTCCATGGAATCAATGCAGAGGTCACTGTAGCAGAATCTTCAAGAGTTCTACTAAGATTTTCAGGGGCTAAGTCTCTGTCTTTAAAAGCTTCCTCAAACATTTTACCAGAAACAACAATTGATAAATATTGGTCTGAAGCGCTAACATTAAGAGCTAAACATGAGGTAACGGTACTTGCAAATAATTTAAAAGTAGTATCTGCCCATTTTAATAATGCTTTACTAATAGATTTTAAAGCACCGATTGCATCCATTACCCCCCCAAATACCATAGTACCAATTACTAAGAAAATTGTATTCATCATACCAAGCATTCCTCCAGTAGAAAATAAATCATTTAATATCATATTATTTGTTTCAATATTAATCTCTCCAGTAATGGTATCCATAATTACTATGTATGAGTCAACTATACTGAAGTTTGTTCCACCAGACAATTCATTAATTATTTGTGGTTGAAAAATTAACGAAAATAACGCTCCGGCAAGAGTCCCAATAACAAGAGCAATTAATGGAGGGGTTTTTTTAACAATCATTATAAGTACTAATAGAGGAACAATAAAAAGGACTAACGATATATTAAATTTTTCTGATATAGCATTTAATAAATATGTATTATCAGTTGTTCCATCTGAGACTTGAAGAAACCCAAGAATAATAAAGACAATTAATGTAATTGAAATACTAGGAATAGTGGTATATGTTAAATATTTTATGTGTTTAAAAAGATCAACTTTAGTGACAGCTGCTGCAAGATTAGTTGTATCACTTAATGGAGAGAGCTTGTCACCGAAATAAGCACCTGCTATTACAGCTCCTCCAACCATACCTGCTGGTATTCCAAGAGCTTTACCAATTCCAACAAGTGCAATTCCGACTGTTGCAGAAGTAGTCCAACTACTTCCTGTTGCAACAGAAATTATTGAACATATTATGATACAAGCTGGTAGAAAAATATTTGGATCCAATATTTTTAAACCATAATATACCATTGCTGGAATTATTCCACTTATCATCCATGTACCTGCAAGAGCACCAACAAATAACAAGATTAATAATGCTCCAGTTACTGATTTAACACTATTTGAAATACTTATAAGTATTTTCTTGTATGAAACTTTATATATGAATCCAATTGATGCTCCGAATAAACCTGATAAAATTAAAATAAATTGATTTGTACCATTTAAAGAGTCATCACCGTATATAAATACGTTTATACTTAGTAGTAACACCAGAAAAATTATTGGAAGAAGTGCAACACCAATTGATAAAACTGCACTATTAGAGTTTTTCAAAATAGTAAATTATATTTTACAAGTTTAGAAAAAAAAATATAACCATTAATATAATACAGCACTTATTTGGACAAAGTTTATTTATTTTTACTGTGTGAAAGATAAAATTGAAAAAGTTTTTAAAGAAAAATTGCAACCATTGAAAGATTCTAACTTCTTAATTGCTATTAGTGGAGGTCTAGACAGCATGGTACTAGCCAGTTTATTTAAAAAAAATAATTTAAAATTTTCTGTAGCACATTGTAATTTTAAATTAAGATCAGATGAAAGCGATGAAGATGATTTATTTGTATCTAATTGGTCTAAAGAAAACAACCAGAAATATTTCAGTGCTATTTTTAATACAGTTGATTTTTGCAAAAACAATAAAGTAGGCATACAAGAGGGTGCAAGAAATCTCAGATATAAATGGTTTAATGATTTAAAAGAAATTTATGGTTTTGACTTTATCGTGACAGCACACAATTTAAATGATCAAATTGAAACATACTTAATCAATTCAATGAGAGGAACAGGTTTAAGTGGGTTAGTTGGTATTCCTGAGAAGACAGATAAGCTATATAGGCCATTGCTAGATATTTCTAAAAAAGAAATCAGCGAATATGCAATTAACAACAATATTGAGTTTCGGGAGGACTCATCAAATTCAAGCAATGATTATCTCAGAAATACAATAAGAAACTCTATAATTCCAAAGTTTGAAGAATTTGATGATAATGTTATGTTAAAGTTCAAGACTACTATAAATAACTTAAACTCTACCAAGATATTTGTAGATATTATAATTGGTGATATTAAAGACAAAGTTTTTTCAAATCAAGAAGTAAACAAAAGGATAAAAATCTCTGATTTAAGTAAGTTAAAACCATTAGATTTTTATGTTCATAGCCTATTTTCAGAATTTGGCTTTGACTATAAAGAAGTAATCAAGCTTTTTACTTCTGATTCTGGAAAGTATATTGAATCAGCTAAATATAAGTTGACTAAAAATAAAAATGATCTTTTAATTTCAAAAAATGATTAAATACTTATTTTTTGCATTAATAACAATTTTCTCACTTAATTCCCAAGAGACAGAGCCTGTAACTTGGTCATATGAAGTTGAGAAACTTAGTAATCTTGAACATAAGATTACTTTTGATGCAGAAATTATTGATGGTTGGAAACTATACTCTCAATTTTCACCTGAAGAAGGTTCAGTATCAACTAGTTTCAATTACATAAATAAAAGACTGGATTATGATGCTGATAAAATTTTTAATGAAAATCCCTACATAATAGGGTATGACAATGTATTCAAAATGGACCTATTCTATTTTGAAAATGAAGCGTCATTTAATCAAACAATAAGTCTATTAAATAGAGATATTAATCAAATTAAAATTGAGATTGATTACTCTTCATGTGATGATGAGTTGTGTATTTTTAGAAATGAAACATTCAATATTGTTTTAGATTCATCAAAAAAAATTCAAGCGGATGAAAGTGTTTCTATGGATGATATTAAAAAGTATAATATGCTTGAGTTAGATCTTGACAAATCTAGTTATAGTAATATTGACATTGTTCAATCCTCCAATTATTTTGAAATCTTCATTTTTGGTTTACTAGCAGGTTTTCTTGCTCTACTTACTCCGTGTATTTTTCCAATGATTCCATTGACAGTTTCTTACTTTATTGATCAAACAAAACTTAAATATAGTAGTGCAACTTCTGCCTCTTTGTATGGAGTATTTATAGTTTTAATATACCTGTTGCTAAGTTTACCATTCCACTTATTTGATAGCTTAAATCCAAATATTTTAAATACTATTTCAACCAATGTTTATGTAAATATTACTTTCTTCATAGTATTTATATTATTTGCTATTTCTTTTTTTGGCTACTTTGATATAGTAATACCTAGTAGTTTAATATCTAGTTCAGAGAAAAAATCAGAAAAAGGTGGAGTCGTTGGAATATTTTTTATGTCATTAACACTTGCTCTTGTATCATTTTCTTGTACAGGTCCAATATTAGGGTCATTACTTGCAGGTTCTCTTTCATCAGCTGAATCTGGTGCAACTCAGCTTACATATGGAATGCTTGGTTTTGGATTTGCGTTGGCTTTACCTTTTACTTTCTTGGCTTTTTATCCTAGATATTTATCCATGATTCCTAGATCAGGAATATGGCTTAAAAAATTAAAAGTTTCACTAGGTTTTGTAGAGTTGGCTTTAGCATTTAAATTTTTATCTAATGCTGATCTTGTTGAAGGCTG
>CESW01016592.1_pt1 | contig 18435 bp, 22 predicted proteins | sample 531171 | NCBI WGS metagenome assembly CESW01 (sample SAMEA2621859, study PRJEB7988) | marine metagenome | biome: marine biome (ENVO:00000447); feature: surface water layer (ENVO:00002042); material: "saline water (ENVO:00002010), including plankton (ENVO:xxxxxxxx)" | depth 5 m
TGCAGCATCTTAAAAATAATGTTATGAAATTAAATTCTAAAAAAGATAAAAGACTCAAAATTAGAAAAAGAATAAGATCAAAGTTATATGGTACCAGTTCTGTACCAAGACTTGCTGTTTTTAGAAGTAACAATGAGATTTATGCTCAAATAATTAATGACGAAAAAGGTCAAACTTTATTTTCAAGCACATCACTAAGTTTGAAAAAAGATAAATTAACAAAGACTGAAATGGCCAAGAGTGTTGGTGTTGAAATTTCAAATAAAGCAATAAAAAAAGGAATAAAAAAAGTTGTATTCGACAGAGGAGGGTTCGTGTATCATGGCAGAATTAAAGCACTTGCAGATTCCGCTAGAGAAAATGGTTTAAAATTTTAAATATGAAAGATTTAATACAAAAAAGAAGAGTAAAAATTCCTGCTGATATTGAGTTAAAGGACAAACTTGTCGGTGTACAAAGAGTAGTAAAGGTTACAAAAGGTGGAAGAGCTTTTGGTTTTTCAGCAATAGTTGTAGTCGGTGACGAAAGTAGTATAGTAGGAATTGGACTTGGAAAGTCGAAGGATGTTTCCACAGCTATTGCAAAAGCAATTGACTCAGCAAAAAAGAACTTAGTAAAAATCCCAATTTTTAAGGGGACTTTGCCTCATGAGCAATTTGCTAAGTTTGGTGGAGCAAAAGTATTAATTAAACCAGCTTCAAACGGAACAGGTGTAAAAGCTGGTGGAGCTATGAGATCTGTACTTGAAAGTGCCGGAGTAAAAGATGTTCTTGCAAAATCGAAAGGTTCATCTAACCCTCACAATTTAGTAAAAGCAACAATGTTAGCTTTACTTCAACTAAGAGATCCACTAACAATTGCAAGAAACAGAGGTATACAGATCGAAAAAGTTTTTAATGGATAGAACATGAAAAAAATAAAAATTAAGCAAATAAGAAGTAAAATAGGTAGACCTAAAGATCAAAAAAGAACGCTTGATGCACTTGGCCTAAGTAAGATTAATAAAGTTGTTGAACATAATGCTACACCCCAAATCATCGGAATGATAAACAAGGTAAATCACTTAATTAAAATTTTAAATTAGAATGGAATTACATAGTTTAAATCCTGCAAAAGGATCCATAAAAAAAGCGAAAAGAGTAGGAAGAGGTGAGGGGTCGAAAAAAGGAGGAACTTCTACCAGAGGACATAAGGGAGCAAAATCCAGGTCCGGATATTCTAGAAAAAGTGGTTTTGAAGGAGGTCAACAACCATTACAGAGAAGAGTCCCAAAATTTGGATTTAACAATGTTAACAGAAAAGAATTTAAGGCTGTAAACATTGATACCTTACAAAAATTAGTAGAAAATAAAAAGATTAAAAAAGGTAAGGTTGATATTCAGTTAATGATTGAAAATGGTTTAGTTCAAAAAAAAGACTCTGTTAAGATTTTGGCTAGAGGAGATTTGAGTACAAAACTTGAAATTACCGCTCACGCATTTTCTATTAAAGCTAAAGAAGCAATAGAAAATATGGGAGGAAAAATAATACTTATAAATGAATAAATTTTTTAGTACAATTAAAAATATTTGGAATATTGAAGATCTTAGAAACAGAATTCTTTTGACATTAGGTTTCATTGCTATTTACAGGTTTGGTTCTTTTGTTGTTATCCCAGGTGTCGATTCTGCTCAGCTTTCTGCACTTCAGGATCAAGCTTCAGATGGTTTGTTAGGGCTGTTAAATTTATTCACAGGTGGAGCATTTGCTCAAGCATCTATTTTTGCTCTTGGAATCATGCCATACATCTCAGCTTCGATTGTTATTCAACTTTTAGGAATGGCAATCCCATATTTTCAAAAATTACAAAGAGAAGGTGAAAGCGGTAGAAGAAAAATAAATAACATCACAAGATACTTAACAATACTAATAACTGGTGGACAAGCACCTGGATATATAGCAAACCTAAAAGCAACTCTACCTGAAACTGCATTTTTATTAGGTCCCGGTGTTTTTTGGCTGTCCTCAATTGTTATATTGGTTACTGGTACAATGTTTGTAATGTGGCTAGGTGAAAAAATAACTGATAGAGGTATAGGAAATGGAATATCACTGTTAATAATGATTGGTATAATTGCAAGTTTTCCACAATCTTTGACTCAAGAATTTGTTTCTGCTCTTAGTAGTACTGGCGGTGGTCTTGTTGTCTTTATATTAGAAATGTTAATTTTATTAGTTGTAATAACAATTACAATTTTGCTTGTTCAAGGTACTAGAAGAATCCCAGTTCAGTATGCTAAAAGAGTTGTTGGTAATAGACAATATGGTGGAGTTAGACAATTTATTCCTTTAAGAGTTAATGCAGCTGGAGTAATGCCTATCATTTTTGCTCAAGCCATAATGTTTGTCCCAATTACTATTGTTGGATTCTCTGAGTCAGAAGCTTTACAAGGCTTAGCAGCAACTTTAACAGATTTTTCTGGCTTTTGGTATAATCTTATTTTTTTCATAATGATTGTTGGATTTACATACTTTTATACAGCAATAACTGTCAACCCTAACCAAATGGCTGATGATATGAAAAAAAATGGAGGATTTATTCCAGGAGTAAAACCTGGGCGCTCAACAGCAGAATATTTAGATAACATAATGTCTAGAATCACTTTACCCGGATCAATTTTTTTAGGAATTGTAGCAATTTTGCCGGCATTTGCAATGAAAGCTGGAGTAAATATACAATTTGCACAATTTTATGGTGGAACATCATTACTTATACTTGTTGGTGTAGTATTGGATACACTGCAGCAAGTTGAAAGTCACTTACTAATGAGGCATTATGACGGGCTAATGGATTCAGGTAGAATTAAAGGCAAATCAGCAGGTAAATACATGTAACATGATTAATATAAAAACCGAAGAAGACATAAAATTAATGAGACTAAGTTCTGATTTAGTTGCAAAAACTCACGCTCATTTAGCTACGTTAATAAAGCCTGGAGTTACTTTTTTAAGTTTAGATAAAATTGCTGAGGAATTCATTAGAGACAATGGAGGTATACCTGCATTTAAAGGCTATAACGGGTTTCCAAATTCTTTATGTATTTCCCCAAATGAACAAGTTGTTCATGGAATTCCTGATCAAACTATAATAGAGAATGGAGACATAATATCAATTGACTGTGGAGTTTACATGAGCGGCTTTTATGGTGACTCTGCTTATACATATCCTATTGGTGAAATTAGTAAAGACACACAAAACTTACTTAATGTTACAAAAGACTCTCTTTATATTGGAATTGAGCATTGTATTGATGGTAATTATATTGGAGACATTGGTTTTGCGATACAAAATTATGTTGAATCAAACGGAATGAGCATCGTGAGAGAGTTAGTAGGACACGGTATTGGAAAAGATTTGCATGAGAAACCAGAGGTTCCTAACTATGGCCTAAAAGGAACTGGTGAAATTTTAAAAGAGGGCATGGTTTTAGCCATAGAACCAATGGTCAACTTGGGTACTGAAAAAATTTATCAGCATACCGATGGATGGACTATAACAACATTTGACAATCAAAAATCTGCCCACTATGAACACACTGTTATTGTTAGGAGAAATGAAGCTGAGATATTGACAAGTTTTAAAAATATTGAAAGAGAAATTTATGGCAAAGCAAGCTAACATTGAACTTGACGGTATTATTAAACAAGCATTGTCAAACGCAATGTTTAGAGTAGAGTTAGAAAATGGACATATTGTAACTGCACATATTTCGGGAAAAATGAGAAAATTTTATATTAGACTATTGCCGGGAGATAAAGTAAAACTTGAAATGTCACCATACGATTTAACAAAAGCTAGAATTACTTACAGATATTAATTATAAAAAATGAAAGTCAGAACATCAATAAAAAAAAGAAGCGATGATTGTAAAATTGTCAAAAGAAAAGGAAGATTATATGTTATTAACAAAAAAAACCCAAGGTTTAAACAAAGACAAGGATAATGGCTAGAATTAAAGGAATAGATTTACCAAAAGAAAAAAGAGGGGTTATTGGTCTTACTTACATTTTCGGAATAGGAAGAACCTTTGCTAAAACCATTTTAGCCAAGGCTAAAATTTCAGAAAATAAAAAGATTAAAGATTGGACAGATGAAGAAGCAAACAAAATTAGAGATTTAATCAATGATGAGTATATTGTAGAGGGAGAGTTAAGAGCTGAAGTCCAAACAAACATAAAGAGACTTATGGACATTGGTTGCAACAGAGGAGTAAGGCACAGGGTTGGTCTTCCACTAAGAGGGCAAAGAACTAAAAATAACTCTAGAACTAGAAAAGGCAAAAAGAAAACAATAGCAAATAAAAAGAAATAATATGGCTAAATCAACAAAAAAAACTAAAGTTAAAATTCAACCTGAAGGACATGCTCATATACAAGCATCTTTTAACAATATCATAATTTCAATCACTAACAACAAAGGTGAGGTGATTTCATGGTCTTCTGCTGGTAAAATGGGGTTCAAAGGCTCTAAGAAGAACACACCATATGCCGCACAAGTTGCTGCTGAAGATTGTTCAAAAGTTGCATTAGAACTGGGTTTAAAAAGAGTTAAGGTTTTTGTAAAAGGGCCAGGAGCTGGAAGAGAATCTGCAATTAGATCAATACACAACTCAGGACTATTAGTTTCAGAAATAGTTGATGTAACACCACTTCCACATAACGGATGTAGACCACCAAACAAAAGAAGAGTATAAAAAAAAAAATATGGCAAGATACACAGGACCAAAATCAAGAATTTCAAGAAAATTTGGAGAACCAATCTTCGGTGATGACAAAGCGTTGGCTAAGAAATCTTATCCACCTGGTCAACATGGTAATTTTAAAAGAAGAACAAAACAATCTGAATATGGGATTCAATTACAAGAAAAACAAAAGGCAAAGTACATTTATGGAATACTAGAAAAGCAATTCTCTAATCTTTTCAAACAAGCTTTGAGAAGAAAGGGTATCACTGGAGAAATATTACTTCAGTTATGCGAACTTAGACTTGACAATACTATTTATAGATTAGGATTTGCTCCTACAAGAAGGGCAGCTAGACAGCTAGTTAGTCACAAGCATATTTTACTTAATGGTAAGGTTTGTAATATACCTTCCTATTCTCTATCAATCGGTGACGTAGTATCAATAAGAGAGAGGTCAAAATCTCTTCACGTAATCACTGATTTATTAAAAAATAATAATTGTAAAGCTGAATGGTTAGAACTGAATATTGATAATTTTTCAGGAAAGGTGAATTCAGTTCCTGAGAGAGTTCAAATTAACGAAAATATCAAAGAACAACTAATTGTTGAACTTTATTCAAAATAATAATTAAAAAATAAAAATATGTCGATTTTAAATTTTCAAAAACCTGAAGAAGTTGTAATGATAAACAATAAAAATCATGTAGGTGATTTTGAATTTAGACCTCTTGAGCCGGGCTATGGTTTAACCATTGGAAATGCTCTTAGAAGGGTTTTATTATCTTCACTAGAAGGTTTTGCAATAACTTCAATTAAGATAAAGGGAGTAGATCATGAGTTTTCTACTATAAAGGGAGTAGTTCAAGATGTAACAGAAATTATTCTAAATCTAAAACAAGTCAGGTTTAAGCAACAGATAAACGAAGTGGTAGATGAGACAGCATCAATATCATTAAGAAATTCTAAATTTTTTACTGCTAAAGATATTGCAAATTCATTATCAAGCTTTCAGGTTTTGAACCCAGATGTTTTAATTTGTGAAATGGACCCTTCTGCAAATATTGAAATGGAAATTTTAATTGAAAAAGGCAGAGGCTACGTTCCTGCAGAAGAAAATGAAAATGTTAATTCCAGCATTGGAACAATTTCAATAGACTCCATTTTTACTCCAATTCGAAACGTAAACTATAACGTTGAAAATTTTAGAGTTGGACAAAAAACAGATTTTGAAAAATTAAACATTTCAATAGAAACAGATGGTTCTATTGATCCTAAACAAGCATTAACAGAAGCTTCAAAAATTTTGATACAGCATTTTATTCTCTTTTCTGATGAAAAAATTAATTTGGAAAATGAGATCACAGATGAATTTGACGAAGACACCTTGCATATGAGACAATTATTAAAAACTGAGCTAACAGATTTCGGATTATCTGTTAGGGCTTTAAATTGTTTGAAGACTGCTGAAGTTTATACTCTTGGCCAATTAGTTTCATATAAAAAATCTGACATGCTGAAATTTAGAAATTTTGGTAAAAAATCTCTTTCGGAGCTGGAGGATCTAATTGAAGAAAAGGGTTTAACTTTTGGTTTTGATATATCAAAGTATAATTTAGAAAATGAATAGATGAGACACGCAAAAAAAAATAATCACCTTTCTAGAAAAGCACCTCACAGAAAGGCAATGCTTTCCAATATGGCATGCTCTTTGTTAAAGTATAAAAGAATCAAAACAACATTGGCAAAAGCTAAGGCTCTTAGAATTTATATAGAACCGCTAATATCTAAGTCCAAAAATGACACTACTCACTCTAGAAGAGTTGTTTTTAGCTATTTAAAGCAAAAGGAAGTTGTAACAGAACTATTTGGAGATATTGCAACAAAAATTGCTGAAAGACCAGGAGGATATACCAGAATTATTAGATTAAGAAATAGAATTGGAGATAACTCTAAATTGTGTTTTATTGAGTTAGTTGATTATAATGAGGTATATACAAAAGACAATACTGAGAAAAAGTCAAAAAGAAGAAGATCAAGGTCAAAAACAAAAGTTGTTAATGATATCAAAGAAAATGAAATTTCATTATCAAAAACATCAGATAAAAAAGCTCACAAAGAAGTTGATAATTCTAAATCTGAATCCAGTGTAGTTGTTTCCAAAGATACTGAAATGCTTGATGTTAAAACTGATTCAGAGATATTAGAATCAAAAAAAGATGAAAAAAATCCAAAGTAGCAAGAAGAATAGCAATGTAAAAAATAGAAATTTTGTAAAGGGAAAAATATTTTTTTTTCCTTTTTTTAATCTTGACAATGGCAATGATTAATAGAAAAAACAGCTTATTAGTACTGGAGGATGGTACAATTTTTAAAGGAAAATCTGCCGGAATAACAGGTTTTTCTACTGGAGAATTGTGTTTTAATACTGGTATGTCTGGTTACCAAGAGGTTTTTACTGATCCATCTTATTTCGGACAATTAATGATTACTACAAACGCTCATATAGGAAATTATGGCGTTCACAAAAATGAGTCTGAATCTGAAGATATGAAAATTTCTGGATTAATATGTAAAAACTTCAATTTCGGATTTTCAAGAAAAGCTGGATTTGATGATTTGAACAATTACTTTATTTCTCAAAATAAAATAGTAATAACAGATGTTGATACCAGAGCTGTTGTTAGGCACATAAGGAGTAGAGGCGCAATGAATGCAATTATTAGCAACTGTGAGTACAAAATTGATAATTTAAAAAATGTATTGTCTGAAGTTCCAAGTATGAATGGTTTGGAATTATCATCTAAGGTAACAACAAGTAAAAGTTATACTTTTGGAAATGAATCAGCCAAGTTTAAAATTGCTGTTATAGATCTAGGACTTAAAAAAAGTATTTTAAATTGTTTAACAGAAAGAAACTCTTTTTGTAAAGTATTTCCAATGAAATCGAGTTTTAATGAAATTATGAGCTTCTCACCAGATGGTTTTCTGATCTCTAACGGCCCTGGAGATCCTTCAGCAATGAAAGATATCATTGATCTCGTAAAAAAAATAACAAAAACAAAAAAACCTGTTTTTGGAATTTGCTTAGGCCATCAAATTCTTGCACTCTCTGAAGGTATATCAACTTTTAAAATGCACAATGGGCACAGAGGTATCAATCATCCTGTAAAAAATCTGAAAACAGGTTTGTGTGAAATAACATCACAAAATCATGGTTTTGGAGTGAGTGAAGAAGACATAAAAAAAAGTGAAAATGTTGAGGTAACTCACATAAACCTAAATGATGGGACAATAGAAGGTATTAAGTTAATTGATAAGGATTGTTTTTCTGTACAATATCATCCTGAGGCATCACCAGGTCCACATGATTCCAGATATCTCTTTGATAAATTTATTAATAAGGTTTCTAAATATGTCAATAATTAAAAAAATAATTGGAAGACAAATAATTGATTCAAGAGGAACCCCTACTGTTGAAGCTGAAGTATTTTTAGAAAATGGTGTTAGAGCCACAGGAATAGCTCCTTCAGGTGCTTCTACAGGAAAATATGAAGCAGTTGAACTAAGAGATAATGATCCATTTTCTTATTTTGGGAAGGGAGTTTCAAAAGCTATTTTTAATATTAATAGCTTAATATCTGACCATTTAGCTGGAGATTGTGTCACAAACCAATTAAGAATAGATCAAAAAATTAATGATTTAGATGCTACTGAAAATAAAAGTAGACTTGGTGCAAATGCAACTCTTGCTGTTTCATTAGCATGCGCTTCAGCATGTGCAAAAACTAAAAACAAGTTTATTTTTGAATCTCTTTCATTTAGAAATTCTTATACTTTACCCGTTCCAATGATGAACATTTTAAATGGTGGTTCTCATGCAGATAATTCTATTGATGTTCAAGAATTTATGATTATGCCAGTAGGTGCTGATACCTTCAAAGATGCAATAAAAATGGGTACAGAAATATTTTATTCACTAAAATCATTTTTAAAATCAAAAAATCTATCAATAAATGTCGGTGATGAAGGAGGATTTGCTCCAAATCTTAAAAGCAATGAACATGCTATTGAGGTCATAATCAAATCTGTTGAAGATGCTGGATACAAACTTGGAATAGATATTTTACTCTCTATTGACGCTGCAGCATCTGAATTTTATTGCTCAAAAGAAAGAAAATATCATTTTAAAAAATCATCAGGAATAAAGAAAACAACCATTGAGATGATTGAATTTTGGAAGAGTTGGATCTCTAAGTATCCAATTTTTTCAATTGAAGATGGATTAGACGAGGATGATTGGCAAGGCTGGTCACAGCTTAACAATGAAATTGGTAATAAAGTACAGCTTGTTGGTGATGATTTATTTGTTACTAATGAAAAAAAATTAAAAAGAGGTATTGATGAAAAATCAGCGAATGCAATACTAATTAAACCAAATCAAATTGGAACTTTAAGCGAGACAATTGCTACTGTCAATTTAGCCAAGTTAAATAATTTTAAAACTATCATGAGTCATCGCTCTGGTGAAACTGAAGACACTTTTATTGCAGATTTAGCTGTTGCACTTGGAACAAGTCAAATAAAAACAGGTTCTTTGAGTAGGTCTGATAGAGTTGCTAAATATAATAGACTTTTAAGAATTGAAGAAGAGATTGGTGACAGAGCTATTTATTTAGGAAATAAAATAAAATTTTAGTAAATTTAAGAATGAACAAAAAAGTCGAAATAAGTTTTCAAGATGAAAAAATTGAACTTCCAATCGTTACTGGCTCAGAAAATGAACAGGCAGTAGATATTAGCAAATTAAGGTCTCAAACTGGATTAATAACACTTGATAGAGGTTTTAAAAATACAGGATCAACATCAAGTTCAATTACATTTCTTGATGGAGAAAGAGGTATTTTAAGATATAGAGGATATTCCATTGAAGAATTAGCAGAATATTCATCATTTCTTGAGGTTTCATATTTATTGATTAATGGACAACTTCCAACAGTTGATCAACTTAATATTTTTAAATCTGAAATAACTAATCATACTCTAGTTGCAGAAGATGTGAGATCTATATTAGATGGATTTCCGCCAAGAGCTCACCCCATGGGTGTATTGTGCTCTCTTGTTTCTTCACTAACAGCATTTTATCCTAAATCTTTAGACCCGAATAGATCTCTTGAAGAAATAAATGGTACAATAATCAGGACAATAGCAAAACTTCCAACATTAGCTGCTTGGAGCTATAAGAATAGAGTTAGACAGCCAATAATATATCCAAGAAATGATTTAGATTATTCATCTAATTTTCTTCACATGATGTTTGCATTACCAACTATTAAATATAATGTTAACTCTGTTGTTGCTAATGCGCTGGATAAATTACTAATTTTACATGCTGATCATGAGCAAAATTGTTCAGCTTCCACTGTAAGAATTGTTGGCTCATCTCACGCTTCGCTTTATGCTTCAATTTCAGCTGGAATTAATGCATTATGGGGTCCTTTGCATGGTGGTGCAAATCAAGCTGTAATCGAAATGTTAGAGCAAATAAGAAATGATGGTGGTAATGTGAAAAAATATGTTCAAAAAGCCAAGGATAAGTCAGACCCATTTAGACTCATGGGTTTTGGACATAGAGTTTATAAGAGTTTTGATCCCAGAGCAAGAATTATAAAAAAGACTTGTGATGAAGTTCTTAACCAATTAGGTGTAGTTGATCCTGTGTTAGATGTTGCTAAAAAACTTGAAGAAATTGCTTTAAAAGATCAATATTTTATTGACAGATCACTCTACCCTAATGTTGACTTCTATTCTGGAATAATTTATAGAGCTTTAGGTATTCCTACAGACATGTTTACCGTAATGTTTGCATTAGGTAGAATTCCAGGATGGATTGCTCAGTGGAAAGAAAGTCGAGAACAAAACGAGCCAATTGGACGACCAAGACAGATTTATACTGGAGAAAAACATAGAGATTATATTAGTATAAAAAACAGATAGAAGTTATGAACTTTCTGTAATCTTGTTAATTTTCTGTAAAAAAGTTAAAAACCTATCAACCTCCCTCTCATCAAAGTGCTGCATCACTTTGTTGTTAAAATCAAGAACCGCTTTTTTTGCAATTTCTCTTGACTCAATTCCGTATTTTGTTAATTTTATAATTGATTTTCTCTTATCAGTAGGATCTTTTTCTCTAGTAATAATGCCCCTATCTTCAAGATTTGATAATGACCTTGAAAGAGATGTCGATTCCATTCCCATTAAGGGTCCAATTTGTGTTGAAGGGGTTCCATCATAAATGTCAATATTCAGAATTAACATACCCAATGACATACTTGCCATATGTTCGTTTGCTGTTTTATTATACATTTTAGAAATACTATACCATGTTTTTCTAATGTTATAATCAATTGTATCTTCTGGAATCATTTTTGTTAACTTTCATCTATAAATATATAAATAAAGTTATATTTAAAGAAAAAATGAAATATACTTTACCTTTAGAAATGCTCTATAAATGGGAAAAAGAAAGAGCTGATGAAATTTATTTAAGTCAACCTGTTAATGGAAGAATTCATAATTGGACTTGGAAAGATTTTTCTAAAGAAGTAAGAAAAATGGCTGCTTATTTGAAAAAAAATTTACCTAAAAACTCAAAAATAGGTATACTTTCAAAAAACTGTGCTCACTGGATTATGAGTGATTTGGCAATAATGATGTCAGGACACATTTCAGTACCACTATATCCAAATCTGAGCTCCGAAGCGCTAAAAAGTATACTAGATCATAGTCAAACTAAATTTCTATTTGTTGGCAAACTTGATAATTTTGATCAAATGAAAGATGGTATAGATGATGAAATAAAATGTATAACTTATCCATTCTATTCTCAATGTTATGAAATATGGGATGATGTAGTTACTTCCATTGAACCAATAAAGGAAAATGTATATAGAGATAAAAGTGAATTAGCTACAATAATTTACACTTCTGGTACAACTGGAGCTCCAAAAGGAGTTATGCATAAATTTTTCAATTTTGGATTTGCAACAGTAAATGCAGTAAATGCAGTTAAACTGGAGAAAGAATCTTTTTTTTCATATCTTCCTTTATCGCATATTGCTGAAAGACTTTTAGTCGAAATGGGAAGCCTTTATACCGGAGGCAAAATTTCTTTTGCTGAAAGCATAGACTCCTTTGCGAAAGATTTAGCTAATGCATCACCATCAGTTTTTTTAGGAGTGCCTAGAATATGGACTAAATTTCAACAAGGTATAATTGCAAAATTGGGTACTAAAAAGTTGAATTTTCTTTTATCCGTTCCACTATTATCTTCAATAATAAAAAATAAAATTAAAAATAATCTTGGACTTAGTAGTGCGAAGAACATTTTTACTGGAGCTGCCCCAACTCCTAAATCTTTAATTAATTGGTTTAAAAAATTAGGCATAAATATACAAGAAGCTTATGCGATGACAGAAAATTGTTGTTATTCACATGTCACACTAAATGATGCAATCAAAGTTGGCACTGTAGGAAAAAGTCTTCCATATTGTGAGGTAAAATTAAGTAATGAAAATGAAATTATGATTAAGCATGAGGCTTTAATGGATGGTTACTATAAATCTGAAAAGCTTAGTAATGAAACAATTAAAAATGGTTGGCTTTACACTGGAGATGTTGGTGAAATTGACAATGAGGGATATTTAAAAATTACAGGCAGAGTAAAAGATATATTTAAAACAGCTAAAGGAGAATACATCTCTCCGTCTAGTATTGAAATGAAACTCTCAGTAGATAATCACATTGAACAAGTTTGTATCGTTGGTAGAGGTCTAACCCAGCCAATCGCGATTATCACATTATCATCGCAATCTAAGAAGTTTAATAAAATAGAACTAAATGAATATTTTAAAAATAGTTTGATCTCATTTAATAAGAATATGGTTAATTATGAGAAGATTTCTAAGTTTGTGATTTTAAAAAGAGAGTGGACTGTTGAAAATAACTTTTTAACGCCATCAATGAAAATTAAAAGAAATACAATTGAAAGAGCCTATAGCAATAAATATTTTGATTGGGAGTCATCTTCAGAAACAGTAATTTTTGTAGATTAAGTTTTTTGTTTCTTTTTTTTAGCTGCAGGAAATAGTATATTGTTTAGTATTAATCTATATCCTGGTGAATTTGGATGTAGACTTAGATCAGTTTTTGGATCTCCAACTCTATGCTGATAATCCTCTGGATCATGACCACCATAAAATGTCCAGGTACCATTACCGTATTTTCCATGTATATATTTTACTTCATCTAATGATTTATTTTCTGCTAGAACAATTACGTTTTTTTTAATATATTTTTTTTTGAAAGATGTAGTCTGACCCATAAATCCTTTAATTATTTTTTCATGATTTTGACATAACATTGTAGGAACTTGATCCCACTTAGCTGAAAATTCAAATAAAATAAAAAAATCTTCTTTTTCTTTAACTTTTCTGTCTCTGGTAGCATCTATGTTTGAAAACTCATAAATATTTGGATTAGTTATAAGACTGAAGTCTTTAAATGCTAAAGTTTTATCAAAATTTAGTTTGTTATTAATTTCAGAATCAATTGGATCATAATCAAAAACATCATGACAAATATCTATATTTTCAGAAGATAAGGCGATATCATAGCTGTCTGTTGCCGAACACATTGCAAAAAGAAATCCTCCAGAAAATACATACTCCTTTATCTTTTTTGCAACCTCTAGCTTGAGGTCAGAGACTTTAGAATATCCTAACTTTTTTGCATCTATTTCAAATTCTTTTTTTTGTTGAAGGTACCAGCTTGCATTTTTGAATGCAGAGTAAAATTTACCATATTGACCAGTAAAATCTTCATGATGCAGATGAAGCCAGTCATACAAGGGTAAAAGGTTGTTGAGAACCTCTTGGTCATAAATTATATCATATGGTATTTCAGAATATGAAAGAGCTAAAGTAACTGCATCATCCCAAGGTTGTTTATTTTTTGGTGAGTATATGGCGATTTTTGGAGCCTTTTCTAAAACAATGATTTCTTTATTTACTTCATTTTTAGAAATATTTTCTCTGATTTTATCAGCGACTATTTGTGGTATAATTTTATAGGAAACTCCTTTTAATTTACACTCATTTTCTATTTCTTTGGAATAATTGAACATAAAGCTACCTCCTTCATGATTTAATAACCACTCGACCTTGTTTCCAGAGTTAATGACATTATATGCAACACCATATGCCTTTAAATGATCATTTTGATCATGATTCATTTCTAGAATTATATTAAAAGAAAAAATACTTTTAAATACAGTTAATAAAAGAGAAAAAGTAATTAAAGTTCTTTTCATTAGAAAGGTGAACTTTCATTTTCTAAGTTCAGACTTGAAGGTAATGATATCATGGAGGGGTCCACATTATCAGTCTCTTCCTGGTAGTCCAAGTTTGAAAATCTTGCAAATTCGCTAATAAATTTTACTCTTATATTTTTCAATGCTCCATTTCTATGTTTAGCAATGATTATTTCTGCTTGACCATGACAGTCATCTCCATTCTCCCATTCAGTTATTTTGTAATATTCTGGTCTGTAAATAAAAGTTACAATATCTGCATCTTGCTCAATTGCACCAGATTCACGTAAATCTGATAATATGGGTCTTTTACTTCCAACTGATGATCTAGTTTCAACTCCTCTGTTAACCTGAGATAGTGCAATAACTGGAATTTTTAGTTCTTTAGCTATACTTTTTAGTGATCTAGAAATTGTAGATATTTCTTGTTCTCTGTTACCGGAATTGTTTCCTGCCTGCATAAGTTGAAGATAGTCTATTATTATTATACTAACATTATGATTTTTAACTAGTCTTCTAGCTTTTGCTCTCAGTTCAAATACTGTTAATGCTGGAGTATCATCTATAAAAATTTCAGCATCTGATAAGTATTTTATTTTTTGATGCAGTTGAACCATTTCATGATCTTTGAGATCTCCTTTTCTCAATTTGTTAGAGGAAAGTTCAGCTTCTGAAGCGATTAATCTATTTACAAGTTGTTCAGATGACATTTCTAAAGAGAAAAAACCAATTGCTTGTGAATGATCAATTGCAATGTTTCTAGCCATTGTTAAGGCTAGAGCTGTTTTCCCCATTCCTGGTCTTGCAGCAATTATTATTAGATCAGAATTTTGCCATCCTGATGTTACTCTATCAAGGCTTGTAAAACCTGATGGAATACCACTTAAACCATCTTCTTTATTTCTCAAAATTTCAATATTCTCAAGAGCCCCTTTTATTAGTAAACTCATCCTATCATAACTCTTTCTTATAGTCCCCTCGGTTACGCTAAACAGTTTCTCTTCAGCCTTATTTAATAGATCGAATATGTCGATTGAATCATCAAAAGCTTCACCAATTATATTATTAGATATAGATATTAGTGATCTTTTGATATATTTCTCAGCAACAATTCTAGAATGAAATTCTGTATTTGATGAAGAAGAAATATTATTAGTTAGATCAGTGATATATGATATACCTCCTATGTTCTCTAATTGCTTCATCCTTTTTAGTTCTTCAGAAACTGTTAGTATATCAACTGGTTGTGTTTTGTTGAACAAATGTACAATAGCTAAAAAGATTTTCTGATGTTCAATTTTATAGAAATACTCTTCTCGAAGACTGTCAATTGAATCAGATAAAGATTCATTATCAATTAAAAGAGCACCGAGTATTGCTTTCTCTAACTCAATTGCCTGAGGTTGAAGTTTACCTTCGATTGTAATTTTATTTAACTTTTGATTCATTTTCTTTTTTGAATTTTCCCATATTGGTAAACTTATTAATTCTTTTATTTGTTAATTCTTTTAGGCTTGACTTTGATAATTCGTTGAAGTGGAATTGAATCTTTTTTTTCACTGTATTTATTGTTTTTTCAGGATAAGTGTGTGCACCACCTAGCGGCTCTTTAATTATTTCGTCAACAAGATTTAATTTGTGCATGTCTTCAGCTGTAAGTTTTAAAGACTCAGCAGCTTTTTCTTTGTAGTCCCAAGATCTCCATAAAATAGTTGAGCAGTTTTCTGGTGAGATAACAGAGTACCATGAATTTTCAAGCATTAATATTTTGTCTCCAATGCCAATTCCTAGTGCACCTCCTGAAGCCCCTTCTCCAATTACAACGCAGATAATTTGAGTCTTTAGTTTACACATTTCAATAATATTATTTGCTATGGCTTGTCCTTGACCTCTTTCTTCTGCCTCTAAGCCAGGATATGCTCCAGGGGTATCAATAAAGCAGACAACTGGTTTATTAAATTTTTCCGCCAATTTCATGAGTCTGAGCGCTTTTCTATAACCCTCAGGATTTGCCATCCCAAAGTTTCTAAACTGTCTTTCTTTAGTATTTCTTCCTTTTTGTTGACCAATAAGCATATATGTTTTTTTATCTATTGAGCCCCAGCCACCTACTATTGCTTTGTCATCTTTAAATGTTCTGTCACCATGTAGTTCAATAAAATTACCATTAGTTATTTTTAAAATATAGTCAAGAGTATATGGTCTTTGTGGATGTCTTGAAAGTTGAACTTTTTGCCAAGCCGTAAGTTCAGAATAAATTTCATTTCTTTTATTTTTTATTTTTAACTTTAAATCAGCTATAGTTTTTTTTGTATCAACACCTTCACTGTTAAACTTTTCAATCATATTAAGTTTAATAATTAGTTTTTCTATTGGTTTTTCGAATTCTAGATATTGCATATAAAAAAAAACAAATTTAAAAAAATAGAATTTGTTAAAAAAAAAAAAATGTTCTTTGTAAAAAAAAAATGATTTGTTATTCAAATGCAAAAATTAATATCGGATTAAATGTGATAAGTAAAAGAGTAGATGGTTACCATAACTTAAACTCTATTTTTTATCCAATCTATAAATATTACGATATTTTAGAGATAGTAAAGTCCAAGAATTTTCAATTTACATATAGTGGAATCCCAATAGATTGTGGTGTTGAAAATAATCTTTGTGTTAAAGCTTATAATTTCTTCAAAAATAATTATAATGTTAAAAATGTAAAGATACATTTACATAAAAATATTCCAATTGGATCAGGTCTAGGTGGAGGTTCATCTAATGCTGCATTTACAATAAAGGCAATTAACAATCTTTTTGAACTTGGACTTAATAGTTATGAGCTCAAGTTAATATCATCTAAAATTGGCTCAGATTGCCCATTTTTTATTGATAACAAAGCTAAATATGTTAGTGGAACAGGAGATATACTAAATGATATTGATTTGAATTTATCTAATTATAATATTGAAATATATACTCCTAAAATTAAAATCTCAACTAGTAATGCGTTTAATAAAATATTACCAAATAAAGAAAGTGAGGGAATGATTCTTAAAAACATAAAAAAACCAATTTATTTATGGAAAAAATCCATTTATAATGATTTTGAGTATTTACAGAAATCCAATAGTAAAATAATTAAAATCAAACAGAAAGCATATGAAAAGGGTGCAGTTTATGCAAGTATGACTGGTACTGGGTCAGCAGTTTATGCGATTTTTGAAAAAAACTAGCTTTGAAAGCTACAATAAAATGTTGTTCGGTTGTCTTTTGATTTAATTTTAAGTACATCTATATTTCCATCTGTTTTTTGTTTCCCATAAACTTTGAGTTTAAATTCAGATTTAGAATTTGGATTTTTAAAGTCACGAAGTTCTGCACCTCCTCTGCTGTAAGCTTCAAGAGTAATCTGTCTTGTAATAATACAAATATTTTTATGATTTGCTTTTTTTATTGTATTCCATTTTCTATTTGGATGTATTTTTAATGCAAATAGAATTTCTGATTTAAGATAATTTCCAACTCCAGGAAAATATTTTTGATTAAGTAAAATTTTGCATATTTCTAAATTACTTGAAATTTTGTTTAGCAAATTGATATGGCTTTTAACATCATAGTGATCATTTAAAATGTCAATCTTTTTATTATATTTTTCAGAAATTTTTTCATCAGAAATTATATTAACAAAACCAAATCGTCTGATGTCATTAAAAAATATTTTACCGTTTGGTGTAGAAAAAGATAGGTGATTATGTTTTTGTTTTTTTTGTGTAAATGAACCAGTCATACCTAAATGAATGTGAAGGTTATTTTGTTCACTCAATTTTAAAAATATATTTTTGCCTATACAAAAAAAGCTAGCTTTTTCTGCTAAATGTTTATTTGCAACATTAATTACTTGAGAGAATTTTTTTTTGTAGGCTAATGATTCAATGTTAATTGATCTAATTTCTTTAACATTTTTTCTGAGAAAATCTGTGGAAATTTTGACTTCAGGACCTTCAGGCATTAATAGAAATTAGGGAAATTATTTTTAACCTTCTTTAGTTTAGGCAAAATTACTAACCTACAGTAGGGCTGAGATGAGTTTAATTCAAAATAGTTTTGATGATATCCCTCAGCAATGTAGAATTTATCAAGTTTCTTAACTTCGGTTACAATTTTATTTTCAAATGATTTTTGTTTATCATCTATAAAATTATTAATGTAAGTTTCTTCTTCTTTTGAGTCATATAAAATTATGGATCTGTAGTGTCTTCCGATATCATTACCTTGTCTATTTACTTGAGTTGGATCATGAGCAACATAAAATATATCTAAAATTTCTTTTAAATCAATAACAGTTTTATC